>Ga0116152_10004491_pt1 | contig 11041 bp, 8 predicted proteins | sample AD_UKC119_MetaG_FD_89894 | JGI IMG/M metagenome (GOLD analysis project Ga0116152, IMG submission 89894) | Active sludge microbial communities of municipal wastewater-treating anaerobic digesters from Hong Kong - AD_UKC119_MetaG | ecosystem: Engineered > Bioreactor > Anaerobic > Digestate...
ACCCGTTATATCCGCCTCACTGTATTGTTGCAAGTCCGGCATACCCTGATGGATGGCTTGAAGCGGGCGTGATACACTCAAACACATGACTGGAGGTGTTGTATGGAGCGCATTCTTATGTACTATTCACTTGAGGGACATACCCGGTTTATAGCCGAACAGTTGGAGCAGCTGTTGCATTGCGATGTGTATGCATTGCAACCCCGCAACCACTATCCCACCAAGGGCTTTGCAAAGTATTTCGTTGCCGGCAGGGATGCTGTTTTTCATCGGCGGCTTGCATTCAAGGAACCACTTCCTGACTTGAGCAAGTATGAGGTCGTGTTGCTTGCCACCCCGGTTTGGGCTGGAGGCGTGAGCGCTCCGATGTATTCATATCTGAAACAAGCCTCGTTTACGCAAAAGGATCTGTATCTCATCGCCGATTGCAGTGGTGGAGATGTTTCCAAGTGCTTTTCCACCATGAAGAAAATCAAGACCGATGGCCATGTGCGGGGTGAGATTTCCTTTGTGAATCCATCAAAGGATACCTTGGAGCAGGATGCAAGGCGATTGAAAGATTTTTGTGCTGCTGTATTGGCGAATGAGTCGTATTGATCAAGGAGGGGGGTGTGATGCATTTTGATGTACTTGTGATCGGAGCAGGGCTGAGCGGACTGAGTGCGGCCTCTTTATTGGCAAAACGTGGTTTGAACGTCGCCACTATCGATAAAGCATATTGTCCGGGCGGAAGTTGCGGCGCCTTCAAGCGCGGGGATGCAATCTTTGACCAAGGCTCGTCCATGCTCTTCGGCTGGGGGGAGAAGGGCTTCAATGCCCATCGGTTCCTCTTCAATTGTCTTGAGGAGAGCATCACCATGATCCAGCATGAATTGCTGTATTGCGTCCATTACGATGGCAGAAAAGTGAGATTTTTCCCCGATATTCCCCGATTTATCGACGAAGTCTCCACCCTGTTTCCCGGCCAACGGGAGAGCCTTGTGCGTTTTTATGGGGACATGCAAACCATGTATCAGCATGTCATGGTGGAGAATCCCTCCTACACCACCCCTGACGAAGTGGACAAGAAGGCAGCTCTCAAATCCCTGCTGCACCATCCTCTTTCCTATATCCGGTTTCTCTCTTATTTGAATATCAGCGCTGAGGCGCTGCTTTCCAAGTATTTTACCGATAAGGCGATTTTCAACTTCTTTGACAAGCTTACCTCCACTTACTGCTATGTGACAGTAGAGGAAAGTCCGGCAATTCTTGCATCGGTGATGTTCGTCGACAACCATGTCGGGGGCAGCTACTATCCTGCGGGATCAACACTCTTTTTGACCGGAGCGTTGGAAAAAGTGATAGAAGAACATGGCTCGACAATGATGGCGGAGCGTGAGGTTGTCTCGATACTCTTCAACCAAGGAAAACCCGGCGGGGTGCTGCTTGATGATGGAACGGTGCATACTGCAGACCAAATCATCTACAGCGGTACTGTCTGGAACCTCTATGGGAAGTTGTTGCCGCACAATGAAACCACCGAACAGCAGCGAAGCTGGGCGCAGAAGCAGGAACCGACCTATCCAAGTGTAGTTTTGTATACACTGGTCGATAAAGATGTTGTTGATGAGCTGACGCTGGCAGTTGAGATGCTGGTCGGCCGACCCGATGCCTTGGATGAACAAGAGGTTACAGCCTACATCCCCAGCGTCGATGACAGGACCATCTGCGCAGATGATGAGCATATCATCCTTGCCATCGGACCTTCGTTCGGGTCATGGGATGCGCTTGACCAGAAGGCATACCAGCAAAGGAAAAAGCAAGAAATTGAGCGGCTGCTTGCAGTGCTTGAAAAACGGTTTCCCTCGATCAGGGAGCACCTCAGGCATGCAGAGCTTGCAAGTCCGAGAACCATCCAGCGATTTACGCTGAAGAACGGAGGAGCGGTGGCAGGACCCAAGCAAAAGCTGGGCAACCACATGTTCAAGCGTCAGCACATCAGAACAGATTGGGATACCCTGTTCTGCTGCGGCGAGTCAACGATAATGGGCACCGGAACGCCCACTGTCACCACCAGCGGCATCGCTGCAGCGAATGCAGTACTCTCCAAACGCGGTCTTAAACCGTTTGTTTATGACAGTTCAAGGAAAGAGTACGTCCATCTGATACAAGCTCCCTTCACCTGTGAGCAGTTGTATGCTTCAGTTGAGCCTGAACAGCGTGCAATAATGCAAGAAGCAAGGCGCTGCCAGTTGTGCGAGCATCCTACCTGCAGTCATCAAACCGACTTGGATGTTCGGGGAATTATGAGACGGGTGTCGGTAGGCAACTTTGTCGGTGCGAAGAGAAAGCTTACAGAATCCTCGGTTCAAAACCCAAGCATTCTGGAGCCGAACTGCATCCGAGAAGAGAAGGTGGCGATAGGGAAGGTGTGTGAGTATCTGAAGGGTCACTGAACCGGCTCGACCGTCATGATGCGATCCAAGCCGTAGAAGTCGGTATCATCACCTTGAGCTTCGACCATGATGAGGCAGCCGATGTCATCCTGCGTGGTGGTATAGGAAGAAGCGTTTGCACCTTCGATGGGTGGTTATTCGAGCAAGAAATATCCACCCATGGTACGGAAGGTGACTCCCTCACAGAGTGCTCTTTGTATGGAGCGCTGCAGTGTGGTTGTCGCCTTCCACTGTGGAATATCCTCTGCTGTGGCTGTGAAGCCAAAGACTCGTTCGAAAATCTGCGGAGTCTGGAAGGGAACGGGGAATTTGGAGAAACGCTCCATGAACTGTACAATATTGCTCTCTGTATCTGCAACCAGAGACAAGGCCGGGTCGAGCAACCAAGAGGTGCAGACCACCACCCGATGTGCTGGAAAGAAAGCTTTTGCCTGTGTAAGCGACGCATCCACTGCATTACCGATAAGCCGCTCACCGGCTGGTATGTGCAGGTGCAATACTTCAGTAGTGGCGTCAGCGATACAGTGCAATGCAGCTTTGTCAAACAGGGTGGGCTTTGCTGCCACATTTCCTTGCCTGCCGTCCACCACATGTGCTTGCAGCATGAGCCCATCCTCCGCAAGGGTAGTGATGAAAGAGGATTTCTCTTCATCGGTACGATACCCGTTTGCGTCACATGCCATGTTCGCTTCAGCAATGGTGACGAGCCTGGCACTGTCTTCTACCCGATAGATGCGAAATGGGGCTTTGAGGCATGCTGGCTCAAATTGCAGCCTCCCCAGTCTCAGGATCCTTGCACACAGATGGCGGGTGATCCAAAAAACCTGGGTCAACCCGGTCTCCAGGCCATGTGAATCGGCATAGGTCTGTGTCCAGAGCTTGATATCCGCCAAGGTATCCAAGCGAATTGCAGGTTCAATGGATAGCTCATCATAGAGAGAGCAGACACTATCATAACAGGTATGGATAAGGTGCAGGGGATACAGCGGGCCAAAGGCCTGCAATCCTTCAAAGAGGATGGTCCCTGCGGTTTTCTCGTCCCGCATTCTGATGGCTTCACGAAATGTTGCCTTTATGGTTGCATCCTGCTTACCCTTACAATACTGCAAAGCTGCCATCTCAATATCCAAACGTTGGCGCTGTGAGAATCCGAGCTCGGTAAAGAATCCATCTTCCATACTTCGAGCATGCATACCAGTCTGCCATGAGTCAAGTTCTTTTGCCAAAACAGGGCAAATAAAAAAGCCGGGATTGAACAACCCCGGCTTTGGTGGATGCATCAGGTTTACAGCAACCCAATTTCCCGGTAGTAGCGTGCAGCACCCTCGTGCAAGGGAAGCCCCGCCAAATCCTTGACTGCTTCCTTGGGATTGACCTGCTTCAATGGAGCCTGGGTGGCTTTCAATTCCTCGAAGTTTTCCCAGAACGTCTTGGTCATGTCGTACACAACATCGGCATCGACACGTGCATCGGTGCAGACGGTGATCTTGATTGCCGAAGTCAGCACGTCGGCTGTCTGGCCGGGATAGGTGCCGGCGGGAATGGTGTAGGCGCCGTACCAAGGATAGGCTTGCTGAAGCTTTTTGATCAGGTCCATGTCGAGGCTGAGCAATTTGCCGCCGGCCGTTGAAAGCATTTCGGTAACCGCAGCATTGGGAATTCCGGCCATGATCCAAGCCCCGTCCAGCTGCTTGTTGCGCATCAGGTCGATTGCTTCGGTGAATCCGACATACTGGACTCTCAGCCCATCAGGATAGTTGACTCCGCTGGTCTTGAGGTGCAGGCTGGTCTCCACTTCCGTCGTCGACCCTGGAGCTCCTGAAGCGAATCGCTTGCCGCTGAGATCTGCAAGCGAATTGATGCCGCTGTTCTGTGTGACAACCACTTGGTTTGGGTTGGCGTACAAGCCGATCATCACTCTGAGATTGGGGTTGGGTCTTCCCTCGAATGCTCCGATACCGTTAAAGGATTCATACATGATGGACGTAACGGCAACTCCCAGCTGGGCTTCACCATCGGCGATCATATTCAGGTTTGCGATTCCTCCGGCACTGGCTTGGGCACTGACCCTGACGTTCTCCAGCTTGGTGTTCCACAGGTTGGCCATTGCCGATCCAAGCGGGTACACGGCTCCGGTAGTTGCCGCGGTGGGGAAGTTGATGACAGTTTTCTTGACAGGCTGGGCTGCTCCTTCCTTGGTGCCTGCGGCAAACAGCAGGCTTGGGACGAGCAGGGTGACAGCCAGCAGTAGTGCTCCATACTTTTTCATGCGATTTTCTCCTTCGGTTGTGATCTCTTCTGCAAATATTGGAAAGTCATAATGACTCCTACGAGCAAGATTGCAACCAAGTCGGTAACCAGTCCGGTTTCAATGAACAAAAGGCCGGCTGCAACCATGACTAGGCGTTCAATGAGATTCAGCTTGCGCAGCAGGTACCCTTGCAGGCCGGAGGAAAGGACGATGACCCCGATTGAAGAGGTAAGCAGAGCCCTCAGGGTTGTGAGCAGGGGAACCCCTTCCGTGCTTCCCAGCAAGAGAATGGGGTTGTCCAAAAAGAAGAAGGGAAGGATGAACCCGGTGAGTCCGATTTTTACCGCAATAAGGCTGGTCTTTGTCTGGTCGGAGCCGGCAATGCCGCTTGCAACATAACTGCTCATTGCCACGGGAGGAGTTATGTTGGACAGGCATGCATAAATGAGACAGAACATATGAGCGGCCATGGGAATTGCTCCGGCCTGGATAAGGACGGGAACGGAGACTGTCGATACGATGACATACGCTGCAACTCCGGGAACTCCCATGCCGAGGACGATGCTCATGATCATGACCATCAAGCCGCCGAGATACAACTGGCCCTCGCCAACAATCTTGAGGATGATGTATCCGAAGTTCAGACCCAGCCCTGTCAGGGACACCGTTCCAATGATCACCCCGATGATTGCACAGCTCATCCCCACCGCTATGGCTGAACGCGCACCTTCGACTGTGGCTTGTACAATAACAGACCAAGTCATTCTTGTATCCTTGCGGAGCCATGAGGCGCCGATGGTGGCAAATATTGCAACTACGGCACCAAACAACGGGGTGAATCCAAAGCTGAGCAAGCCGATTAGGACTACCAAAGGAATAATCAGATGACCTTGCTTTTTCAGAACCACCATGGCGTTGGGAATGTTTTCTTTGCTCAAACCGGAGAGGCCGAGTCTCTTTGCTTCGAAGTGAACCGCAAACAGGAGGGTAAGGTAGTAGAGAAATGCCGGGATGCACGCTGCAAGCAAGACTTTTGTGTAACTTACTCCCATGAATTCCGCCATGACAAAGCCAACGGCACCCATGATGGGAGGTGCAAACTGCCCGCCGGTGGAAGCAACTGCTTCGACTGCGGCTGCAAACTCCTTCTTATAGCCGGTTTTCTTCATCATGGGGATGGTGATTGTTCCAGTTGTAGCCACATTGGCTATGGCCGATCCATTGATCATGCCCAAAAGAGCACTGGCCAGCACCGCAACTTTTGCAGGTCCTCCGGCAGTTCTCCCTACCAACGTCAGAGAGATGTCGTTGATGAATTGGCTGAATCCACTGTATTTCAAGTAAGCTCCGAAGAGCACGAAAAGGAAAATGTAGGTGGCACTCACCCCTATTCCTACGCCAAAGATCCCCTGGCTGCCCCAAATCATGTGGTTGAGTACCCGTTTGACGCTGAATCCGACATGGCCGAGATCTCCGGGGATCCACTTGCCCAGAAAGTTGTAGAGCAGGAATATCAATCCAAGGATGGCAAGGTTTTTACATGCCCGCCGCCCGGCTTCAAAGATGAGAACCATGACGATGCCTGCAACCCAAATATCGAGACTGATCAGATATCCGCCTCGTTTGGCAACCGGGATGTAATTTTTCAAGAGATAGGCAAAGCTGACGCCGAGTATTGCCAGCAATACCATATCCCAGACAGGTGGAAGGGCGCGTTTTCGGTTTTCGGAAGGGTAGGTTGGAAACAAGAGAAACGTGAAGAGCATGAGAAACAGGAGGTGCCAGGTCCTCAGAGACATAGCATCGATGATGCCAATGGTGTTTGCATACACTTGAAATACAGACCAAAGAAGGAATAAGCCAGTTATTACTGTTCCAAGCGGACCTGAGTACTCTCGAAGCTTGCTGTCTGATTCTTTCTTGTCCAGCAACTCTTGGGCAATGAGCTCTTCCTTGGTGAACTTTTTCTCTGTTGTATTGTTTTGCATGACACCTTTCCCAAATGTTCCCTTCAATCTAGAGGGTGATGCGTCTTTTGTCAATTTGGATATTCACAATTGTGTATAAAAATGGAATGTGTATACACAAGGTTGAAAATTTACAATAGTTTTTCTGTCATTTGCGGAAGCTTCACTGGAATGGATACTCATCCAGGTAATTTGGAGCACTCCCACAAACAGATGGTCAAGCTGATTGTTGCCAGTGACTGTGGTATGATTTTAGGTGCTGAAGTTTATGGAGGAGCGAGCACCGGCGAACTCACCAATGCCATCGGCTTTTTGATTCAGAATCGCGTAACAGTCAAGCAGCTGTTGACCATGCAAATCGGTACCCAGCCATTGCTCACCGGTTCTCCTGCTGCCTATCCCTTGGTTAAGGCTGCAGAGGTGATAGTCAAGAAAATGCACTGATGCCGGGGATGATTTCCCTTTCACGAGCCCTGCCAACATCTGATGTTGCAGGGCTTTTATGGTTTTTATTCAGGATTTATTGAAAGTCATGGTATAAATGAAGCTCAAGAGAGGATGGCATCATATGGACTATGCAATCCAGAGCAAAGAGCATCTGAAGAACCTGTGGACCAATATCTATAATACGGAAGGTAAACCTGACTGGTCACATATCCTTCCCTATTATTCCAAGGATATCTATTTCTGTGACACTGTGCAAACGATTCACGGCATAGAAGAGTTCAAAGCAATGACCGAGCGCCTGATCGCCCGTTCGAACAACCTGAAGATGGATGTGAAGAACACTGCCTCAAACGGCAACATCATTTTCATGGAGTGGGAGATGAGCCTGAGCTTCAAGAAGTATCCGAACTCGTCCATTTATGGATGCAGCAGGGTAACCATCGATGAGAAAGGCAAGATCATCGAGCAACGCGATTACTACGACCTGTGGGGGGATATTTTCGACAATATCCCCAGGTTCAACAGGATGTATCGCAAGTTCATGCACAAGAAGTTTGGTTGAGGCTGTCTATGAAGAATCCCTATTGGAAACAGTACCAGTGGTCGAATATCAGTGCGATGCTGAAAAACAACAAGGCAGTGCCCAAGCAGGAATCCAAGGAATTTTCTGGTCGGTTGGTCGTCATTACCGGTGCCACCTCGGGTATCGGATACGAGACGGCAAAACTCTATGCAAGCCACGGTGCCGACCTGTTGTTGATCAATCGAGACAAAGAGAAATCAGAGAAGCTGAAAGCAGAGCTTGAGCGGGATTTCAAGGGTGTTTACACGTATTTCATCGCTGATTTTTCTAATCTGAAAGATATTCATGCTGCTTCTGATTATTTAGCTTCGCTCGACCAAAAGATCAGTGTCCTCATTCACAACGCCGGGGTGTACAACACGCACAAGCGCTTCACCGGCGACGGTATTGAAGAAGTGTTTCAAGTGAACTACCTAGCCCCGTTCATCATCACCTACAAGCTGCAGGACAAGCTGATGGCGCAGGGTGAGACCAGGGTGCTCTATGTGAACTCGGAGGGGCACCGGTTTGCCTTATCTGGATTAAGGCTTGACGACCTGGCTTGGAAGAAACAGCACTATACAGGACTCAAAAGCTATGGTTCGGCCAAGACCGCCCAACTGCTCTCCTTGTTCCCCTTCAGCCGGGTTTTTGCAGGCAGCACCGTTACGGTCAATGCAATGCACCCCGGTGATGTCCTTACCAACATGGGGGAGAACAATGGACGGCTGTACAGATTCTTCAAGCATCACATGATCAACCCGTCAACCCGCTCTCCCCGCTTGTCGGCAGAGGCGCTCTACTATCTGGGAGTATCGGATGAGGTAAAAGAAACAACAGGAAAGTTTTTTAATTTCACCACGCTTGAGATTCCTGCACCGCATGCGCTTGATAAATCAGTAGCAGAGAAGCTGTGGCAAAAAAGCTTGGAGCTGGGGCACCTCTCATAATGAAAAAATGTACATAAAAGTACACTTATACTTGTATGTACATTTTTAAATCATTATAATATATAATTATGTAATAAAAGTTTTGCCGAAAACGGGACTTGAACCCGTACGCCCTTGCGAGCAAGGGATTTTAAGTCCCAAACAATATGAATCATGAATTATTCAAGAGAATAATAAAAATATACAATATATAGAATTGATAGAATATAATAATTCACATAATAATCACTAAACTCACAAATAGTGGTTACAGTAGCTTTTAAAAGTGGTAACAGTAAACCTACAATCACAACTATATAGAAATCGTAATTTGCAGTGTTTGGTGCGATTTGTGAGATTGAACATTATTACATCTGCAGATAGTAAACCTTGTATTATATCAATTTTTAGGATTCTACTTTTTACGTGGTATACTCAATTAACTATGTGGTTGTGTTTATTCAAGGGGGCACTGATGGTTGGATTTCCCGATTTTCCTCGTAAATTTCAAGATGTTGAGAACTCTATTGATAATTTCATACTCAAATCGGACTCTTTCATAATAAATAATCTTGGATATGAAAATGAGAATAAGTATGACCAAGTGAGAAGTATCTTTGTTGAAAGAAAACGATATGTTTCTAATATTTTTTTAAAGAGTCATGCAAAACGTGAAGTAACTATGCAGGTTCGTTTTGCTTCTAACTCGATACTAGTATTTAATTTAAGAGAAAACGGTCCTAGGGTTTTTGCTACAGAAAGAGATTTCACGCTTTTTGAAGAAAGATATAAAAAGTTACTAGAAAGAACATTCCAATACAGAATCAAGCAATATCAAGATTCTATAGATTTATCTGGAAAATTCAACCTCTATGGAATCATGTTTTATATAGGAGATAGACTTCAAAATTCTTCCACAGTTATTCATAAAGAAAATGTTGAAACAGTAATAAAAGATAATCAAATTCAAATTCTGAGTCGAGCAGATAAAAGTTTACTAAGAAAGCCTATATTCAGGATACCCTTAAATGTCGACCCTGATATTGTTTATAGCTTAATCGAGTATTTCAAGAAAACAAAACACAAACCAAACTTACTTTCAGATACTATAACCAGAGGGTCTGTCCTCTTCGGCAAGTATATTGTTGTTAATAAATTGGGAGAAGGTGCCTTTGGAGAAGTATTTCGAGTAAGGCATGTGGATTTGAATGCTGAGCGGGCAGTAAAGCTCATACTCCCAATTAAGAAGAAAATTGATTCTACTCAACTGAATTTCTATGCCTCAAAATTTAAACAAGAAGCCCAGATTGGTGCCTCATTAGAAAGCCCTTATGTTGTACGTGTTTACGATTTTGAAGCATTCCCAAATGGACTAGCTCTTGTCATGGAAGATGTTAAAGGCAACAATCTGGATGAGAAAATAAAAGAGGCTGTTGGGAAAAGTAAATACATCCCATTTTCAGAATGCCTTCAAATTTTTAAGGATTGTTTGAAAGGCTTGTCAGTACTTCATTCTAAGGGTTACGTACACAGAGATGTAAAACCTGCAAACATTCTCCTTGATGCTTCAAGCCATGCGAAGATATCAGACTTGGGTATCGCTCAAACACCACTAGAGAGCCAAAATTGGAATATTTCTAGCAGACATCCTGGGACAATTTTATATATGAGTCCCGAACAGAAGAAATCAGAGGGTCCGCTCTCTCCTTCATCAGACATATTTAGCTTAGGCCTTACGTTATTTGAATTATTGTTTTTAAGACCATGGAAAGATGTTGTAGTTAATCGAATCTATTTACAACTCAGAAATGACATACCAAACTGGTTCTATCGGATTCTAATAAAGATGGTTGCAAAGGATTTGGATACCAGACCTAAAAGCTGCCAAGCCGTACTTCAGATGATTGAAGAAAATGAGAGTCAAATTCCCAGTCAAAGTGTGGAAATTATGACAAGATATATCAGCTACAGCTCGAATTCGAATATCCCGATGGTATTTGTTCCAGAAGGGCCAGTGGAAATTGGTACAGCATCTGATATCTCAACTGGTTCTGCTGAGGATTCTCCCAAACACATTGTATCACTGAAGTCGTTTTGGATAAGCAAATATCCCATCTGCATTATTGAGTTCTATGAATTCATGCGTGAAACCAATTATGTAACGACTGCAGAAAAACAAGGATTTGGTATCGTTGCAGAGCTTGCTAAAGATGGTATCAAGTTTGTAAAAGTCAAAGGAGCTAATTGGCTTCAGCCATATGGACCATCAACTCTATACCACTACTCTCCTCATCAGCCTGTTACTGCAGTCAGTTGGCTAGATGCAATCGAATATTGTAATTGGTTGTCACAAAAGATAAAGACACCTGTTAGGCTTCCAACTGAGGTGGAATGGGAGAAAGCAGCACATGGAAAGGATAATTCTGAATGGCCATGGGGTGCGCAATTTA
>Ga0116152_10004494_pt1 | contig 11037 bp, 8 predicted proteins | sample AD_UKC119_MetaG_FD_89894 | JGI IMG/M metagenome (GOLD analysis project Ga0116152, IMG submission 89894) | Active sludge microbial communities of municipal wastewater-treating anaerobic digesters from Hong Kong - AD_UKC119_MetaG | ecosystem: Engineered > Bioreactor > Anaerobic > Digestate...
CTGATGTCAGAAACTTTAAAATGAATGGTGGCAATATCACCATCTTTAGGTTTCTGGCCTGAGCCTTTTTTGGTTTCAGTAAAAATAAGGCCTGAAGCCAAAGGAGCAGTTGTTATATTTTTTTCTTTCAGGTAAGCAGCAAGTTTAGTCTCTTCTTCTGACTTCAAAACAGCCATTTCGGCTTTACGTTCTGTTTCAATCTGTTCCTGAGTTTTTGCAGAAATCAGTTTAACATCAAAAATAATTTCTTTACCTATATAAGCAGAATCAGGCATTTGCGGCATTCTGATTGTTTTCAGGAAAAAAGAATCTGCACTGGTAATAAAACTGGCACTATCGCCTGGCGACATTAAAGCAAGGGCAGTGTAAATATCACCTTTGTAGCTGGGTTCACTCAGTGGAAGCATAAAAGCCTCAGGGCTGGTGTTTGAATTAAACAGAACAGAATCATTAATGCTGTACTTCATCGAAAGAGTAAGAACCATACCGGTTTTAAGTGTAGTAGTGTCGTCTCCTTCTGTATAAAACTTATAATACAGCCCATCATCTGTTTTTTTATATCCGCGATGTTTTGAACAGCTGGATATGGCAAAAATTAACACTGCCATCGAGAGCAGTAAAGACGTTTTTGAGTACTTCATTCTGATGAATTTAGTTTGTTTATTTAACAAGAAATTACTTAAGTGCAACCAGTTCTATATCATATATTAAAGTCGATTTCGGAGGTACTTTATCCTGGTCGCCAAGCAATCCGAAACCGAGGTGCGAAGGTATGACAAATTTCGCTCTGTCGCCTACTCTCATGAATAATATTCCCTCTTCCAGTCCACTCTCCACTCCTCCTCTGCCAATAATAAATTCTTTGAGTCCGTTTTTATCTGAAGAATATATTTCATCACCGTTTATCAGCTTCAGACTGTACTTTAATACAGCAAGTTTTCCTGCAGTAGCTTGCTCTCCGGTTCCATGAACGTAGATATTATAACGCAACCCTGAGCCTGTTGCTGTCATTTTCCAGTTGTAACGCCTGAGAAAATTTTCAATTTGCTCATTTTCGGCTTTTACAGCTTGCTTATTAGCGTTTAACAATGGTTGCTCAAGTGCCTGAGTATTAAAAGTTTCCTGGGGCGATTGCTCTTTATTGCCTTTACAGGAAACTACCAACAACAGCACCAAAAAACAAAAACTGTTTATAGTTACTGGCTTAAAAATCATAATGTAACCGGATTTAGAACAGAAGTTTCTCGTGCCGCATTCATTATTTCGTTCTTATATATTGGCAGTAGCTCTTCAAATTTTTTGAGAGTTTCTTCTATCGTAACAAAAGAATCGCCACCAGCCGCATTACGGTGTCCGCCGCCCTGATAATGCGCGCGCGCAAAGTTATTGACTGAAAAACTGCCTTTTGATCGGAATGAAATTCTTATTCTGTCATTTTTCTCAGTAAACAAAGCTGCAAAACTTATATTTTTGATTGAAAGTGCATAATTAACAACACCTTCTGTATCACCTGGTGTGAAATCAAACTTTTTCAGGTCCTCTTTGCTTAACCAGATATAAGCTGTGCTAAAATCGTGCATAACTTTCATTCTCTCGCTTAAGCAAAATCCCAAAAGACGCATCCTGCATTCAGAATAGGTGTCATATACCAAACGGTGAACCTGCTCTGTATCAACTCCGGCCTGAACCAGTTTTGAAACCACTTCGTATGTGTGCGGATAATTGCAGGCAAAACTAAACGAACCGGTATCTGTCATTATTCCCACATACAAACAGATGGCCAAATCTCTGTCTATTAAATCAATATCTCCTAAAGCAGCAATAAAATCAAAAATAAGTTCCGATGTAGAAGATGTCTTCACCACAGATAAGGCAAAATCAAAATGATTTTCGGGCTCCAGATGATGATCAATCAAAACCTTTTTTCCTTTAGCCTCGAAAAGTCTGTCAGCAAACAAATTTACCCGGGGAATGGCATTATAATCAAGGCAAAAAATGACAGCAGCACGGGCTATCAACTCATCAGCCGTTTTTGAATGATGGAAATAAATACAGGTTTCCTCATGTCCAGGCATCCATTTTAAAAAATCAGGAAAGTCATTGGGAATGATGGTACTAACACGGTGTCCCTTCTTTATCAGATATTTACTCAGTGCCAATGATGAACCCAAAGCATCCCCATCAGGATTATAATGTGTGGTAATTACAATATCTGTAGGCGTATCCAACAGGCATTTTACACTTTCAAGTGTTTCTTTGTTAAACTTGTGCAAGGTCGTATATTTAAAATTATTTGTTCTAGCGAACACAAAAGTAGAAATTATTGTTAATTGCGCAGTTCGATTTAAATCTTAACTTTACACTACCATTTTCAATTAAAAAATTTCAACTATGGCAGGTTCTATTACATTTACCATGATTAAGCCAGCTGCTTATGAAAACAAGTATGCCGGAAAAATTCTTGACATGATTCTCAATAGTGGGTTTCGAATTTCAGCGATTAAAATTGTTAAACTTACGCATGAGCAAGCTTCAGCCTTTTATGCTGTGCATAAAGAAAGGCCTTTTTATCAAGGATTAGTAGATTTTATGTCTTCAGGTCCCGTTCTGGCTGCTGTGCTTGAAAAAGAAAATGCCGTAGAAGATTACCGCACTTTGATAGGTTCAACCAACCCTGCTGAAGCCGCAGAAGGAACCATCAGAAAACTTTTTGGACAATCGGTACAAATGAATGCTGTTCATGGATCAGATAGCGATGAAAATGCCCTGATTGAAGCAGCCTTTTTCTTTTCACAACTGGAACGACACTAGTCTATTCTTCACCTGGTTTGTATTCGACAAAAGTGCGATCAGTATAGAAAACCAGAATTTTCGAAATTTTCCGGACAATCTTTTCAGATTGCTCCGGATTTTTTTTGCTTGCAGCTTCCTCTCCAATGCCTTCATTCCTGTTTTCGGTTAAAATAAAGGGCATAATCTCAGCTTCTGACTTTATCTCTGAAGTTTGAGCCATCTCATTTTTTTCAGGCTCATTTCCGGTTAATTTTTCAGGCTTTATATCTTCCTGTTTATCAGTGAGATTATCATCATATTCCCCGATACTTTCCTCTTTCTGGAGCTCATCTATGCTCTCCTCTTCCTCGTCATCACTAAATAATTCCATTAAAACGGGTTTTGGCTTGTCAGTAAGATGGATGAATTCCTTTTTAACAGAGTGTGAAGATTCCTCCGGGTACGGATTCATCATCGGCCCTTCGCCAAATAAAATCCATTGCATGCTGATATCAGGATAACGCTTGATAAGTTTTTGAACAAATTCAAGGCTGGGCTTATTTCTGCCATTTAAAATATGAGATATTCCTGAGCGTTGAACTCCCAACTCATCTGCTAATTGTGAGGGGCTAATATCCTTGGTTTTCAGGACAAGTGAAATTCGGTTGTTCATACCTTCATAATTTTTTACGAAGTTACAATATTATATCACTCTATCAAACATTGAATTTATATAAATGTTACGTTTGTACAATCTGATAAGATGAATTTTATTTAAACTAATGGTTTATACAATTGCCATATATGTTTATTATACAGGTTATTAAAATTTGCATTATACTATTTATGATATTCAAATTTTTCATCATATTTTTTTCAATATATACTTTATTATAAAACCCTTAAATACTGGTTTAGTGTTTATTATGTATTTTCATGATAATTTTTAACCACTATTTTCATTTATACAGATGTACAGTCTATTTTTCCCATAAAACAACGATATACATTTGTATACTTTACACTGTTAATCACGTTACATTTGTAATTACCACGCTTTGTTTACATTTGTCATTTATTTAAATACAGGTCTTATTTAATGCAAATTAAGTGCTAAATTCCCTCGAAACAATGGATAGTTTTAATTAATTGAACTTAAAAATTGCCAATTTTAGAGTTGTTAATCACTTTTATATTTTAATCTATTACTTTATATAGCTGTAATATTGCGCTCTATTATAACTTATTATGTCATATCAATACCTATATTTTGTCTTTATTGTAAGGCTGGTTTATAATACTTCATTGGCAAAAACCGTATAAAAAGTCTAAAACAAGTACACATTTGTATACATTTGAAATAATATACTAAATATTGTATTTACACCATCAGTAAGCTATCTACTAAATGATGAGTATTTAATCACTCAATATAGTACATTATTCGTTAAATACTGATATTTAATATCATCCACTATTTAGGTTACATTTGTATACTTATATTTATTGCATGGATCGATAATTACCAATTTACATCGGTAAACATTTAATGATGCACACACTTATTGGATATTAAACATCTTCTGAATATTCAAGAATGAATGTCTCATGGCACTCTTTACAAACCGGAATATAGAAAATCAAATAAATTGGAGCAGTTGTTCCATTCTCCTTTTGGGGGTAATGATAATTATAATTTTTGGGGATTCGGCCAATGAAAAACAGAGCCCCTATCCTATCTTCCATTCAAACCTCCGCAAAAAATTTTAAACTTCAGGCCAACAATAAATCTGCAAATACTTCTATGAGCATATCCCATTCAGCAGTAAATATTGCTGCACACTTTCCAATACATTGCCAAAAATTGAAAACATTCAGGGATATAACTCCGCTAAACATGCACTAAATTACTGAAAGTCAATAAAAAATCCGGCCAAAGACCGGATATAAAATTTTACTCAGAAAAAATGCGGATGGTTATTTCACCACTTTTTCTGTGATGACAAAATAACCGTCAGAAATTTGAAGCATATAAAGACCATTTCTCAATTTGTCGAGCTGATTAAATCCAATCATGTTCTTTCCTTTGTTTAATTCAACACCGATTAATTCAGCAACGGTTTCTCCGATAGTGCTGATAATTTTTATATCAGCTATAAGTTTGCTTGAAGAGACGACTTCAACGCTAAGATGGTCAGTAAAGGGAATAGGAAAAACAGTCAACTTCGAAAAGGATTCCTCCTGCTGAATCTGGGAAGAAGTAAGGAGATTTCCTGCCAGCATCAAATCAGGGATACCCCAACCTTTATAATTATCGGGGTTTGAAGACTGTGAACCACTCATTTTAATTGCATTCATCAATTCAATGTTAGAAAAAGACGGGTTAGCCTGCCATAAGCAAGCAGCAGCACCAGCCATCACCGGTGATGAAAATGATGTTCCATTACTACCTCCTACACCTGAAGGGATTGTTGCTACGATTGTGCTAACCCCCTGGGCCGATACATCAGGTTTAATGCGCCCATCGGCCGTTGGGCCAATAGAACTGAAGAATGCATATTGACCGTCAGGGTTCACAGCTCCAATTGTAAAAACGCTGTCACCATCAGCCGGCGCTCCAATATAAAGCCAGGGGTCGTTTCCTGAATTTCCCGCACTGTTAACCACCAGAATACCTTTAGATGCAGCCATATCAGCACCTATGGTAACAACTGCCGTATTTCCGTCCATATCACCGTAAACATGATTCTCATCAGGATTATCAAATTCAGTATACCCCAGTGAAGAATTAATGATATCAACTCCCACTGAATCAGCATATTCAGCTGCATTAACCCAGTAATACTCTTCCATAAGGTATTCAGAACCTGCGTCTTCCGACCTTAAAAGATAGTAAGATGCCTTAGGCGCTGTACCAATAAGTTGGCCGGGAAGATATCCGCCCATGGTTGATAATACCATCATTCCGTGGGTACTGATAGATGTATTATAAACATCATTACCAGGTTGTACAAAATCGCGGGTACCAAGAATCTGACCATTGGTAAAAAGACTATCAAAAGCAGCCAGTACATTGGCACTATTGAATCCGGCATCAATCACAGCAATGGTCATTCCGTTTCCTAAAAAGCCCTGTTCGTGTAATTGATCGACCTTAATCATCTGTGCCTGATTCAGCGAAGCTCCATAGTTTAATTCTTTAGAGCTCCTGGTGCGTTTTGAACCTGAGCGTAAAACATGTTTATCCAAACGTTCAATATCGAAAAATGGCTTTTTGCTACTAACTCTGTTTTGCTTGATAAGATAATCAGCCGGAATAATATTCCTGACAAAAGGTTTATCCGCAATTGCATCAGCAATCAGACGATTATCCACACTAATAATCAGCAAATTAAGCCACTTTGATGAATAAATAACTTTTGCACCACTGGCTTCAATTGATTTGATATAACCAGGATTTACCGGAAGATCTGACTCATTTACAGGTATTTGCTGCAGCAACCGTCTTTCGATAGATTTAGCAGATAAAAAATCAGAAGGTTTTGAGGTAGTATAAACTGAATTTCCTTTATCAGTCAACTTTACTTTATAGATAAAGGAAGCAGACTGCGAAAAGCCAGTTGATAGCATGGTTGAAATGAAAAAGCCTATTAAAAGAAGTCGTCTCATGATACTTGAAGTATGAATAGTTTTTGGGTAAACACCTGATTGACAAAAATGTTCGTAAAATCAGAGCGCAAAGTTCGTCATTTATCGTAAAGAAAAAACAGTGAAGTGTTATCCTGTTATGTTAATCTGCAAATATGATAAATGTAATCTGCCTCAACTAAATAACAGTGCTGCAAATAATTATGTGTTATCTGAAAATTCAGGCTTTTTACAACTTAGATATCTGGGTTTATCATGAATATCCTTAAAAATGGTAATGTTGCTAAAACCATCAGCTGTCAATTGTTGACTAAGATTTTCAGACTCTGCTTCATTAAATTCAAACCACAACTCACCTTCAGACTGAAGATGGCTGTAAGCAAAGGAAGCAATCGCTTTGTAGAAAATCAGCGGATTACTGTCCGGAACAAATAATGCCGTTTCCGGCTCATAATCTAAAACATTTTTATGCATCAATAAACGCTCAGAATCTTTAACATAAGGTGGATTACTGACGATAATATCATACACAGGAAGGTTTTGGGTTTGCTGCCTGTTGAGGATATCAATTTCCATAAAATGAACGTCCAGCTTTAATTCCCGGGCATTCTTCCTGGCTATCTCAAGAGCCTGTTTACTAACATCCAAAGCATAAACCCCGGCATCATTTAAAAAATGGCATAAGCTTAATGCAATAGCTCCGCTTCCTGTCCCGATATCAAGAACTCGTAAACCTCTCTCCTTCTGATGATTCTCAATGATTTTATTCACCATCTCTTCTGTTTCAGGCCTGGGGATTAAAACGCCAGGTTCAACCTGAATATTTAATCCGCAAAACCAGGTTTTACCAGCAATATATTGAACAGGTACAGAATCCAGCAACCTGGGAATTGATGCAAGTATGCTTAATTCAAATGCTGCATCAGCCTCATCACTCCTGATTAGCAAATATTTTGCAGCATCTATCCCGCCTAAATAGTCAAAAAGAAAACGTTGAATCGCTTTTGATTCGTTGAGCCCGTATAAATCAATGATTGATTCAACAAGCAGCTTTTCAAGCTCCTGATACGTCATATGTATTTTTGAAAATGCGAAGATAAGTATTGTATTTTTTATTCGTTTGTTGGTTTTGGCCAAATTTTAAAAGTTACCGCTTACCTTTGCTCCTATTCGGCCATGTTTAGAATCATTTAAAGAATAGAATACATGATTACATTGATAACACCCAATGGAAACAATATCATAGCGCCCGGCGACTGGAAAGAATTCTATGCCAGTTATTTAAAGCAGAACAACACCCCAGGTCTCGCGCTGATAATTGGAACTGAAGCAGGGCAAAACACTGTTCTTCTGGCCAATACCTCTATCATGCCCGAGTCCTGTTTTAATTTTAAAACCATTGTTGATTTTGAAGTATTGAAACAATGTTTCTATTTTGATAATTCGTTTGCACCGTTGCTCGGGGCTTTTCAGGATAATCAATTTCAAGAGCCTTCATCAACTGAGATAGTTCTGCTGAGCTATTTTTACCTTAACCCTCTACCCTTCTCTACTACATTGATTACCAAATACTTTTCAGAAACAGGAACATCAGATTCAAGAGCTGAAAAACTGGCCAGCCTCGCATTTTTAGCAAGAGTTAATAAGGGCGAGTCTGACCCATGGTTTCTCATAGAAGCTGAAAAACAGAACATTGCCCAACACGCTGACACATCCGTCAGCCTCGACGAAGTCCTGAAAACTTATTCACTAAACAAGAACACAACCATACTTTTTGATTGTATTGACCAGGTTTCCGGCATCGATACAGACCAGACAAATAAAATCAACCTGAGCACCATCAATGAATGTAATTTTTTAATTGAAGACCATGCACATATTATTTGTGGGTTATCAGTTAAAATATCAGAGTTTATCAAACTTACAGAAACAAAATGGCCTCAGTTTTCAACTTTATTATTCAGTGAGGTCCCGATATATTTAAGAGATTTTTATTCAGTCGGAAAACTTATCCATGACAAGCCAAGTATTTTCGATTTATTGAATCAGGCATACAAATGTGAAACAAGCATCATTTGCATGTTCAACGATGGAACTCAACAACAACAAAGCATTGATTCGGTGAATATTCACCGCAAATCAGATGAAACTGCAAGAGGATTACCCATTTTTTTAAGTATCCGCAAATAGCCGAAAACCTTACTTGAAAGCTGTAATGAAAGTTCTATTTTTGCCAAAAAATTCCTGATGATTTACCTGCTACTGGCAATTGCGGCTTCCACCTCAATTCTTATCACATTTAAGATATTTGAAAAATACGGTATTGATAATTTCACTGCGATTACTGTGAATTATATCATCGGAGCAATATTTGGATACAATTACATTCATTTTGACCTCTCTGTTGGTTCAGTTTTAAATGCCAGCTGGTTTGTCATGTCAGCTTTAACCGGAATAGTTTTAATCATTGGCTTTGTGGCATTTTCACTTTCAGCTCAGAAAGCAGGGATTGCGATTACAGCCATCAGCAGCAGAATGGCAGTTATTATTTCAGTCTTATCGGGCATTTTACTCTTTAATGACACAGCACATCTGCCCAAAATTGCGGGAATTGCATTGGCAATAGTTGCTTTCTATTTCACTTTGAGCAAAGAGAACGTTGATAAACCAGAATTTAAAGTCCTTTTATTGCCTTTTATGGTATTTATATTTATGGGAGTGAATGATTTGGCATTAAAAGTTACCCAATTCTACTTTATTGAGCCTGGGCATGATACAGCGCAAACTGCTTATGCCGCAACATCCTTTTTATGGGCTTTTGCAATAGGCACTCCGGTGCTCATTTACAGGGCCTTTCGCTTAAATCAAAAAATAAAGCTGAAATCCGTTTTGGCCGGCATTTTTTTAGGATTGATTAACTGGTATTCAATATTTTATCTGCTGAAAGGTCTGGAAGTAATGGAAATTTCGGTTTTTATTCCTCTTTTAAACATCAGCGTTGTATCACTTTCTGCAGTTACCGGCTATTTTATATTTCACGAGAAGCTTAGCCTTAAAAACTGGCTGGGCATAATTACAGCTATTATAGCCATTTTGCTGATAGCCTATTAGTGAAAATATTGGTTAAAACTATACAGCAGGGCCGTAACAATTTCAAGTTTTTAACATTATATTTGAATAGAAGTTAAACTAAGAAAAAAGCCATGGAAAGATATCTGAAATCGACAATGATTGCTGTTAGCGTTCTATTATTGTTAACGAAAATAGCTTTGGCACAAGACATCACCCCATTCTCGCAGAGCACTTACGCTGGTGTCAGTGCACTTTCCATTCAGCCTGCTTCCATCGCCGACAGCCGTTACCGGTTCGATATGACATTACTCGGACTTAATACCTCATTTAACAACAATTACATTGCACTTAAAAGAGAAGCTGTATTTAAAACTGGCAACTGGAGTGACAAAAATTTCGGCGACAACTACCTTGTTGAAAACCTTGACAATAAAGACAAAACCGGCATTTTTCATTTTGGAGCAGTATTGCCTTCATTCATGATAAATATCTCAGAAAACAGCGCCATTGCCTTTTCTTCAAGGATAAGATCCATTACAAATGTTGACAATATTACGCAAGACTTTGCCAGGCTTGTGGCCGAAGACTTTGATTATGAACCACTTTTATACAGAACACTTACCAATGCTAATTTCAGCTTTCAAACTAACACCTGGTCTGAAATAGGAGTATCGTTTGCCACTATCCTGTTAAACAAACAGAAACACTTTTTAAAAGGTGGTGCTACCATTAAATACCTGCAGGGCATTGCATCAGGTTACGCATTTATTCGTGAATTAAACTACCGTTTTGATGGTTCTGATACCATTTCGCTCTTCCAATCAAAAATAAATTACGGATTATCAAGCAATTTTGAAGAAGATGGCATAAAACCTTTCAATGTGGTTTCTGATCCCGGCGTAGGATTTGATATTGGGTTTGTATATGAATACCGCCCAGATATTGATAATTTCAAATACCAGAAAAATGGCCGTGAAGATTTACTGAGGCCTGACAAAGAGAAATATAAATTAAGAGTGGGCTTGTCACTTCTTGATTTTGGCCGAATTAATTACAAGAAAGGATATTATAGTCAGGATTTTATTGCTGATGTACGCGACTGGAATGTTGGTGATATCCAGATTAACTCCGTTCAGGATTTAAATGACACTTTAAGAAATCGCTTCCATTTTGATGACAATGCAGAACAAACTTTTTTGATGGGTCTTCCAACTGCCTTAAGCTTACAAATTGACTACCAGGTTATTGATGGTTTTTACCTTAATTTCAGTCCATATCTTGCATTAAGAAAAGGAACCAACATGACCACTAAAACGCACTATTTTACCAATTACAGCTTTACTCCCCGATATGATCTTAAGTGGTTTGGCGTTGCTTTACCCTTGCAATTTGATCAGTTCAACAGAATCAACTCAGGAATAGGATTTCGCCTGGGGCCTGTCTGGATTGGCTCTAACAGCATATTTTCCAACTTCTTCAGCAAAAAATCATATGGCACCGATGTTTACATGGCCATTAAGATACCTGTATTCAGAAACATAGATA
>Ga0116152_10004496_pt1 | contig 11035 bp, 7 predicted proteins | sample AD_UKC119_MetaG_FD_89894 | JGI IMG/M metagenome (GOLD analysis project Ga0116152, IMG submission 89894) | Active sludge microbial communities of municipal wastewater-treating anaerobic digesters from Hong Kong - AD_UKC119_MetaG | ecosystem: Engineered > Bioreactor > Anaerobic > Digestate...
AAGACACCTACTTCGTTCCGAACGACACCGACCTCGACTGCGCATCAAAGCGCGTTATGGTCATCACCGGCCCGAACATGGCAGGCAAATCGACATATATGCGTCAGGTCGCCGTGCTCGTGCTGCTTGCGCAGACCGGCTCGTTCATCCCGGCGCGTGAAGCGCGCATCGGAACGGTAGACCGTATATTTACGCGCGTCGGCGCGTCCGACGACCTCGCGAGCGGAAATTCAACGTTCATGCTCGAAATGGTAGAGGTCGCCTCAATACTCGAAAACAGCACCCGGAGCAGTCTGATAATCTACGATGAAATCGGCAGAGGCACATCAACGTTCGACGGAATGAGCATCGCACGCGCTGTAGTTGAATTCACGGCTAAAAAGATAGGCGCGAAAACGCTTTTTGCCACACATTATCATGAACTGACGACGCTTGAAGGCGAGGCCGAAGGCGTGCTCAACTACAACATAGCCGCTAAGAAGCGCGGTGATGATATAGTGTTTCTCAGAAAAATCCTCCGCGGCTGCTCCGACGACAGCTACGGAATAGAGGTCGCCAAGCTTGCCGGTGTTCCGAAACAGGTCATTTCGCGCGCAAAAGAAATATTGGCGTCGCTCGTGAGCGGCCCGGTGCAATTACACGCGCCAATACATACCGAAGAAAAGAAAGAACCCGAAATATCATTTGAAAACATTTCCGAAAAAAGCGTTACAGACAAAATACGCTCGGTAGATATAAATGCGCTGACGCCGTTTGAGGCGATCTCGCTGCTGTACGAATTCAAAAAGACGCTCGGACGGTAAGGAGGACATTTGCTGTGGGAATAATAAATCTTCTGGATATACAAACGGCGAACCTTATTGCCGCCGGTGAGGTCGTTGAGCGGCCTGCCTCGGCAGTAAAAGAGCTGTGCGAAAACTGCATCGACGCCAACGCTCATACGATAACCGTCGAGATAAAGGGCGGCGGCAATTCATATATCAGAGTAAGCGATGACGGCTGCGGCATATCAGACGACGATCTGCCTAAAGCAGTGCTGCGTCACGCGACAAGCAAAATCAAAACAGGAGCCGACATCGACGGTGTTATGACGCTCGGCTTTCGCGGCGAAGCTCTCGCGGCGATCGCATCCGTTTCGCGCCTTCAGATCATCACTCGCTGCCGCGGCGAAAACACCGGGCGTATACTCGTTTCAAACGAAACCGACGGCGTGGTCATAAGCGAAACCGGCTGTCCGGAGGGCACGACAGTTATCGTGCGCGACCTATTCTACAATGTACCGGCGCGCCGTAAATTTTTGAAAAAAGACACCACGGAAAGCGCCGCTGTCGGCGCAGTCGTCGAAAAGCTTGCGCTTTCGCACCCGGAGCTTTCATTCAGATATATCGTCCAGGGCGAACAGAAGCTCGTCACAAGCGGCGACGGTAAGCTCATGAGCGCAATATATGCCGTCTGCGGCAGACCGTTCGCCCAGACACTCAATGAGATCGACTACACCGACGGTGATATGTCCGTAAAAGGCTATATAAGCCGTCCCGACTCTCCTCGCGGAAGCCGAGGTATGCAGACCTTTTTTATCAACGACCGATATATCCGTTCGCGCACCGTCACGGCAGCTCTTGAAGAAGCTTATTCATCTTATATCCCGCGCGGAAGATTTCCTGCCGGGATACTCCATATAACGATAAACCCCAAGACGGTCGATGTCAACGTACATCCGTCAAAATCCGAAGTGAAGTTTTCCGACGAGAAAAAAATATTCGATCTCGTATATTACGGTGTGCGCAGCGTTCTGATGGCCTCGCCCGAACGCACTGTATTTACGCTTGTGCCTGAAGAACAAAACGATGTTCCCGACGCCGCGCCGGTGCAGGAGCAGCAGAGCCACCCAATCCCGACTGTTCAGCGTGCCACTGCCGTTTTTGACGGTGTGCGGATAACGAGCGCCGACAACGACATTGTTGACGACGGTGAACTGCCGCTGACGCTTGAAGCGCAGCCGCCCGAAACGACCGAAACCGAAAGCACGCAGACGGCGATGACGAACGAGCCGGAATACCGCTTTGTCGGAGAGGCATTCAACGCTTACGCGATCGTCGAATGTAGCGACGGTCTGTATCTTATCGACAAGCACGCCGCTCACGAACGCATTCTTTACGAGGATCTGAAAAACTCCAACAAACGCTACGCACAGCAGCTTTTCGAGCCGGTAGAGCTTATCCTTTCCACGCAGGAGCGCGACGCACTGCTCGAAAACGCCGCGCTGCTTTCTCAGTACGGATTTGAGTTCAAAAAGAAACAGAACACGCTTTTGCTCACCGCCATCCCGGATCTAATCTCCCGTTCCGCAAGCTCCGTCAACGATTTTATTTCTTCACTTGCCTCAAAGCTCACCGATGGCGACACGCTTCCCACTCAGGAGCGTACCGACCGCGCACTGTTCACGATCGCCTGCAAAGCCGCTCTGAAGGCAGGAATATACAACGACCCCGCACACACCGAATGGGTAGTGCGGCGAGTGATGACCGACGAGCGTATAACCTACTGCCCGCACGGCAGACCGGTCATCCACCTGATAGACAGGCGTGATATTGACAGGTTTTTCGATAGATAGAAAGAAGGAGCAGTCATGAAAATGAGTTTTTGGAAGAAGCTGGGCGGCGGATTCTCGTCACTCTGGGCGCTCGCCGTGATGTTCATCGTCACCGCAATAGTCGAGCTTGCCTTTACCTTTGCATTTATAGGCTGCCTTGTCTATATGCTCTCGCATGGCGACAATACGCTTGAAACACTGTTCGAAAGGTTTATTGAGAACATTGATATGTCCTCCGTCGAGAATATAATAGAGTCAATGCAGAATCTGATATACGGCCTCACCTTCGTCGCCGATATACTCACCGCGATTTATCTCATCGTCTTTTACAAGCGCCGCTGCAAGTATACTGCGGCATCACTCGGCACGGGAACACTCAGCGTAAGGAATGTACTGCTTGCAATATTTGCGGGAATGAGCGCTATGCTCAGCGTGATATTCATATTTGACATAACAGGCTACGAAAAAATAAATACGCTCTCGTTCGACAATGCGCCCGGCGCGATAATGCTCGCAACAGCACTCATCGCTGCCCCGATAGCCGAAGAACTGATATTCCGCGGCTTCGTATTCAGCAAAATGCGCGACAAAGGTATATCTTTCGTATTTACCGTCATATTTACCTCAGTTATATTCGGAATGATCCACGGAAACCCGGTACAAATCCTCTACGCCGGAGCGTTCGGACTGCTGCTCGGTCTGTTCCGTGCGAAGTACGACAATCTCTGGCTGTGTATGCTGATGCACTGCTGCGCAAATTTTGCCGGCTCCTTCCCGATCGCCGCACTCGGCAAAGCCGCGTCTCACGTTATCGCATACGCCGCGCCGGTGGTGCTGTTTATCTGTCTGATACTGATATTTACCGATAAAAGCAATAAAATAAAGGATAACGCCGAACCGGCGTTGACATACTGATAATGTCTCATTTTTCACTCATTGCCGCCGAAGGCAAAGCGCGCCGCGGTGTGTTTACCACGCCTCACGGCGCCGTACAGACACCTGTTTTCATGAATGTAGCCACCTCAGCCGCCATAAAAGGCGGACTATCGGCGAAGGATCTGAGAGACGTGAACTGCCAGGTGATGCTCTCAAACACCTATCATCTCCACGTCAGACCGGGCAGCGAACTGATCCGTGCGCTCGGCGGACTCAGAAAATTTTCCGGGTGGGACGGTCCTGTCCTGACCGACAGCGGCGGATTCCAGGTGTTTTCGCTCGCGAAGCTGCGCAGCATAAAGGAAGAAGGCGTTTCGTTCGCCTCTCACATGGACGGCGCAAAAATATTCATGTCGCCTGAGGTAAGTATGCAGATACAGTCAAACCTCGGCTCCACAATAGCGATGGCTTTCGATGAGTGTATCGAAAACCCTGCAGAAAAGGGTTATGTCCTCGATTCCTGCGCACGCACTACGCGCTGGCTTATCAGATGCCGCGACGAGCTTTCAAGGCTCAACGCGCTCGAAGGCACGGTAAATCCCGAACAGATGCTTTTCGGAATAAACCAAGGCAGCACCTATCCCGATATACGCATACAGCATATGCAGGACATCGCATCGCTCGGTCTCGACGGCTACGCGATAGGCGGACTTGCCGTCGGTGAGAGCGCACAGGAGATGTATGACACCATCGAGGTCGTCGAGCCGTATATGCCGTATGACAAACCGCGTTACCTCATGGGCGTCGGAACACCGACGAATATCCTCGAAGCAGTCGCGCGCGGCATAGACTTTTTCGACTGCGTTATGCCGAGCCGTAACGCACGCCACGGAAACCTGTTCACATGGTCGGGGATGCTCAACCTGAACAACAACAAATACCTTTCCGACAGCCTTCCGATAGACCCGGAATGCTCTTGCGAGGTCTGCCGTTCGTACTCACGCGCCTATATACGCCACCTCTTCAAGGCCCGCGAGCTGCTCGGTATGCGGCTGTGTGTGATCCACAACCTCCACTTCTACAATACCCTCATGGAAAAGATACGCGAAAAGATAGAAAACAACGAATTTACAAAGTTCAAAGCGCACTATTCGCCGTTGCTCGCCGAAAAGCTCTGACAATAAATCAACAAAGACCGAATGATAGATATTCAATACTGAAGGAATGGTCATAAGGATGAGAGGAAGATCAGATATTTCAACGGTATGTCTGCTCACGCTGCTGCTGAGCGCAAAATGGTGCGTTTTCTGCGCTGCCGTTTTGCCGCGCGTCCCGTTTGCCGCGCTGTTTATTATTCCGCTTTGCTTCGCTGTATGCTTTCAAGCCTTTTGTGACGAAAAGAAAAACGAAAGCGTCAGCCCGGTACTTCCGCTTGTAGTCTTCATATCTGCCGGTGCATTGCTGTTTCTCGCGTGCAATCTCATACCCGAAAGCTCCGTTTCTTCGCTGTATTTCAAGCCCGTATCACTGCTGTTTTTCGCCGATGTACCGTTTTGCATATATCTGCTCGCGTTCAGAAAACGTCTCTTCGCGCTGCACCGAGTATTCACGATCGCGGCGCTCGTTCTCGCAGGCGTAATATGCTGTACCTGCTGTGTACCGGCGTTTCCGAAAGCACAGACGATAAATGTCTGGGGCGAAAGCAGCGGTCTTTACGCGCGCACAGACGTAAGCAAAAGCGACTATACCGGTGTATCCGAAGGCAAGAACGTCGCCGTGATCGAGCTGCCGTCATTTCTTTCCCTATACACTCGCATCAGCGACGGCGGCGGTGAGATAACTCCGAACGTCAACGCTTTTCTCAGCGAGAGCGTAAGCTTCACGAATTTTATGGCTGATACGGACGACACCGCATTCACCGCCATGAACTCGCTCTACCCGTCTAACGCAGGAAAGACCTTCAGCGACTATCCGGATAATACCTTCAACGGACTTCCGCGTATAATGACGCAGAACGGCTACACTTCGTATTATATCAGCGCTCTGCCGTCACTTCTTGAAAACACCGGAAGCTTTTCACAGCTCTGGGGCTTTGAGAGCTATGTTCAAAGTGGCAGTGACAGTGAGGCTTATGCAAAAGCTTCTTCTTTGCTTTCATACGAAAGCAAATGCTTTATTTATATCAGTACGGTTTCTTCAGCAAAGGAATATATAGCCGGCGATGATACGGATGACATCATAGCGGCAGTACGTGAAGCCGACAGGCTATTCGGCGAGTTTTACGCATCGCTCAGAAAAAGCGGAGTACTCAACAGGACTGCCGTCATAATATACGGCGTTCCTTCAGCCATAACCGTCAGCGACGGCAGGCTCATCAACCGCATGAACGCATATTCCGATACGGACTACACCGCTCTTGACGCGTGCCGTTGTGTATTCGCTGCACGCATACCGCATATAAAGAGCGCCAAGCTCGAAAACCTGTGCTCGCTCTGCAGCGTCTTCCCTGCTGCGGTCGATATGTGCTGTCTTGATTATTCAAGCCTGCTTGTGTACGCCGACACGCCGTTTTCCGGCGAAGACGAGACGATCATTTGTTTCCAGAACGGATGCAGGCGCGGCTCGTTCATTGACCCTGAGCACGTTTTTCTCAGGGTGATCAACGGCAGCGATCAGATATACAACTACCCCGATATGTCATACGGGCGCCTGATGGACTGCATGGATGGCTCAGACACGGCGCTTGAGATGCTCAGCGAATCGGAGGAGATACTCCTGACCGACCTTTTTTCCGTCTGCAATACGCAAGGCGGCTCAGCCGCCGTTTCGCTGCTGCGCTCGAATCTGTCTGAGAAAGACGGCATATCGATCGAATACAAGCCATACGAGCCCGAAGACGTGTACGGATATATAAACGACATCTCCGTAAGGACGATTTTACTCAACCCGTACGAATACGCACAGTATACCGTAAACGCAGTACTGACCGAAGACGGCTGGCATTCCGAAAACGGCGCGGGACGCGTCATCACCGGCGATATTGAGTTGTCGTCGTGTACGAGCGTGAAGCCGTATCTCAACGCAAACGGTGACACAACGCTTTACGCAAACGTAACGTATAGCGCCTCAGATGTAACAGAGGCCACCGGTTTCATACGTCTTGACGAAGACTATTCCGATGCATATATTACCTTCAGCGATGGCACCGTCTATGTGAACGACGGTAAGATCGTATCCGTCAGGCTCATCATCGACTTGCCGCAGGGCGTAAACGCAGGCTATCTGACGCTGTCCGGTAACATGAGCCGTCACGCTACCGGAAGCACGGACGGTATCGGAGCGATCGATCTTGATGTTTTCAGCGATCTCGACGGTGCGGTCAGGGCGATACTGTCGTATTACGAAAATCCGCTGCCGGGTTTCAAAATCACCGATCTTGCCGAAGCGATGGCTGCATTTTCCGAATGCGGCTGCGTCGTATTTGAGGACAAATGGACGTCGGCTGCGTTGCGCGATGCCGTGCGCTGCTCGATCCCGATACTGTGCAAGGCGCAGGACGGTACGTATTTTGCCGTCGCGGGATACAGCGGCAACAAATATACGATCATAAAAGACAAAAAAACGCTGAACATTACATTGAAGGAGCTGAACGAAATGTGGACTGAAGAAGTCGTTGCGGCTGTCGACCGCGACCCGGAACTTACGATAATCGAAGATTTCATACCGCTTTCTGCCATAATCAGGCCCGGTTATGTCGTGAACGATAAAAAATACATCGTTATTCACAACACCGGCAACTACGGCGTTGAAAGCGACGCTCAAGCGCATAACGCTTACCTTCACGCGCAGGCGGCAATGTCCGATCCGCGAAAGGCATCGTGGCACTACACCGTCGACGACGAGGTCGTTTATTACCACATACCCGACAACGAGAGCGCATGGCACGCGAGCGACGGCACGTTCGGCGACGGTAACTATTACGGCATCGGCATAGAAATATGTGTCAACGGCTTTCCCGAAACGTACAGCGGCGCAAAGTACGAAGCATGGCTCGTACAATTCAAAAAAGCGCTCGACAACTCCGCAAAGCTCACCGCAAGCCTCATAAAGAAATACGGTCTGACCGCCGACGCCATAAAGCAGCACTACGATTTTGCGCCGGACAAGAAAAACTGCCCGATGCAGATGCGTTACAATTCGTCCACCGGTACTTTTGAGCGTCATACCGGCGATATGTGGTTATATTTTCTCGATAAAGTAGACGAATACCTCAAAAACTGATCAGTTACCCAGCGAAAGGAACACACAAATGAAGCTTTTTATCAGCGCGGATATCGAAGGCACCTGCGGCATTGCCGCATGGCAGGAAACGAACACCGACAATCAATACAGCAAGTATTTTGAAACTCAGATGTCGAACGAGGTCGCCGCCGCGTGCAGAGGCGCGATGCGTGCCGGCTTCGACGAAATCGTCATAAAGGACGCGCACGACACAGCGCGCAACATCCTCCCCGATCTGCTTCCCGAAAACGTGAAGCTGCTTCGCGGCTGGCCCGGCAACCCGTACTGTATGCTCAGCGGCATAGACGATACGTTCGACGCCGTTTTCTACACGGGCTATCACAGCGCCGCTTCGACCTCCGGAAATCCGCTTTCGCATACGATGCATACGCAGATCGGACAGATACGCATAAACGGTATTGTTACAAGCGAATTCTACATAGGCGCGCTCACCGCGTCATATCTTTCAGTGCCTTCGGCGCTTCTGACGGGCGACAAGCTCCTTTGCGAAACGTCGGCAGGGCTGCTTCCGTCGCTGCGCACCGTCGCTGTCTCGGAAGGTTTCGGCAACGGCTCGCTCTCGCTTCAGCCTTCATACGCCTGCCGGCTCATCGAAGAAAAAGCATATGAGGCACTTTCCGGTGACTACAAAAAGGGCGTATTCACGATGCCGGGTTCGTTCACCGTCGAAGTGCAGTACAACAGACATTTTGACGCTTATTCCGCGTCGTTCTATCCCGGCTGCGAACGCACCGATGATCGTACCGTCCGCTTCGAATGCAAAGATTGGTATGAAGCGCTCAGAATGATGCATTTTACTTTATAGGCGAAAATTTCCAAGTAAACAGCGTAAAAAAAGCATGAAAAATGAAAATTATCGTCACAAATTTAACAAATCCTCTTTACAAAACAAACACAGTGTGCTATAATCCTTTCAGTCAAAGAAATCTTTAAGCTCGGTGCGGGACACCGGCAAGGTTTTCGACATGAATTTCGGTCACGCACCGATATATTTTGCCGTCAATCCGGTCCCGCCAATAGGTGGGGCCGTTTTTTTATGAAACAAATCATGGACAGTGCTGCCGTCGGGCGCACACTGATGCGCATGTCGCACGAAATAATCGAAAAGAACGCCGAATGCGGTACTCTGTACCTTGTCGGGATACGGCGCAGAGGTGTACCGATAGCTCATATCATAGCAGAGAACATCTCCCGCTTTTCCGATCTTGAGGTGTGCGTCGGCGAGCTTGACATCACGCTGTACCGCGACGACCTCACGCAGCAGGAAAAGCAGCCGATGCTCAACGGTACGAGCATAAGCTTCGACATCGAAGGAAAAACAGTCGTGCTCATAGACGATGTGCTCTACACCGGAAGAACAGCACGGGCGGCTATGGAAGCGCTTATACAGCTCGGACGGCCGTCAAGGCTTGAGCTGTGCGTACTGATCGACCGCGGCCATCGCGAGCTGCCGATACGCGCCGATTTTGTAGGAAAAAACATCCCGACTTCGAAGGATGAGATCGTTCTCGTGAGAACGCCCGAATACGACGCTCAAACGTGTGTTGATATAGACATAAAATAACGGTATTGACTCTTTTGCGGCGGACGGCAATCCGGTACAAAAGGTGAATATAAAAAATATTTCGGAGGACAAATATGAAACTACTCTACAACGTGCAGGACAAGCCGAAATTCGGCAAGCTCGTAATCTTCGCGCTTCAGCAGCTGCTGGCGATAATGACAGCAACACTCGTAGTTCCGGTCATCATCGGAAACGGTATGCAGCCTGCCGCCGCACTGTTCGGCGCCGGTATCGGCACGATCGTCTACCTTCTCTTCACCAAGTTCAGAAGCCCCGTTTTTCTCGGTTCCTCGTTTGCTTTTCTCGGCTCGATGGGAGCCGCGTTTACCGGCGGTGTCTCAATGGCAGTCGGCTACCTCGGACTGATCATCGGTGCCGTCCTCGCGGGGCTTGTCTATGTTCTCATTTCGATAATCGTTAAAATCGCAGGCGTAAAGTGGATCTCGAAGCTCATGCCCGCGACCGTCATCGGACCGACCGTCGCCATCATCGGGCTTTCACTCGCAGGCAACGCCGTCGGCGACCTCATGTCAGGCGGACTTAAAGTCGATTCCGTTTCCGTATGTTCTCCTCTTATAGCCGTACTTGTCGGCGTCATCACGCTGATCGTTACAATGGTCTGCTCAGTTTACGGTAAAAAATCCGGCAAGCTCATCCCGTTCATATACGGTATCCTCGCCGGCTACGCTTTCGCAGCCATCCTCACGCTCATCGGCAACGCCGCAAACATCGACGCCATCAAAGTCATCAACTTCTCTGCGCTCACCGCTCCTTTTGCTGACGGCATTTCATTCGCCTCGTTCATAGCCGCTCCTACGTTTACGTTCGTTACTGCGCTCGGCGGATTCACTGAGATCACCGGCACCTACATAGCGACCATCGCCGTAGCCTACATCCCCGTCGCGTTCGTCGTTTTCGCAGAGCATATCGCAGACCATAAAAATCTTTCCTCGATCATCGGCAAAGACCTGCTCGAAGATCCCGGACTTTCCAGAACGCTTCTCGGCGACGGCGTCGGTTCCGCTGTCGGCGCTATCTTCGGCGGCTGCCCGAACACCACTTACGGCGAATCGATCGGCTGTGTTGCCATAACGAAGAACGCTTCCGTGTACACGATACTCTGCGCTGCCGCAGGCGCGATATTGATTTCCTTCATAACCCCGTTCGTCGCATTCGTCAACTCGATCCCCTCATGCGTAATGGGCGGCGTGTGCATGGCGCTGTACGGATTCATCGCCGTCTCAGGTTTGAAAATGATCAAAGACGTTGACCTAAACGAAAACAAGAATCTGTTCGTTGTTTCGGCAATACTCATCGCCGGTGTCGGCGGACTCACGCTCACATTCGGCAAAATAACACTCACCTCTATCGCAGCCGCACTCATCCTCGGCATCATCATCAATCTCATCCTTTCAAAGGGAAAAAACACCGAGATACCCGAAGATGACAACGCACCTGATAATAAATAAGCTTCAAACCAATCAAAGAAGCTCACACGGTCGTGTGAGCTTCTTTTCCGCATATAAGTCGGTCTTCATTTATCCTTTTTGTCCTTAAAACATATGTCAAGCAAATATATCGTGCCTATCATCACCGCGCTCACCGCGAAGATCCCAAGCATCCCTTCCCCCATCACGGGCAGAGTCTCAAGCATTGCTGAAAAATTCATATTCATATCCTTTCTTATCCGAGCAGGCTGA
>Ga0116152_10004498_pt1 | contig 11033 bp, 8 predicted proteins | sample AD_UKC119_MetaG_FD_89894 | JGI IMG/M metagenome (GOLD analysis project Ga0116152, IMG submission 89894) | Active sludge microbial communities of municipal wastewater-treating anaerobic digesters from Hong Kong - AD_UKC119_MetaG | ecosystem: Engineered > Bioreactor > Anaerobic > Digestate...
AGCGGCCAGAACACGGTCGAGGCAAAGCCGCCCAGCATGGTCATCAGCGTGATCGCCCGCCGCGCGCGCCCCTCGCCGACCGCCTGCGCCAGCGCCGCAAAGGCCGCGTCATACAGGACCAGCGGCGCGATCATCTCGATCAGCACCAGCGCCCCGGTCAGCCCCCAGGCGCCCCCGACCTGCGACAGCAGCGCGAAACCCGCCGCCACCACCATGGACCCCGCCGCCATCATCCGCCGCGCGCCCAGCCGATCGATCAGTGCTCCGGCCCAGGGCGCGGTCAGGCTGCCGGCCAGCAGCGCGGCGGACAGCAGGCCATAGGACAGCGTCGTGGTCAGGCCCAGATCGGCCGACATCCGCGCCACCAGCACGCCAAAGGCGTAATAGATCGTGCCGAAGCCGACGATCTGCGTCAGGCCCAACGTTAGCACCGGGCGCAGCACGCCGCCCTCCAGGATCGACGGGGGGGCGGCGCGCCACCGGCGGGGCCCGGGGGCGGAATCAGGGGGGGGCGGGGGCGCGTTGCCGGCCATGGAATCGAACCTCGCGAACGGGGCGATCACGCTGCCCCGCATTGTGATCACACTTTTCTAGGCTGTGATCACAAATCAAAGAATTTCCTCTGATCGCGAAGTTTTGCACGATTAAATCGTTTGTGCCACGCTGGTTTCATGGCAAGACGGCCCAAATTCGCAGCAACGGGGGCAGTTCCGTGAACATCCATGAATACCAGGCGAAGGCCCTGCTTCGCAGCTACGGCGTGCCGGTCTCGGACGGTCGTGTCGTCCTGAGGGCGGAAGACGCCAAGACGGCGGCGGGCGAGCTGGACGGGCCGCTCTGGGTCGTCAAGGCGCAAATCCACGCCGGCGGACGCGGCAAGGGCAAGTTCAAGGAAGCCGAAGCCGGCGAGAAGGGCGGCGTTCGCCTGGCCAAGTCGGTCGAAGAGGCCGAGGCCATGGCCAAGCAGATGCTGGGCCGCACGCTGGTCACGCACCAGACCGGCCCCGCCGGCAAGCAGGTCAACCGCATCTACATCGAGGACGGCTCGGACATCGCGCGCGAGCTTTACCTGGCGCTGCTGGTGGACCGCGGCACCTCGCGCGTGTCGTTCGTCGTCTCGACCGAGGGCGGCATGGACATCGAGGAAGTCGCGGCCAAGACGCCGGAAAAGATCCTGTCGTTCAGCGTCGATCCGGCGACGGGTCTCAGCGACTTCCACGGCCGCCGCGTGGCCTTTGCGCTGGGGCTCCAGGGTGGCCAGGTCAAGCAGTGCGTCGCGCTGATCCGCAATCTCTATCGCGCCTTCGTCGAGAAGGACATGGAGATGCTGGAAATCAACCCGCTGATCGTCATGACCGACGGCAACCTCAAGGCGCTGGACGCCAAGGTCGGCTTTGACGGCAATGCGATCTATCGCCACGCCGACATCGCCGCGCTGCGCGACGAGACGGAAGAAGACCCCAAGGAACTGGCCGCGTCCAAGTTCGATCTGAACTACATCGCGCTGGACGGTGAAATCGGCTGCATGGTGAACGGCGCGGGCCTGGCCATGGCGACGATGGACATCATCAAGCTCTATGGCGCGGAACCGGCGAACTTCCTGGACGTCGGCGGCGGCGCCACCAAGGAAAAGGTCACCGAGGCGTTCAAGATCATCACCTCGGACCCGAACGTGAAGGGCATCCTGGTCAACATCTTCGGCGGCATCATGCGCTGCGACATCATCGCCGAGGGCACGATCGCCGCGGTGAAGGAAGTCGGGCTGAAGGTTCCGCTGGTCGTGCGTCTGGAAGGCACGAACGTCGAACTGGGCAAGAAGATCATCAACGAAAGCGGACTGAACGTCATCGCCGCCGACAATCTGTCGGACGCCGCGCAGAAGATCGTGAAAGCGGTGAAGGGGTAAGAAGCCATGGCCATTCTCGTCAACGAAAACACCAAGGTCATCTGCCAGGGCTTCACCGGCTCGCAGGGCACCTTTCACTCGGAACAGGCCATCGCCTATGGCACCAAGATGGTCGGCGGCGTGACGCCGGGCAAGGGCGGCACCAGCCACCTGGAGCTTCCGGTCTTCAACTCGGTGCACGAGGCGAAGGCGGTCACCGGCGCCAATGCCAGCGTGATCTATGTCCCGCCGCCCTTCGCCGCCGATTCGATCCTGGAAGCGATCGACGCCGAGATGGAGCTCATCGTCTGCATCACCGAGGGCATCCCGGTGCTGGACATGATGAAGGTCAAGCGCGCGCTGATCGATTCGAAATCGCGCCTGATCGGGCCGAACTGCCCGGGCGTCATCACGCCAAACGCCTGCAAGATCGGCATCATGCCGGGCCACATCCACCAACGCGGCAGCGTCGGCGTGGTGTCGCGGTCGGGCACGCTGACCTATGAGGCGGTCAAGCAGACCTCGGACCTGGGGCTGGGCCAGTCCACCGCCGTGGGCATCGGCGGCGACCCGATCAAGGGCACCGAACACATCGATGTGCTGGACATGTTCCTGAACGACCCCGAAACGCAGTCGATCATCATGATCGGCGAAATCGGTGGCTCGGCCGAGGAAGAAGCGGCCGAATTCCTGGCCGAACAGCGCAAGAAGGGCCGCTGGAAGCCGGTCGCCGGTTTCATCGCCGGCCGCACCGCGCCCAAGGGGCGCCGCATGGGCCACGCGGGCGCCATTGTCTCGGGTGGCAAGGGCGACGCGGAATCCAAGATCGAAGCGATGAAATCGGCCGGCATCATTGTCGCAGACAGTCCCGCCTCGCTGGGCGAGGCCGTGATGAAGGCGATCAACGGGTGATGTCACCGCTGCATCGGAAGAACCGCACGATGGGGCGTGGGGCGCGTTGCCCCCGTCCGTTCGGCGTTTTTTCGCTGCTGCTGGCGCTGGCCCTTTCCGTTGGTCCGGCGCGGGCCGATGCGCGCGGCGACGCGCGCGTTGGTCTTGCCGCCTGTCTTGAGGCGCCGACCGATACCGCCAGTGCCCGCGCCACCTTTGCCGCCCTCGGATGGACCGAGAGTGTCGAGCGCGCGCGCATCGCCGACGCCATCGCCATCGCTCTGCCCTTGCAAACCGACCTTCCCGCCGAACAGGTCGTCGATCGGGCCGACACGCTTTACCGCGACGCTCTCGGCCTGGCAGCCGAGATCGCCGGCGGGGCCGTCGTCTTTCGCGCGCAAAGCGGGGCCGAGGTGGCCGTTCAGATCGACGCCTTTGGACCGGGTGTTTCGGTTCTTTGCCATATCGCCGCCCCGCCGGGTTCAGACCCGACCGGCTTCGTGGACGCACTTCCCGGCGATCGCGTGACCGAAATCACAGGCGCATTGGCCTTTCATGTCGCCCGTCCGCAGGGCGGCGAGGGCGTGATGGTCAATACGGCCACCGTGATCGTTCCCGATCAGCCCCGCTATGATGCCGTCAACCCGGATCGGCCCGATATTCCGGCAATTCTCATCACCTCTGTCCTTGTCAGGAAATAGTGACATGACCGACCAAACCCCCTCTGCCGCCTTTTCCGCGTCGTCTTTCCTGGACGGTGCCAACGCCGATTACATCGATCAACTGGCCGCCCGCCACGCGCAGGATCCGTCCAGCGTCGATGCCGCCTGGGCGCAGTTCTTCGAGGCCGCCGGCGATGATTTCGTCACCGCCACCCGCCTGGCACAGGGGCCGAGCTGGGCACGCAAGGATTGGCCGCCGGAACCGCAGGACGAGCTGACCTCGGCGCTGACCGGCCTGTGGCCGGCCGCCACCGCCAAGGAAGGCAAGGCCGCCGGCGAGAAGATCCTGGCCAAGGCCGCCGAAAAGGGCGTCGAGCTGTCCGACGCACAGGTGCAGCGGGCGGTTCTGGACAGCCTGCGGGCGCTGATGATCATCCGCGCCTACCGCATCCGCGGCCATCTGATCGCCGAGCTGGACCCGCTGGCGATGCGTCACGAGAACACCCACGCCGAACTGGATCCCGCCTCCTACGGCTTTGCCGACGCCGACATGGACCGGCCTATCTTCATCGACAACGTGCTGGGGCTTCAGGTGGCCTCGATGCGGCAGATCATGGAGATCCTGCGCCGGACCTATTGCGGCACCTTCGCGTTGCAGTTCATGCACATCTCTGACCCGCAGGAGGCCGGCTGGCTGAAAGAGCGGATCGAAGGGTATGGCAAGGAGATCACCTTTACCAAGATGGGCCGCCGCGCCATCCTGAACAAGCTGGTCGAGGCCGAGGGGTTCGAGAAGTTCTGCCATGTGAAATTCATGGGCACCAAGCGGTTCGGCCTGGACAGGGCCGAGGCCCTGATCCCGGCGATGGAACAGATCATCAAGCGCGGCGGCGCGCTGGGTGTGAAAGAGATCGTCATGGGGATGCCGCACCGTGGGCGCCTGTCCGTTCTGGCCAACGTGCTGTCGAAACCCTATCGCGCGATCTTCAACGAATTTCAGGGCGGTAGTTTCAAACCGGACGAAGTCGATGGGTCGGGGGATGTGAAATACCACCTCGGTGCCTCGTCCGACCGCGAGTTCGACGGAAATCTCGTGCACCTCAGCCTGACTGCGAACCCGTCGCACCTCGAGGCGGTGAACCCCGTTGTCCTGGGCAAGGTCCGGGCCAAGCAGGATCAGCTCAACGATACCGAACGCCGCGCGGTTCTGCCGATCCTGCTGCACGGGGACGCGGCCTTTGCGGGGCAGGGAATCGTCGCCGAATGCCTGCAACTTTCGGGCATCAAGGGGCACCGGACGGGCGGCACGATCCATATCATCGTGAACAACCAGATCGGCTTTACCACGGCGCCCCATTTCAGCCGGACCTCGCCCTATCCGACCGACATCGCGCTGATGGTCGAGGCGCCGATCTTCCACGTCAACGGCGATGACCCCGAGGCCGTGGTGCACGCCGCCAGGGTCGCGACCGAGTTCCGCCAGCAGTTCGGCAAGGACGTGGTCATCGACATGTTCTGCTATCGCCGCTTTGGTCACAACGAGGGCGACGAGCCCATGTTCACCAACCCGGCGATGTACAACCGCATCAAGCGGCACAAGACCACGCTGCAACTTTATACCGAGCGTCTGGTCGCCGACGGGCTGATCCCCGAGGGCGAGATCGACGACATGAAGGCTGCCTTCCAGTCGCATTTGAACAACGAGTTCGAGATCGCCAAGGAATACCGCCCGAACAAGGCCGACTGGCTGGACGGGCGCTGGAAGCAGTTGAAGGCCAAGGACCTCATCAACTATCAGGCCGGCCAGACGGCCGTCAGCTCGGCGCTGTTCGCCCAGGTCGGCACGGCGATTTCGTCGTATCCCGCGGATTTCGACATTCACCGCACCGTTGCGCGCCAGCTCGACGCCAAGGCGAAGATGTTCGAAACCGGCGAGGGGTTCGACTGGGCCACGGCCGAGGCCCTGGCCTTTGGCACGCTTCTGACCGAGGGGTATCCCGTGCGCCTGGCCGGTCAGGACTGCACGCGCGGCACCTTCTCGCAGCGGCATTCGGGCTTCATCGACCAGACGACCGAGGAACGCTACTATCCGCTGAACCACATCAAGGCCGGGCAGGCGCGGTACGAAGTCATCGATTCGATGCTGTCGGAATACGCGGTGCTGGGCTTCGAATATGGCTTTTCGCTGGCCGAACCCAACGCGCTGACCCTGTGGGAGGCGCAGTTCGGCGACTTTGCCAACGGCGCGCAGATCATGTTCGACCAGTTCATCAACTCGGGTGAATCCAAGTGGTTGCGCATGTCGGGGCTGGTGGTGCTGCTGCCGCACGGCTTCGAAGGGCAGGGCCCCGAGCATTCCTCGGCCCGTCTGGAACGCTATTTGCAGAACTCGGCCGAGGATAACTGGATCGTCGCCAACTGTTCGACCCCGGCGAACTATTTCCACATCCTGCGCCGCCAGTTGCACCGCGACTTCCGCAAGCCGCTGATCCTGATGACGCCCAAGTCGCTGCTGCGTCATCCGATGTGCACCTCGAAAGCCGAGGATTTCACCGAGGGCTCGACCTTCCACCGGCTGCTGTGGGACGACGCCGAGCGCGGCGGTCATTCGACCATCACGCTGAAGCCCGACGCCGAGATCAAGCGCGTGGTGATGTGCTCGGGCAAGGTCTACTACGACCTGCTCGCGGAACGCGACGCGCGCGGGCTGGATGACGTGTATCTGCTGCGGGTGGAACAGCTCTATCCGACGCCGACGCAGTCGCTGCGCCGGGAATTGCAACGCTTCAATCAGGCCGAGATGATCTGGTGCCAGGAAGAGCCCAAGAACCAGGGCGCGTGGTCCTTCATCGAACCCAATCTGGAATGGGTGCTGACCCAGGTCGGCGCCAAACATACCCGTGCGCGCTATGCCGGCCGCCCGGCCTCGGCCTCGCCGGCCACGGGCCTGGCCAGCAAGCACAAGGCTCAACAAGAGGCGCTGGTGAACGAAGCGCTGTCGTCTGAAGGAAACTGATCCATGAGCATCGAAGTCCGTGTTCCCACCCTGGGCGAAAGCGTCTCCGAGGCGACCATCGCCACCTGGTTCAAAAAGCCTGGCGATGCCGTGCAGGCCGATGAAATGCTGTGCGAACTGGAAACCGACAAGGTGACAGTCGAGGTTCCGGCCCCCGCCGCGGGCGTTCTCAGCGAGATCATCGCCAAGGAGGGCGAGACCGTCGGCGTCAACGCGCTGCTGGCGATGATCGGCGAAGGTTCGGGCGCCGCCCCGGCCCCCAAGGCCGAAGCCGCGCCGGCCCCCGCCGCTGCCGCCCCCGCCGCCGCGCCCGCCAAATCGGTCGAGGACGCGCCCTCTGCGAAAAAGGCGATGGCCGAGGCCGGCCTCTCGTCCGAGCAGGTGCAGGGCACCGGCCGCGACGGCCGCGTGATGAAGGACGACGTGCAGCGCGCCGTGGCCGCCGCCGCCGTCGCCCCGGCCGCGGCCGAGGCGCCGGTATCGGTGCCGCGCGGCCCGGTGCACGCCGACGACGCTTCGCGCGAGGAACGGGTGCGCATGACGCGCCTGCGCGCGACGATCGCCCGGCGCCTGAAGGACGCGCAGAACACCGCCGCGATGCTGACCACCTACAACGAGGTGGACATGTCCGGAATCATGGCGCTGCGCGACGAATACAAGACCCAGTTCGAAAAGAAGCATGGCGTCAAGCTGGGCTTCATGTCGTTCTTCGTGAAGGCCTGCTGCCACGCCCTGAAGGAAGTGCCCGAGGTCAACGCCGAGATCGACGGCCAGGACATCATCTACAAAAACTATGTCCACATGGGCGTGGCGGTGGGCACCCCCAGCGGGCTGGTGGTGCCGGTGGTGCGCGACGCCGACCAGATGGGCTTTGCCGCGATCGAGAAAAAGATCGGCGAACTGGGCCTGCGCGCCCGAGACGGCAAGCTCAGCATGGCCGAAATGGCGGGCGGGTCCTTCACCATCTCGAACGGTGGGGTCTATGGCTCGCTGATGTCCTCGCCGATCCTGAACCCGCCGCAGTCGGGGATCCTGGGGATGCACAAGATCCAGGACCGCCCGGTGGTGGTGAACGGTCAGATCGTCATCCGGCCGATGATGTATCTGGCGCTCAGCTATGACCACCGGATCGTGGACGGCAAGGGCGCCGTGACCTTCCTGGTGCGCGTGAAAGAGGCGCTGGAAGATCCCCGCCGGCTGCTGATGGATCTGTGACGCACGCGGGCGCGGGCCTCGGCCCGCGCCGGCCTGTGCAGGGTGAAGCATGGCCTCGGTGTTCCTCAGCAAGCCGGCGACCTGGCAGCAATCGAAGCGCCTGCTCGATGCCTCGTGGACGGCCGAGGGCGCGCGGTTCGGCAGTCGCGCGCGCCACGATGCGTTCTACACCTATCTGCTGACACCGCACAGCGGGCGCTGGGCCTATGTCTCGTCGGGCAAGACGGGCACGACCTCGACCCTGGCCTTGCTGTTCCGGCTGGAGTTCGGCCACGAGAATACCGCGCTTGTGGACGACCCGTCGGACATGAACCGCGACGCGGCCATGCACCGGGCGGTGGACGCCGGCGTGTTCCGCAGCGTGCACGCGCGCGACGATATCGACAGCCTGTCGGGCTTTCTGGCGCGGACGCTGCGCATCGCCACCGTGCGCCACCCCACGCCGCGCGCCTGGTCGGCGTTTCGCTATCTGTGCCGGTCGCAGGACCTGCGGCACAGGCAGTTCGCCGCCGCGCGGATCCGTCTGTGCGCGCTGACCGGGTTCGACTGGACCCGGCACGCCCGCACCCGCGCCGGGTTCGAGCGGTTCCTCGATTTCATCGCCATCGAGATGGGCGAGGACAGTGCGCTGCTGCCGGACAATCACTGGCGGCCGCAATGGCTGGACATCCGGCCGGACGTGTTTCGCCCGGATGTTCTGGGCCGGCTGGAAACCCCCGATGCGCTGACCGAGGCCCTGATCGCGCGGCTGGGGCGGGCGCCGGGCGACCAGGCCCCGTTGCGGCGCGGCGATCTGAACCACGACGCAACCACGGCGCCGGATCTTCCGGCGTGGATCACCGCGCCTTCGGTCCGCCAGCGTCTGGCGCAGGTCTACGGCGCCGATTACGAGGCTTTCGACTATGACCTCTGAACTGATGGCCCTGACCCTGGCCGCCCTGTTGCAAGGCCTGCAATTCGCCCTGTATTCGGTCCTGGCACAGAGGCAGGTGGGCACCCGCTACGCTGCCAGCCCGCGCGACGTGGCCCGTCAGCTCACCGGACAGGCCGGCCGGGCGCAGCGCGCGCTGGCCAACCATTTCGAAGGCTTGATCCTGTTCACCATCGCCGTTCTGGTGGTCACCCTGGCCGACCAGTCCGGCCCCGTCACCCGATACGCCGCCTGGACCTATCTCGGCGCGCGTGTCCTTTACATTCCCGGCTACCTGCTGGGCTGGGCGCCCGGGCGCTCGCTCATCTGGTTTGTCGGGTTCGGTGCCACGATGACGATGCTCGTCGCGGCGCTGATCTGATCGTGCAAACGCCTGTCCGGGGTGCCCGGGGCGCGACATCCGCGACGCGGACGCCCCGACCCCGACCCTGAAAGGAGACCCCCATGGCTGACTTCGACCTCATCGTCATCGGCGCCGGACCCGGCGGCTATGTCTGCGCCATCCGCGCCGCGCAACTGGGCCTGAAGGTGGCCTGCGTCGAAGGGCGCGAGACGCTGGGCGGCACCTGCCTGAACGTGGGCTGCATCCCCTCGAAGGCGCTGCTCAACGCGACGCATCAGCTGCACGAGGTGCACGAGAATTTCGAGACCATGGGCCTGATGGGCGCCAAGCCCAAGGTCGATTGGGACCGGATGAAGGGCTACAAGCAGGACGTGGTCAACGGCAACACCAAGGGCATCGAGTTCCTGTTCAAGAAGAACAAGGTGACCTGGCTCAAGGGCTGGGCCTCGATCCCGCAGGCGGGTCAGGTCAAGGTCGGCGACGAGGTGCACGGCGCGCGGGCCATTGTCATCGCCTCGGGCTCGGTTCCGACCTCGCTGCCCGGCGTCACCGTTGACGAAGAGGCGATCGTCACCTCGACCGGGGCGCTGAGCCTGCCGAAGATCCCCAAATCGATGGTGGTCATCGGCGCGGGCGTGATCGGGCTGGAGATGGGCTCGGTCTATGCGCGGCTCGGAACCGAGGTGACGGTGGTCGAATACCTCGATGCGATCACCCCCGGCATGGACGGCGAAGTCGCCAAGCTGTTGCAGCGGATCCTGAAGAAGCAGGGGCTGAACTTCATCCTGGGCGCCGCCGTGCAAAAAGCCGAACGCACGAAGAAGGGCGTCACGCTGGGCTATGCGCTGCGCAAGGACGACAGCGCGCACGAGATCGAAGCCGAGGTGGTGCTGGTCGCCACCGGCCGCAAGCCGTTCACCGACGGGTTGGGGCTGGAGGCCCTGGGGGTCGAGATGCTGCCGCGCGGCCAGATCAGGACCGACGCCCATTGGGCGACCTCGGTCAAGGGGATCTACGCGATCGGGGACGCGGTGACGGGCCCGATGCTGGCCCACAAGGCCGAAGACGAGGGCATGGCCGTGGCCGAGGTCATCGCCGGCAAGCACGGGCACGTCAATTACGACGTCATCCCCGGCGTGATCTACACCACGCCCGAGGTCGCCTCGGTCGGCAAGACCGAGGAACAGCTGAAAGAGGCGGGCGTGGCCTACAAGGTCGGCAAGTTCCCCTTCATGGGCAACGCGCGCGCCAAGGCGGTGTTCCAGGCGGACGGGTTCGTGAAGCTGCTGGCCGACAAGACGACCGACCGCATCCTGGGCTGCCATATCGTCGGGCCTGGCGCGGGCGATCTGATCCACGAGGTGTGCGTTGCGATGGAATTCGGGGCGGCGGCCCAGGACTTGGCGCTGACCTGTCACGCGCATCCGACCTATTCGGAGGCGGTGCGCGAGGCGGCGCTGGCCTGCGGCGACGGCGCGATTCACGCCTGAGCGGGCGCCAGGGGCTGGACGGGCGTTCGGGGGGCGGCCGCCCCCCGCCCCCCCCGCTTCAAGGGGGGCACGCCCCCCTTGAAAATCCCCGTGCGTATTTCGGACAAGATGATCAGCGCGCGGGGTCTTCGGCGCGGGCCTGGCGGGTGAGGGCGAGGAAGGCATCCTCGAGGTCGGGTTCGGCGGTGGACAGATCGCGGATCTCGGCCCCGGCATCGCCAAGCGCGTGCAGGACCGCGCCCGCGTTGACCCGGCTTTGCGGGTAGGACAGGGCCAGCCAGCCATCGGCGCGATCCTCGCGCGTGACGCCCGCGGGCAGGGTCAGCGGGCCGACCGGGGCGGTCGTGCGCACCAGCAGCGTCTTGGCGTCGATGCGCCCGACGATCGCCTGGGTGGTGTCGCGCACGATCAGGCGGCCCTTGTCGATGATGGCGATTTCGTCGCACATCTGCTGCGCCTCTTCGAGGTAGTGGGTGGTCAGGATGATGGTCATGCCCTGGCGGTTCAGCATCCGCACATTGGCCCACAGCATCTGGCGCAGTTCGATATCGACGCCGGCCGTGGGTTCGTCGAGCACCAGCACCTGCGGCGCGTGGACCA
>Ga0116152_10004503_pt1 | contig 11028 bp, 12 predicted proteins | sample AD_UKC119_MetaG_FD_89894 | JGI IMG/M metagenome (GOLD analysis project Ga0116152, IMG submission 89894) | Active sludge microbial communities of municipal wastewater-treating anaerobic digesters from Hong Kong - AD_UKC119_MetaG | ecosystem: Engineered > Bioreactor > Anaerobic > Digestate...
TTATTGCCTGCATTTCGCGACGGCAGCTACTCTTGCCTTCCGTTGCTGCGGTATACCGGCGCGGCTCGTGACGGGGTACAGCACATATATCCCGAAGCCGGACAACGATTACACCTCGCCGCTTATCATGGCGGACGTTACGGACAAACAGGCTCATGCGTGGGTCGAAATATATATACCCAACACGGGCTGGTATCCCGTCGATGTAACACCGCCGGTATATAAAAACGTCATAAGTGATGGCAGGTATGTCGAAGGCGAAGAAAGCGGCGATGAATCAAAAGACGAATCGTACGTTTCGCAGCCGGAGGAAAGCCTCGAAACCTCGTTGACGGTCAGCACAAACGAGAGCGGTGAAATAAGCGTTCCGCCGTTCGGACCGAAGGAATTCCCGAAGGCGTTGATTGCGGTCGGCGTAGCCGTTTTTGCTCTGCTTGCCATATGGATTATGCTCGCCGTCAGACGCGCAAAGCACAATCGCGTACGCACATACGCTTTCAGGCAGAAGGATAAAAATAAGGCTGCCGCGGCAGCCTGGGTATATATTGAAACGCTCGTTCCGTTCGGAGCGCGGCCGGACGAAGGCATATATACTGTCGCCGAGCGCGCCGTATTCAGCACTCACGCGCTCACGAAAGAGGAAGCGAACATCGTCACGTCTTTCGCACGCTCTTCAGCGGCAACGATAGACGCGTCATTGAGCGGATTTGACCGCTTCGTGTTCAGATACATCAGGTGCATGTTCTGAGCGCAAAGTGTGTTATTGTGATTTGTCCGCGAGCGCGATTATACGCTCAAAGCGATGCGAAAGTCCCGATTTGCTTATCGGCGGATCGAATTTCATCCGAAGCTCTTCGAGCGAAAGCTCTTCAAACTCAAGCCGCAGCATTGCGGTCTCATACAAAACGGGCGGCAGCTCCTTGAGCATGCAGCTCTTTTGCAGCTTTTTTACGGCGGCAAGCTGCGCGGCGGCGGCGGTAGCCGCCTTGTCAAGGTTTGCGATCTCGCAATTCGCTTTACGGTTCGCTTCGTTGTGCATATCCTTGATTATCTTTTCTTCCATCAGCCACAGCGCATATTTGCCTGCGCCGATATATGTCAAAAATTCCTCCGCCGCGGCGCTTGATTTGTAGTACAGCGCCTTCTCGCTGCGGCGAGTGATGACCTTCGGCTCGCGCAGCGTCGCACCGAGCAGTGATCTGACCGCCTCAAAATAGCGTTCCCTGACAGCAAGCTCAAGGTGATACCCCTTCGACGGATCGGTTATGCGTGCGCAGCCGATATAAAGACCTCGTATGAAAGCTTCCGGGCACGCTTCGCATTTGCAGACGGAAAGATTCAGACCGTCCGTAATACCGAGCTCATCAACAAGGCAATCGTGCTCCTGGGCGCCGGCGGCGACGGTGCGTCTACCCGAAACGGCAGGAAATACGGGAAATATCGTTGCGATCGTTTCGCATAGCATATGCGCGCATTTCTCCGAGGTCATCGAAAAAACGATCTCGCTGCCCGTGTCTTCTCCGCAGCCGACGTATATACCGTACAGCAGCGAACGCATACAGCAATCGCGCTTCTCGCGCAGCGAAAGCAGATATTCCTTTATATCGGAAGAGAAAGACATATCGTTTCCCTCAGTTGTCAATGAATTTTATTTCGCATTCAAGCTCTATGCCGCTGTCGTGTAGCACCGTTTCTTTGATGTGGTTTACGAGCTTTTTTACATCGCTTTGTGTTGCGACGCCTGTGTTTATTATAAATCCGGCGTGCTTTTCGGACACCATTGCGCCGCCGACGGAATATCCCTTAAGCCCTGCCTGCTCAATGAGCGCGCCCGCGTAATGACCCTCGGGCCGCTTGAATACGCTTCCGGCGCTCGGATACGAGAGTGGCTGCTTGTTTTTTCGCTGCTCCATGTTTGCGTCCATCTTCTCCTGAATGGCGGTGCTGTCCTTTTCGCAAAGCAGAAAACGCGCCGAGATCAACACGCCGTTTGTGGTTTGGAGCATACTGCTGCGCTTTCCGAAGCACATATTTGCGTTCGTCATCTCGCGTATCCTGCCATCTGTGAAGACCGTTGCGCTGCAAAGTATATCGGCGACCTCACCGCCGTACGCGCCGGCGTTCATCGTCACAGCGCCTCCGACGCTGCCGGGTATCCCGTACATGAACTCCGCGCCCGAAAGTCCGGCGCGGCAGGCGGTGATGGCGACGCGTGAAAGCGATGCGCCGCAGTCGGCGGCTATTATGTCGGAATATATCATTATATCCGACAGCTCCCCGGTAAATATCAGCGCCGCGTCAAGCTCGCAGTCCGGGAAAACCACGTTGGATGCGTTGCCGAGTACTATGCGTCTGCGCCCTTCGCCGTCGAGCCGCTTTATGAGCTCGATCAATTCTTCGCGCGTTTCGGGAAGATAGACTTCCTTTGCGGTCTTGCCGATGTTGAATGAGCTGTATTGCGCTATCGGGTGTGAAAGAAATTTTTTCAAAGCCGTGACCGTGCCTTTCTTTATGTTCTTCTATAAGTATATATTCACCATGCGTTTTTTGCAAGCATTATTTTCTCTCGCCGTAAGTGCGGATTATTTTACTTGACACGGCGTTCGATCAGGTGTATATTATAAGAGGTAATTTCTTTGATTTATATACTTTTATAAATAATTCTGAGCCGGCGTTTTCGCCGTGCCGGAAAGGAGGAAAAAAAGATAGGACTTTTTTTAAAAAAGACATCGGGGCGCGAAACACTTCCTAAGGCAGTGGCGTTCGTCGATTACGAACACTGGTACGTTTCGCTGCTTCGAAATTTCAACATGAGACCTGATATCGGTGAGTGGTTTTCAATGATCGCTCAGTCGGTCAACCTGACCGAAGCGTTTTTCTTCGCCGACTTCTCGCACAAATCGCTTTCAGACGAGATACGGCGAATACGCCCGTTTTCAAACAAGATCATCGACACGAGAAACACCAACGGCGCAACGGCAAAGGACTATACGGATTTTATAATACTCGACAATATGTATCAGAAAGCAATATCGTCCGAAGAAACGGACGTGTATGTTCTTTTCACCGGCGACGGTCATTTTTCATCGGTTTGTTCGTTTATAAAGAACATACGCGGCAAGGAAATATGGGTATACGGCGTAAGAAACAGCTTTTCACGCCAGCTTCAGGACACCGCTTCAAAGAGTATAATCCTTCCCACACAGCAGCAGCTTACCGCGCACAACGTCTCTCTCGTCCTCTCGTCGCTCGATACCGGAGAGGTATCAGGTTCGGCAAATCTCTCAAAGCTCATCTCGTCCGTTGCCGAAAAAAACCGCGTCAGACCTGAAGACGTAAAGACTGCGGCGGCCGAGCTTACGTCAAAAAATTATCTTACTGAGCGCACCGTCACGATGAGAGGCGGCACGAAAAGAACACTTCTGTTTGTCGACTGGGATAAGCTCGGCGATGACGGAGTGTATGAACGCAAAAAAGAAGCATCATCCGTCAACTGAACAGAAAAGGAACTCAACAATGAAAAGAATACTGTTTTTCGTTCTTTCGTGCCTTATGGCGCTCACGCTGCTCACCGGATGCTCGTCAACGAGCGGCAAAACGTGCGTATATGCGCTGGAGAACGGTGAATGGGAGCTGAAAATGAAGATCAGCGAGAAAGACGAGGATGAATTCGATTTTCTCATCACGGCGACCACCGGCGGAACACCGTGGGGATATGTGACCGGGGATGAAGAACCGAATTACAGAATAGTTTTCAATGAGGGAACGGAAAGCGAAGCGATGTACGAGCTTATCGTCAACATCCGCGATGACACAGTGGCGTATATCGAACCGGATCTGTTTGCGGACGAATCATCGTCGTACGATATGCGTGAGGTATATATTTCCTACACCTCTGCACTCAACTTTTACGATTTTGTCTCCTGAGCTTTTCGCGGCACGATCCCGTTTCCGAGGCAGTCCGTTTTTCGGCGGCCGACGGACACGGGATCTTTCATTTTAATAAACTTTTAAATATTTAGGCTCTTTTTTCTTAATGGAAACGCTGATATAATGATCACATTGAAGCGAAGCCGATGCCTTCGCCGGGAAGGAAACTCATGGGAAACATAAACATACTCATATGCGACGACGAGAGCGATATAGTTTCCGCGCTGGAAATATATCTTGCTTCTGAGGGGTATTCCGTCAGAAAGGCGTATAACGGAGCGCAGGCGGTCGAATGCGTGAAAGCTCACGGCGACGTCAGCCTCGTTATCATGGACGTCATGATGCCTGTCATGGACGGTATACAGGCGGCGTCGAGGATAAGGGAAACGAGCAACGTCCCGATAATCTTTCTTTCGGCGAAAAGCGAGGACACGGACAAGATACTCGGACTGAACATCGGCGGCGATGATTACATCACCAAGCCCTTCAATCCGGTCGAGGTGGTCGCGCGTGTCCGTTCGCAGCTGCGCAGATATATGACGCTCGGCGGCACGCAGAAGAAGGAAGGAACCCTGAGCATCGGAGGCATAGAGCTTGACGACGGCGCGAAGCGCGTGTGCGTCGACGGGAACGAGGTGACGCTCACTCCGACAGAATACGACATCCTCAGGCATCTTATGAACAATCCGGGGCGCGTTTTTTCGTCGAAGGAGCTGTATTCAAGCATATGGGGCGAGCCGGGCTACGGCGCGGAAAACACGGTCGCCGTGCATATCCGCCACATAAGGGAGAAGATCGAGATCGATCCGGCGGAGCCTGAATATCTGAAGGTCGTATGGGGACAGGGGTATAAAATCGAAAGGGGCGCGGCGAAATGAAAGGCAGAAGCATAGTCAGAGCAATAGCGATAATCCTGTTGCTCATAACAGTATACGTTGGGATCCTTTTTTCAGCCGTAACGATCTACGCTTACAGCGAGGGCGCGTACGGGGGGAACGCAAACGGCTATTTTGACAGCCTTGCGTGCAGCAGCGTTCTTCAGGAATCGGCAGAGGAGATATACCATGAGTTTTACTATGCCTACGGTGACACGGCAGGCTTGAAGGAGTTCGTCGATTCGTGGGGGGCGGATCGTTCGAATATCGCCTTTACCGTCACCGACACGCAGGGAGCTTTGCTTGCTTTCAATTACGAAGTGCCGGAATATTCTGCGTCATATTCTCAGACGTTCAATATGGGCGGTTCGGTCGAGAAAGCACAATACACCGTAACGTGCTATGCTGTGAGCGATTTCACCGCCACCGACGCGATAAGCGATGGAGCGCAGCTCCATTCGATCGTGATGAAATACAAATACGTTTTTGCGGCAGGCGTGGCGCTGTGCTTTGTTGCGGCGCTGTCTTTGTTTATATTTCTGATGTGCGGCGCAGGACACCGTCCGGGTAAAGAGGGGATAACGCTCAGCACGCTCGACAGGCTGCCGCTTGAGCTGTATGCGATCTTCAGCGCAGCTGTCGGCGGTGCGTGCGTTTATGCAGCGGCGGTAATGGTAGATTCACTGTATATCCCGCTTGCGGCGATACTTGCGTTCGTGCCGGTGTCGCTCGGGCAGCTCGTTATATACAGCTTCATTTTCAGCTTCGCCGCAAGGGTGAAGGCAGGCGGCTGGTGGCGCGGAACGATCATATACATCGTGCTTCGCTTCTTTTACCGGATATTCCGAAGGCTGTTTCGTTGGGCGGCGAAAAGCTTCTCAAACCTTCACGACATCTGGAAGGGCGTTGTCGTGTATCTTGTGTTCGCGTTCGTGTCCGGCGCGCTGTGCGGCCTGGCAGTATACGGCGGCGGAACCGTCTTGTTGCTCTGGTTTTTTGTCAACGTGCTGATGTTTGCGGCATGGATCTGCTTTCTCAACCATCTCGTGCTTCTCAAGGATGCGTTGGCAAGGATCGCCGACGGCAACACAGGTTATAAGCTCGACACGGCAGGGCTGCACGGCAGCACAAAAAAACAGGCGGACGATCTGAATCGAATCGGCGAATCGATCGAAACGCAGGTCGAGGAGCGCATGAAGAGCGAAAGGCTCAAAACCGAGCTGATAACGAACGTATCACACGACATAAAAACGCCGCTGACATCGATAATCAACTACACCGACCTGCTCGCAAAAGAGGATATACAGGACGAAAAAGCGCTTGAATATATCGGCGTCATACAGCGTCAGTCGGCGCGTCTTAAAAAGCTCGTCGTTGATCTGGTCGAAGCGTCAAAGGCATCGTCAGGCAGCGTGAAAACCGAATGCGCGCGTATCGACATAGCTGAAGCGCTGCACCAGGCGGTCGGCGAATATGCGGAGCGCTTTGAAGCGGCCGGTATTGAGCCGGTGACCGGAGGAAAACCGGAAGGGCTCTTTGCGTTCGCTGACGGCAGACTCGTGTGGCGGATAATCGATAACCTCTGCAACAACGTGTGCAAATACTCGGCGCCGGGCACGCGCGTGTATATCGACTGCGGCGAGAGCGAGGGAAAAGTATTCGTATCGCTTCGCAACATATCCCGGCAGAAGCTCAATATAGACGCGGCGGAGCTGATGGAGCGATTCGTGCGCGGTGATGAATCGAGGGCCACGGAGGGCAGCGGACTCGGGCTTTCGATAGCGCAGAGCCTTGCGAGGCTTCAGGGCGGTGAATTGGCGCTGAGCATCGACGGCGATATGTTCAAAGCAGTCGTGACGCTCCCGAAGGCGTCCGAAACACAGCAATAAAAACAGTTGACATATCAAAGCAGCAGAGGTATAATATCATTACTTCTGCTGCTTTTGCCGCATATTTACGGAGGCGCGCTTTGACTGACGGCGAGAATGTTGAGCTCAAACCGAAAAAGCTTCGCACAAGAAGCATAATACTGCTGTGCGTGCTGCTTGCGGCGGTGCTGTTTTTCGCTGCGGCGGGCTTCGTGAGCGCCGAAACTGGCGACACGGTGCTCACCGTGAGAGGGTTGTTCATCAAAAGAATCGCCGCGGCGGAGGATATAGAATCGGTCGAGCTGCTCGACGGGAGCTTCAAGCGCGGCTCGCAGCAGAGCGGAATAAATACGCTCCGCTATTGCGCCGGCAGCTTCTATACCGTGCTGTACGGCGACTATACACTCATCGCATATAAAAACAGCGACGTATTTATCAGCGTGCATATGAGCGACGGCAGTACGCTCGTGTTCAGTCTGAGCACGGAGGATAAGACGAAGGCGCTTTTCGCAGAGCTTGAAAAAATAACGGCTGAAGAAGACAAAAACGGAAAAAATGAGGTTGAAATTCTGCCTGCGCCGTGATATAATAACGCATACGCCGGTGTGATGGAATTGGCAGACGTGCTGGACTCAAAATCCAGTGGTAGCGATACCGTGCGGGTTCGACCCCCGCCACCGGCACCATAAGAGACTGTTGATTTGTTGACGGTCTTTTTTTGTATTTAAAACTGGATTGTTTAATAGCCTGTTTTATCTATATTATGTGAAAGTTATAATTATTGTATAACCAGTTGCAATAAATACAGCCTTTGAGTTTTAAATGCTGATTATAACCGCATTGTTTTAACTAAGTCTACAAAATTAGGAATATGGCGTCAGGAAAAAAATTTTCTCCTACGCCATGTTTTTTTGCTTTTTTTGTAAAACCAGCTGACAAAGCCGATACTTCGTGATATGATGTATAACATGAAGGGAGGTATACTATGGATGTTCAGTTAAAACGAGGTCTTTTGGACGTATGCGTATTAGCGGCGATTAAGAGTGAGGATTCATACGGCTACAAGATGATTAAAGATATGAAGCCGTATATAGAGCTTTCCGAATCGACCCTATACACTATTCTGAAACGCTTGGAAACGGCCGATATGTTAATAGTTCGAACCGCGGAGCACGGCGGCAGGCTTCGAAAATACTACCATATAACCGAAGCCGGAAAAAACCGCATTGAGGATTTCAAGAAGGAGTGGAAAGAGATTCTGTCTATATATCAATTCGTAGTAAAGGAAGATGAGGCACATGAATAAACAAGAGTTTCTTATAGAATTGCAAAAAGGGTTGTCCGGTTTACCGCAAGACGACATTGAGGAACGCATGACGTTTTTACGGCGAAATGATAGATGACCGAATGGAGGAAGGTCTTTCGGAAAAAGACGCGGTCAACGGACTCGGAGCTGTCGATACGATTGTATCGCAAATCGTAGCGGATATTCCGCTTACTAAGCTCGTAAAAAAGAGAATAACTCCGCAGAAACGGTTAAATGTGTGGGAAATCATACTTCTTGTACTTGGCTGCCCTATATGGCTTTCTCTTGCGATTGCCGTTTCTGCCGTCATTCTTGCGCTTTACGTTTCGCTGTGGGCTGTGATAATTTCACTATGGGCAATTTTCATTTCGCTTATAGGCTGCGCTCTCGGCTGCATTGTAGCCGCCGTTATCGGATTTGCTCAGGGCGGCGGACTCACAGGCATCGCCGTGATAGGCGCAGGTGTTGTCTGCGCGGGGCTTTCTGTTTTCATGTTTTACGGGTGTAAATCGGCGACAAAAGGCATCCTGCTGTTTACAAAGAGAGTTTCCTTGAGCGTAAAAACCTGTTTTATTAAAAAGGAGAAAGCATAATGAAAAAAGCGACGAAAATATGGCTTATTGCAGCGACCTCTCTTGTGGTTCTCGGTCTGATAACGTTCGTTGTGGCAATGACGGTAAATCATTGGGATTTTAAAAAACTAAGCACGGCAACATTCGAAACCAACACTTATGAGGTGAGTGAAGGCTTTAACAATATAGCGATGAAAACGAAAACCGCCGAAATTTTCTTTGCGGTTTCTGACGACGGAAGGTGCAGAGTTGACTGCTATGAAGCAGAAAAAGAAAAACATTCCGTCACTGTGGAAAACAGTACACTTACGATCAATATCGTTGAGGAGAGAAAATGGTATGATTATATCGGTATAACGATAGGAAATCCAAAGATAACGGTTTATCTGCCGGAGACTGAATATACCTCGCTCTTTATAAATGAAAGCACCGGAGATATTGAAATTCCGGAAAATTTTAAGTTTCAAAATATTGACATCGCATTAAGCACAGGCAATGTGGTAAATTATGCTTCGGTTTTGGAAAGCCTTAAAATAAAAACAAGTACAGGCGCTGTTCGTGTGGAGGGCATATCCGCAAATACGCTTGACATCTCTGCTTCAACTGGCAGTGTGACTGTTTCTGATGTCACCTGTGCGGGCGATGTAAAAATCAATGTCTCCACTGGCAAGACGAGCATAACCGATATCAAGTGTAAAAACATTATTACGAGCGGAAGCACGGGCTGCATTTCTTTGAAGAATGTTATTGTCTCGGGAAAACTATCCGTCGAGAGAAGCACGGGCAGTGTAAAATTTGACGGCAGCGATGCCGCTGAGATCCGTGTCCAAACCTCTACAGGCAGTGTTATGGGCAGCTTACTGACCGAAAAAGTGTTTATTACTCAAACCGATACAGGCATCGTCGATGTTCCGAAAACAATAACCGGCGGCAAATGCGAGATCACCACCAACACGGGAGATATAATAATAAAAATAGACTGAGAATCCAGTTAATTATCCGTTTTTGAGAGCGACGCACTTCAGTTTTTCTCTGTCGGGCATAGCGTGTGCTCTGCACGCTGGTAGCCCAAGTACCGGGAGATCATAACCATACTGAAATTCTGGCGTGAGTAATGATTGGTGCCGGATTGGTTTTATGTGTCGGTGGCCTTTTTTCATTGAATACTGGATTATTTTATGGTATGATTTTTATAAGATTGTTTATATTATGCGAGGTGATGTCATGGAATTACCGAAGCGAAAAAAGATACGGTTAGAAGGATATGATTATTCATCCGCTGGTGTGTATTTTGTAACGATTTGTGTTGTCAACAGAAATGCGTTGTTGTGGAACAATGTAGGGGCGAACTGTGTTCGCCCGAATGAATTGCCACCATTATCCGACATCGGTAAAATAGTTGATAATGAAATTCAAAAATTAAACACCATATATGAAAATGTTGTTGTGGATAAATATTGCATTATGCCCGACCATATCCACGCAATTATAATGATATTGTCCGATGAGAGCGGGCGAACGAAGTTCGCCCCTACATTATCGAGGATAATCAAACAATTTAAGGGGTCAATAACCAAACAAATTGGGTTTTCAATATGGCAAAAATCGTTTCATGATAGGATTATTAGAAACGAAAAGGGTTATCATGAGGTATGGCAATATATTGATGAAAATCCACTGAAATGTCAGGAGGATGGCTTTTATGGAGCAAATACAAATTAGAGAATGTGTTGAAGAAGATGTGATTATCCTTTATGAATTAAACAAAAATGAAATGGGATATGATTACCCAAGAGATAAGACTGAAACCAAGCTAAGAGAATTGCTGAAAAGCAATAAAGAAAAAATCTTTGTTGCCGTGATGGATAATATTGTTGTTGGATATGTCCATGCAAATGACTACGATGTGATTTATGCACCACATATGAAAAACATAATGGGGATTGCCGTTTCAAGCAACTTTAAGAAACAGGGTATCGGAAGGGCGTTATTAGCTGCGGTTGAGAATTGGGCGCAGGAGACTGGCGCAAGTGGAATTCGTTTAGTTTCAGGGGCAACAAGAACGGGTGCACATGAATTTTATCGTCGTTGCGGATATAGCGGCGATAAACAACAAATCAATTTTTAGAAGATGTTCTAACGTCGCCAAATGAGCATAACCTTCGTGTAGGTTCGAGTTCAGAGCTTAAAAGTCGGTTCGCATCTTTTGTGTACCGCGTGGACAAAAAGATAAAGTCGCTGTCAAGCGGCTTTTCTTTTTATGCTTTTCTATCTGTCCGTTTATCTTGACAAGCTTCGAAGAGTAAAGAAGGATCAAGCTCATTTTATTGCTATATTCCTTCATCCTTCGATGAGCAAAGCAGGAAGAAAGGCACTGCTGCAAGCTGCATGGCGACGGAAAAAACGACCATCCCTATCGGCGACGTGTCGTACAGCGCGCCCATAAGCCAGCTTCCGAGAAACCAGCACACGCCGAA
>Ga0116152_10004504_pt1 | contig 11026 bp, 6 predicted proteins | sample AD_UKC119_MetaG_FD_89894 | JGI IMG/M metagenome (GOLD analysis project Ga0116152, IMG submission 89894) | Active sludge microbial communities of municipal wastewater-treating anaerobic digesters from Hong Kong - AD_UKC119_MetaG | ecosystem: Engineered > Bioreactor > Anaerobic > Digestate...
AGGCGGATGTGCATGCCGTCCACGTCGGCATCGGTGGCGATGACGATGCGGTTGTAGCGCAACCCGTCCATGCCATCCTCGATGTTCAGCGCGGCCTGGATCAGGTTGAACTCCTCGTTCTCGTAGACCACCTTCTTCGTGAGGCCGTAGCTGTTCAGCGGTTTCCCCTTCAGGCTGAAGACGGCCTGCAGGTTCACGTCGCGGCTCTTGGTGATGCTGCCGCTCGCGCTGTCACCCTCGGTGATGAAGAGCGTGGTGTGCTCCTTGCGGTCGTCCTTCTTCGGGTCGTTGAGGTGTACGCGGCAGTCGCGCAGCTTGCGGTTGTGCAGGCTCGCCTTCTTCGCGCGTTCGCGGGCCAGCTTCCGGATGCCGCTGAGCTCCTTGCGTTCCCGTTCGTTGCTGAGGATGCGCTGCTGCAGCACCTCGGCGATCTCCGGGTTCTTGTGCAGGTAGTTGTCCAACTCGCGCCCGATGAAGTCGCCGATGAAGGAGCGCATGCTCTGGCCACCCGGCTCGATCTCCAGGGAGCCGAGCTTGGTCTTGGTCTGGCTCTCGAACACGGGTTCGATCACCTTCACGCTGATGGCCGCCACGATGCCCGTGCGCACATCGCCGGCCTCCCAGTCCTTCTTGAAGAAGTCCTTCACGGTCTTGGCCACCGCCTCGCGGAAGGCGCCTTGGTGCGTACCGCCCTGGGTGGTGTGCTGGCCGTTCACGAAGCTGTAGTACTCCTCGCCGTAGTGGTTGGCGTGCGTCAGCGCCACCTCGATGTCATCACCGCGCAGGTGGATGATCGGGTAGAGCGGATCGCCGTCCATCTTCGTGGTCAGCAGGTCCAGCAGGCCGTTCTTGCTCTGGAACTTCTGGCCGTTGTAGTTGATGGTGAGGCCGGTGTTCAGGTAGCAGTAGTTCCACAGCAGCCGCTCGATGTGCTGATCGCGGAACTGGTAGTTGTGGAACATCTGGCCGTCCGGCTCGAAGACCACGCGCGTGCCGTTCGGCTCCTGGGTCTTCACCAGCTTGTTGTCCTTGCGCAGCACACCGCGATCGAACTCGGCCACCTTCAACTCGCCCTCGCGTGCGCTCTCGATCCGGAAGTAGTTGCTCAGGGCGTTCACCGCCTTGGTACCCACCCCGTTCAGTCCTACGCTCTTCTTGAAGGCCTTGCTGTCGTACTTGGCGCCGGTGTTGATCTTGCTCACCACGTCGATCACCTTGCCCAAGGGAACACCGCGGCCGTAGTCACGGATCTCCACCCGCGGACCATCGATCGTCACATCGATCTTCTTGCCATGGCCCATCACGAACTCGTCGATGCAGTTGTCCAGCACCTCCTTCAGGAGAATGTAGATGCCATCGTCGTAGCTGCTGCCATCGCCCAGCTTGCCGATGTACATGCCAGGCCGCAGGCGGATATGTTCCTTCCAGTCGAGGGACCTGATATTGTCCTCGTTGTACGTCGTTTCGCTCATCCTTCGATCGCTCGGAACCTCAATAGGGACAAGGGTTCTCGATGGCTACGAAGGTAGCAGGGGGCGCAGGCCCGACGCCGGACGCCTCAGGCCCTGTTTTCCACGATCGATCGGTGTTATCAACAGCCCCTACGGCATCTGCTCCTGCACCGTGTTCGTGGGGATGACCCCGCCGATGCTGTTCAGGATGACGTCGCGGTCGCTGCCCGCCCCACTGTACTTCACCACCCCGTCCAGGTTCACATCCTCCACCCGGTAGCCGCTCACGGTATTGGTGGGGATCGTGCCCCCGATGGCGAATAGGATAACGTCCCGGTCGTTCCCGAGCCCTGAATACATCACCTGCCCGTCGTCCACTACGTTGCCCGCCCACATCAGCGAGACCCCGTTCCGGTCGCGCATGGCCTGTGTGCCGTAGGTGGTGGCGTTCGTCAGCGCAAGGCTCGCGGGTAGCGGCCCAAAGTCCAAAGCGTAGCCGGACATGCAGGCCAGGTGGTTCCGGTGGCGCGCGGCCACGCGGTACATCCCGGGTTCGGCGCAGAAAGGAAGAAAGGGATTCCCGGTCGGGCTCCGCACCGAGCCATCCCTCCGCACCAGCGCCGCCCTGGTCTCCACCAACGCGAAAGGCGCATCGGGTTCACGCAGTTCCAACAGCACCCAATCCACGATCGCACCCGCCCCTTCCTCGTCCAGGATGGTCTGTGTGGTGGTGGTGATGCCTTCCACTGGATAGCCGAGCGCGGTGTATGGCTCCTGTAGAGGGATCAGGCCATGGACCCGCAGGGAATCATGCATCATCCCGGTGTTCGTATCGTAGGGTCCATCGAGCAGAACAAAGAGCCCGCAATTGATCCGCGGCTGAACCTCACACGGAATGACCTCCGTGATGAAGCTGATGGTCTCGGAATAGTCCGAGGTGCTGCCGCCCTGCGTTCCGCCTGCGGAGCAGACCGCCCGCACCTGTACATCATAGCTGGTCTCCGAAGTCAGGCTTTCCAGCAGGTAGGGCGAGGAGGTCAGACCGGTCACATCCGTCCAATCGACGGCGGCGGTCTCCTTGTAACGCAGGTCGTAGGACTGGGCGCCCTGCACCGTGGCCCAACCAATGCTCGCGCTCTCGTAGGTCACCGCGTTCACCGTGACCGCATCCGGCACGGGACAAGCCGTCACGACCGGGCTCACGATGAGCGTGTAACAGCGTTGCGCGTCGAATGCACCGTTGTACCCGTAGACGTGCACGAGGTAATCGCCGGGAGCAGCGTTGGTATAGGTGATGTACTCGGAGGTGGTGCTGCCGGCGGTGGACGTGGCCAGTACCCCACCCGCGGCGGTGAGCAACCGCAGGTCATAATCATACGGCAAGGTGGAAAGGCTCACCGTGATGGTGCTGGTGGCCGTGAGGGTGAACCGGTAGTAGTCCACGTCCCCGTTGGCCGCGATCAACGCATTGATGATGACCGGTGTACCGATGACCGCGGCCGTGCCCTGCGTCTCGTTCGGCTCGTAGGCGTCCGGACACGGCAGTTGCGTGGTGAAGGTCCGCACCGTGCTGTAGGCGGATGTCGTGGCATCGCAGACACTGCGCACCTGGAACTCGTAGGTCGTGCCTTGTGTGAGACCGCTGAGCGGGTAGCTGTTCCCACTGATGCCGTTGACCTCCGTCCAGGTCGGGGCGCCCACCGCCCGCCAGCGCAGGTCGAAGGTCGCCACGCCCACCGCGCTCCAGGACAAGGTCGCCGTGTTGATCCCAAGGTTGGTCACGCTCAAGGTTCCGGGCGCATCGCAGGTGCTGCCGCAGGTGTTCAGGCAGGAGGCTGCGTTCACCGCGTTCACGATCACTGCCGTGGGTTGCGGACCGAACCCGAGGGACAGGTTGATCCCCACGCCGCCCAACAAGTGGCAGTAGCTCATGATCGTTCCGCCCACACCGGTCGGCACCGGCCCGATGGGACAGCTTCCTTCGCTGTAGTTGCTGTTCGCCGTGGGGCCGCACCCGTCGATGTTGGTCCCGTTCCCATTCCACGAACAGGCATGCGTGTGCCGCGAACCAAGGTTGTGGCCCGCTTCGTGGGTGACGACCATCGTGCTCCAGCTGTAGGTGGGCACGTTGCTGTAGGTGCTGTTGATGCCGCTGTAGGCCATGCGCAGCCGGGTCTGGCTGCTGCACAAGGTGTTCAGCCAGGCCACGCCACCACCGCCGCCATAACCGAGCAGGTGGGCCATGTCCCCGTTGAAGCTCGTCCGCTCCACACCGAACTGGTCCAGGAAGTCGCCGCTGCCGGGACCCGTATACGGGCTGGGCACATCCCAGATGAAGAGCTCGGAGAGGGTCACATCGATCCCGTCGTTGTCGAAGAGGATGGCGCTCTGGTTGAAGAGCCCGGTGATGTAGTTGGTGGTGTTGGCCACATCCCCCTTGTCCAGGTAGATGTTATGGTTCACCTCCCAGTAGTAACGCACGCAGCGCACCGTACGCTCGCCCGGCACCGCCGTGATCTCATCGCTGTGATAGACGCCATCCCCGTCCTCCGTTCCGCAGGTGAACGTGGGTCGGCCGCGCAGGTCCCGGTCGCGGTAGATCACATGACGCCCCTGTGCATCATCCTTCAACTTGCCGACCACGATCTGTCCCTGCCCATCGTTCACCAGGGCCATCAACTCGCCATCGAAGAGGCTCACCGCCGCCCATGATCCGCCCACGCCGCGGATCATGCCCCGGTAGTGCACACCAGGGATGCCAACGCTGCGCTGACCACTGGCCAACACCACGTTCACCGCATCATCAGCGATGGCCGTACGCGCGAGATCGAGCTCGAGCATGCCGCCTTGAAAAGGGATGGCAAGGGCGATGTGTTCTCCGCCCTGTTGCACGGCGCGGCCCATGGCCACATGATCCAGCAGGAGCAATTCGCCTTTCGACAAGGCGGCGTCCAGCACGCGATCATCCTGCCTTCCCTCGGGCAAGGCGAAGAGGCGCGTGGTGGCGAAGGGGACACCCTTCGTCCGCAATTCCTGGATGCGTGCGGACACGCGGCCATGCTGGGCGGCGGCATGGAAGCAGAGCGAAAGGGTGAGGAGAAGCAGGGTGGGGCGCGAGGTTCTCATGCAAGCAAATGTCCGTGGTGGTGAACTGATCAAAGAACAAGGAATGTGCATCGGTCGGGTTCCTGACCGCCGGAAAACGGTCCACACAAAGAAAGGCGCAACCGTGGACCGCTGACCCGCTCTTCCGAGCCGCGCCAGGCTTGGGCCGATGGATCGCCGGAATGGATCGACGAAAGGCAATGGGTGCGGTGGGCAGCACGCGGTATCCGCTAGGTCCCGATGCGCGGTGCGGATCCGTGCAGCACGTAACTCAGGTACAACTGCCAGGTCCGTAGGTAGGTCGGAGAGGCTCCTCCCGGCCGGTCAAGGTCCGCCAGGCCATGCAGGTAGCGCAGACCCATGTGCAGTTGCTTGCCGCCATCCACCTCCACGCCTGCCGTCAGCGCAATGTCCCAGGGGGCAATGGCAGCGGTGCGGTCCACGGAACGGCGCGCCTTCTGCTCCGGATCCAGTCCGACCAGCTGACCCGTGACCGTTTCACGCGCCGCCAAGGTCCGCTGGAGGGTCATTCCACCATCGAGCCGCAGGCCCGGGAACCGACGCACGGTAAGCAGGACCGGCAGCTCGGCGCTCACAAGGTGCATGTTCCTGCGGGCCTGCATGAAGCCTTCGCCGTTCTCCTCCAGCATGAAGGGCTGGTCCGCCGGGCGAAGCTGATACCCGCAGCTGCGCACATCCATCACGACCTCGGCACGCACGCCGAACAAGCGCTCTTCCTTGCAGCCAACACCCACGCCGGCGTGGTATCCCATGCCGTCGACACTGCGACCGGTGTGCGAGACGTGGCCTGCTCCAAGCGGATCGCGCGCGTACGTATGGGTGCCGCCCGCCTTCACGTCCCAGGTGAATTGTGCGTTCAACGTGATCGCGTGCAACAGCACAAGGAAGAGGGTCGGTAGGAGGATGCGCGCCATCGCCGTTCAGTGAACGCCGAGGACGGTGGATCGTTGTGTGGCTTGCGGCGGGAACTACCGCACCGGGTGGCTCACACGTTGAAGAGGAAGTGCATCACATCACCGTCCTTCACCACGTACTCCTTCCCTTCCGTGCGCAATTTCCCGGCTGAACGCGCGGCCGACTCGCTGCCCAGCGTGACATAGTCGTCATATCCGATCACCTCGGCGCGGATGTAGCCCTTCTCGAAGTCGCTATGGATGACACCAGCCGCCTTCGGTCCGGTATCCCCCTGATGGATGGTCCACGCACGGACCTCCTGGACACCGGCGGTGAAATAGGTCTGAAGCTTCAGGAGGTCGTATGCCGCGTGGATCAGCTTGTTCACGCCGGGTTCGTTCAGGCCGATGTCGGCAAGGAACATCTCCCGCTCCTCGGGCGTCTCCAGCGCCGCGATCTCCGCTTCGATGGCAGCCGTGACGAAGATGACCTCCGCCTGTTCGTTGGCCACCGCAGCCTTCACACGCTCCACATGCGCATTGCCTGTCACCGCGCTCTTCTCCTCCACGTTGCACACGTAGAGCACAGGCTTGGTGGTGAGCAACTGGAACTCGTTCAACAAGGCCGGATCGTCGTTCGCGTTGATCACCGAACGCGCGCTCTGTCCCTTCAACAAGGCCTCACGGATCCGGCTCAACAGCTCATAACGCCGCTTCGCCTCCTTTTCACCGATCTGCGCCTGCTTCTCCACCTTCTTGATCCGTGCCTCCACGGTCTCGAGATCCTTCAGTTGCAGTTCGATGTCGATGACCTCCTTGTCCCGTACCGGGTCCACGCTGCCGTCCACATGCACCACATTGGGGTCATCGAAGCAGCGCAGCACGTGCAGGATCGCATCGCATTCACGGATGTTCGCCAGGAACTGGTTGCCCAGTCCTTCGCCCTTGCTTGCGCCCTTCACCAGACCGGCGATGTCCACGATCTCCACCGTGGTGGGGATGATGCGTTGCGGTTTCACCAATTCAGCCAGCTTGTTCAAGCGCCGGTCGGGCACCGTGATGGTCCCTACGTTCGGCTCGATCGTGCAGAACGGGAAATTGGCGGCCTGTGCCTTGGCGTTGCTCAGGCAGTTGAACAAGGTGCTCTTGCCGACGTTCGGCAGGCCCACGATCCCACATTTCAAACCCATGGTCGTTCTCGCTACCGGTCAAGGTCCGGAAAAGCGGCCGCGAAGGTAGGATCTTCCGGAAGGTCGGCCGAGCATCAGTTCGGGGCTCACATGGCTACCGGGCACTTTGCGATACCTGATAGGATGTTGCCGTGACAGACGACCATGATCCGCAGATGACGCAGATGTCACAGATCGCGCCAGTCGGCGCTTCGAGCGATGGCCGCATGCGGCCCATCTGTGTCATCTGCGACATCGGTGGATGCCTCTATTCCGTGCAAACCGCTCAACAAGCTCGGGAGAAAGACTCGATCGCCTGGTCAGGGGATCCCTACCATGGTCCGGTGGAACAGCACAACGAACAGCCCAATAAGCCAGCATACCAAGGCCACCCGCCACCACCACCTGCCTCGTCCGCTGGTCCTCGCTGTCATCCTGGCCATGCCCGCATAGGCAAAGAGCGCAAAGCACCCATAGAACAGGACCTTCCAAAGGAGCTCCGTGCACCCAAGCTACATGTTCCAGGAAGCCATGCCCCGAATGAGAAGCGGGCGCCTCTCCCGGCGCCCGCTTCAAGATGATCCGGCCAAAACCAGATGAACCGAATACTGCTCAGACCGATCCAAGACCCCGTTGCGTTGCCTTGCACGGGACGAACCGTTCGGTGCGAAACCCGCGTCCCGAGCGACATGTACCCGGTATCATCGGCAACGACCGCACCTTCAGGGGTTTTCAAAAGTTCTACACACGGCCCGAGGCATGGAAGGCCACCGGTCTACTTTTGGCCCGTTCCGCGTACCCTCATGAGCCATTCCCCCGCCGCTGCCACAGCCCCTGTGACGGATATCGAACAACTCGAACGCATCGCCTCCCAGATCCGCCGCGACATTGTGCGGCAGGTACACGCCGTGCAAAGCGGTCACCCCGGTGGTTCGCTCGGCTGTGCGGACCTCTTCACGGCCCTGTACTTCAGCGTCATGCACCACCATCCGACGCCCTGGGACATGGATGGCAAGGGGCAGGACCTCTTCTTCCTCAGCAACGGGCACATCAGTCCGGTCTTCTACAGCACCCTGGCGCGGAGCGGCTATTTCCCGGTGAAGGAACTGGCCACTTTCCGGCACATCGACTCCCGCCTCCAAGGGCACCCCACCACACACGAAGGACTCCCCGGCGTACGTATGGCGAGCGGCTCCCTCGGCCAGGGCATGAGCGTGGCCATCGGCGCCGCCTTGAGCAAGAAGATGAACGGCGATGACCGCCTCGTCTTCAGCCTGCACGGCGATGGCGAGCTGCAGGAAGGCCAGATCTGGGAGGCCGCGCTCTTCGCACCGGGCAAACAGGTGGACAACCTGATCAGCATTGTGGACCTGAACGGACGCCAGATCGATGGTGACGTGGATGATGTACTTCCTCTTGGCGACCTCAAGGCGAAGTGGCTGGCCTTCGGCTGGGACGTGTTGGAGACCGATGGCAACGACATGGCCCTGCTGTTGAAGACGCTTGAAGAGGCGAAAGGCAGGACCGGCAAGGGCCGCCCGGTGATGATCCTGATGCGCACGGAGATGGGCCAGGGCGTCGACTTCATGATGCACAGCCACGAATGGCACGGTATCGCGCCGAACGATGAGCAGCTGAACAAGGCGCTCGCGCAACTGCCCGAAACGCTGGGAGATTTCTGATGGAGATCCAGGTGCAGTGGCGGGCGCAGGAGCAAGACCCGATCATGCCTCCTGCCCCTTGCGTTCGCACTTGGCACGCTTTTCCCCGTTACGAAGGGTAACGGCATGAACATGCGACGTTCCATCCTTGCACTGCTCCTTGTTGCCACGTCCCTGTTGACTGTGGCACAGGACCCACGACCGCCCCTCACCCGCATGTTGTTCGTGATGGACGCGAGCAACAGCATGAACGCCTTCTGGGGCAACCAGCCGAAGATCAACACGGCGCGGGAGCTCCTGCTGCGCTCGTTGAAGGAGCTCGAAGGCCAGCCCGATCTGGAACTCGCGTTGCGCCTCTACGGTCACCAAACGCCCATCGCGCCGGGGAAGCAGGATTGTGACGACACGCGCCTGGAGGTACCCTTCAGTGGGAACAGCATGCCCGCCATCCGCTCCACATTGCAGAGCGTGCGTTGCCTGGGTACCACACCGATCGCACGCTCCCTGGAACGCGCCGCGGATGACTTCCCCCCCATCAGCTTCAACGACACCCGCAAGATCAGGAACATCATCATCCTCATCACCGACGGCATCGAGGCCTGTGATGAGGACCCCTGCGCGGTGAGCCGGGCACTGCAGGCCAAGGGGATCGTGCTGAAGCCGTTCGTGATCGGCGTGGGTCTGGACGAGAGCCAGAAGTACGCCCTGCAATGCGTGGGCAACTACTTCGATGCGAGCACACCGGAGCTCTTCGAACAGGTGTTGAAGGTGGTGGTGACACAGGCGCTCAACAGCACCACCGCGCAGATCAGCCTGATGACGGCGGATGGCAAGCCCACCGAGACCGATGTGGCCGTGTCACTTTACGACCAACGTACCGGCAAGCTCATCGACCACCTGATGCACACGATGAACGACCGCGGCGTGCCCGACACCCTGCGGATCGACCCCATCTACACCTACCAGGTGGTGGCCCATACCGTGCCGCCGAGCATCCGCAACGATGTGAAGGTGCGACCGGGTGTGCATACCGTGATCGCCGTGGACGCGGGTACGGGCCTGTTGAACATCCGCAGTGGCAGCGGTCCATCGGACGGCAACCTGGTGCAGGCCATCGTGCGCAGGAGCGGCGACACCGGCACTTTGATCGCCCAGGAGGTCGGCTCCACCCAGCGCCTGCGCACGGGTGTGTATGACCTGGAGGTGCTCACCCTACCACGGCTCCTGATCCCTGACGTGCATATCGACCAGGGCCGCACCACCGAGATCGCCGTGCCACGTTCCGGTGTGCTGAACGTGCTGCCCTCCACACCAGGCCCGGCGGCCGTGTTCCAGAAACGCGATGGCCAGCTGGAGTGGGTGGCGGACATCGACCCGAACGCCTTGCGCGCGCAATTGCGCCTGCTGCCCGGCGAATACCAGGTGATCTACCGCAGCCGGGCCGCCCGCCGCACCGAACTCACCCAGCGCAAGGACATCACCATCGAGAGCGGCCGCTCGGCCACCATCAACTTCTGAACCCACCGCCACCAACGACCATGAGCACTTATCCTGTACTCGACCACAAGGACACCCGCAGCGGCTTCGGCGCAGGCCTGCTCGAACTCGGCAGGAAGAACCCACAGGTCGTCGCTCTCTGTGCCGACCTCACCGGCTCCTTGAAGATGGACGCCTTCAAGAAGGAGTTCCCGGACCGTTTCATCCAGGTGGGCATCGCCGAAGCGAACATGATGGGCATCGCCGCAGGACTCACCATCGGCGGGCACATCCCCTATACCGGCACCTTCGCCAACTTCAGCACGGGGCGGGTGTACGATCAGGTCCGGCAGAGCATCGCCTACGCCGACAAGAACGTGAAGATCTGCGCCAGCCATGCCGGGCTCACCCTCGGCGAGGACGGCGCCACCCACCAGATCCTCGAGGACATCGGTCTGATGCGCATGCTGCCCGGCATGACGGTCATCGTCCCCTGCGACCACAACCAGACGAAGCAGGCCACCATCGCCATCGCAGAGCATGAGGGCCCCGTGTACCTGCGCTTCGGGCGGCCCAAGTGGCCCGTCTTCATCCCGGCGGACATGCCCTTCGAGATCGGCAAGGCGCAACGTCTGATCGAAGGCAGGGATGTGAGCATCCTTGCCTGTGGTCACCTTGTGTGGCGCGCCCTCCAGGCTGCGGAAGAACTCGCCAAGGAGGGTGTACGGGCCGAAGTGATCAATGTGCACACCATCAAGCCGCTCGACACCGAAGCCATCCTTGCCTCGGCGCGCAAGACGGGTTGCGTGGTTACCTGCGAGGAACATAACCGCTATGGCGGACTCGGGGAGGCGGTGGCCCAGGTGCTCACCACGGAGTTGCCTACCCCGCAGGAGTTCGTGGCCGTGAACGACAGTTTCGGCGAGAGTGGCACACCGGACCAACTGCTGAAGAAGTACGGTCTCGACACCCCGGACATCGTGAAGGCTGCCAAGGCCGTGATGGCCCGGAAGTGAACGCCGCGGCCGCACCGGCCGACCATCGCCTGGAATGAGCGACCTCAGCGATAGCGAACTGCTCGACCTCTTCCGCAAGGAGGAGAGCCGGAACTACGCCTTCAACTTGCTGGTGCGCCAATACCAGCAGCGGCTCTACGCCTTCATCCGCCGCATGGTCACCGATCACGACGAGGCGAAGGATGTGCTCCAGAACGTCTTCCTGAAGGCCTGGACCGGATTGGACGGCTTCCG
>Ga0116152_10004510_pt1 | contig 11016 bp, 11 predicted proteins | sample AD_UKC119_MetaG_FD_89894 | JGI IMG/M metagenome (GOLD analysis project Ga0116152, IMG submission 89894) | Active sludge microbial communities of municipal wastewater-treating anaerobic digesters from Hong Kong - AD_UKC119_MetaG | ecosystem: Engineered > Bioreactor > Anaerobic > Digestate...
GGGCCGTGTTTCAACAATGTTGGGCTGCGTCAGACAACCGCGCCTCGCTGGAACAGGCTTTCAAGGAAAGAGGTTTCTGGCTGGCGCGCGGGGATCGGCGCGGCTTCGTTGCCATCGACTATCGCGGCGAAATTTACTCCTTGTCCCGATACGCTTCGGTGAAGACCAAGGAGCTCGAAGCGCGGCTGGGCGATCCAAAGCGATTGCCTTCGATTGAAGAAGCCAAGGCACGGATCGCGGAACACCTTTCCCGAAAACTCGAAGGGTTCATCAAGGAAACCGAACGAAGCACAAAACAGCGTCTGGCCATGCTCAATTTTCGCAAGGCCGAAATGGTCGGGCGTCATGGCGATGATCGGGCGCGACTATTGGAAATGCACGAAAGACGTTGGTTGGCAGAAACCAAGGAAAGAGCGAAGCGACTGCCTCGCGGCTTCTCGGGCATTTGGCATCGCTTGACAGGTCAATACGCCAAGATCAAAGCGCAGAACGAGCAAGAGACGCTGAAGGCGTGGCATCGTGATCGCGCTGAAAAAGACGCATTGATCTTCAGACAAATCGAAGAGCGCGAAGCCTTGCAGCGCGACATCAAACGTCAGCGAACGCTTGCCAGCCAGGAACTGATGCAGCTTCGCGAGGATGTGGAAGGCTCTCGTGAGATGGATCGCCACAAAACTGAGCACGAACACGGACACAACAAGAAAAACCAGGAGCGAAGACGACATCGCTCGCGTTCTCGCGGGCCATCTATGACTTGATGAAACAGGATTTATGGGGCTGGCAAAGAAATGGATTGGTTAACGCTACTCTCATGATCTTGATCTAAACTAGGCTGATGAGATTTTGGTGTACAGGTCGTCCCCACCTGTTCCAACGCTTGTTGTACTCTTAGGTATCCTGGAGCTGTTGCCAAAACTTCATCGTACTGCCGTGCAAAGTGCACGGGGCTGTGTCTGAACTCCCAAAGGCTCTCAACCTCGGGCCCGAGCCCCTCAATATCTTGGAATGTCATAGATGACAGTGCTTGGCGAAGTTCTTCGAAATTTGGTGTCAGAAGCCCTGCGCCCTCGGCGAGTCCGAACTCACTTCGCTCAAATTCGGGTTCCCCATTAAGATCTTGATTGGGATCGAAATAGTCGCGCGGTGGCTCGCCATAGTACTTGCACATGTATCGGTTGGTTGCTTCGGTAACTTCTAGCTCGGAAAGCGGTCCATTGTTCTTCCTGAATGTTACATGCCCGAACGCAACGTGAAGCAATTCGTGAACCGTAGCTCTCTCAAGTGATCCATCCTTCATCACAAGCGTGTCGTTTTCGATTGTTGAGTATCTCAAACGAGAACTATCGCCCCCCACAGCAATAAACGTTTCGCCAGCATCGGTACTCCCCATCGCCGTTCGCCCAATTACATCAGTCGCCACCACATAAATTCTGCCGTTATTTGAGTTTCGACCAGCCGCAATTATTAGATCACGACCGTCTGGCGTTGACCAAATTTCCTCAAGAACGTCACCAATCCGAACCTGCAAATCTTTATCGATATGGCGCGCCTGATCGGCAGATATTTCTGGTGGTAGCCCCAATTCAATATATTCTCGATATCCTCCCATCCCGACATCATATCAAAAAAGAGTTAAATTTGCGTAAAGCAAAAATGAACGCTGGAGTGCGGACCAATGGCCCGCATTTGGATTTGTCCCGTTAGCCTTCTACTGGATCGCGACATCAAAGACACTCGCGCCTTTCGGTATCTTTTGCAGAAACTCTTCTTTTCGGCTGGCCTCAACCGCAACAATGTCGCAAAAGCCACCAAACAATGACTCGTTAGGACTAAACCAAACATCGGGCCGCTTATCGACGTACCAGTCCATCTTTTCGGCCAAAGATGTCTCAACGTCTTGGTTCGTGCAGACCTTAAGTTTCTGTGGTGAAGCCGCGTAATCCTGTGATGCCGTTAAGAAAACCAAATCGGTAGATTCGGCCGTTGCCTTTCCAGAAGTACATGCAACCACGATTGCAATGCCCATTACTTTGTACATGCTTCTCATCCTTCAGATTGTTGTGTCGCAAACGATGCCTTTATCGGTGCATCTCTGCAGCGAACTCGTATTCCAGTGCAATAGTCCTAGTAGCATCATGCTCTGATGAAATGTATTCCTCCAACAAACCGTTGATCTGTTCGGTATCCGTGTTGGCCAATTTACTTTCGAACTCAGGAAGCGCGCCACCAAGCAACATGTCGCGATTGTCAGTCCAAGCTTTAAGAAGAGAGGCTGCCTCATCCGATTCCAGGTAGGGTTGCGTCGTTGAAGAGAATGCCTCGACCCATTGCAAGCTTTCCTGCAATCCTAATTGTGTCGGTGGAAACGCGTCTATGATCTTGCGTTCTGCGCTAACGATAGCAGCTCGCTTTGCCTCAAGCGCCTGCTGAATGGCGAGGGACACTGGAAAATTTCTTGAGCCTTCATCCAGTATCGACCAGATCGACGAACTAAGTTCTGTGTTCGCCGCAACAAGGCCTTCAATACCTTCTCCTGAGAGTTGAACGTTCAGAAGAACTGGCTGTAACTCTGCATCGACAGAGGCTGTTTGGAGTTCTGCAACTTGCTGATCGAAAGCCACTCTTTCACTGTCTAAAAGAAACTTGTAAAAAAGTGGCTTGCGTTGCGTTGCTTGCTGCAATTCGAGTATGCGCGGTTTAGCGGGAAGAGCACTTAGTTCCAACATGTACCGTTCCTGGTCCACTAGAGCCCTTTCAGTCTTTAGCCGAGCAAGAGTTTGATCAAGCTCTTGCCGTTGGGCAACAGTTAAGAACTCGTCTAAGTCAGCCTGATTGGCGACATCTTTCAGCGAGTTGATCGAATAGATTTCGATAGTGTTCTGTAGCGTGGCTAGTGTGTCTGGAAAAATGTTGCGCGCTCTGCGGACGTACCAGTCGATATAGGGCTTGTGGTGGTCGACATGTATGAACCCAGCTGAGTACATTCTCTCAACTTCTATCCACCTGCCTTTGGCGAATGGTTCTTGATGGCAAGTATAATTCTGCGACTGAGGTGAAATCCAAAATTCAGTCTTTATGTCTTCTTCCGATATCTGATCGTAGGGCACACCGAACACAGGCACAAATAGATCGTCAACATAAAGCTTGGCAAAATTGCGATTTCCCCACTGCGTTGTTGGATCGAATACATCGTCTCTTGATAGCCAACCAATTAGGGCTTCGCATTTGTCACGAGGCGTTGTCGCGTTAAAGAATGTTGATGAGCTTCCAGTTGCAGGTATCTGTGTCTGCATGACCTCGTCAAAGGGCTGCAATATCCCAGGTTCGCAGTCAGAGCCTGGAATGCTGAAGTTGAGTGACGCACCTAGGTCGAATTCGACGACGTTGTTGCCGAGCCATTGGATACCATGAAGTTGTCTTCCGTCGCGAACAAAGGCGACTTTAGAGTTGCCAGCGCTTTCGCCGACCATTGTTTCAAGCCGATGATTGCCCGCTTGTGACCAGCGATAAAGCTCGACTACCTCGGCCGTGTACCGCCCCGACCCAACTTCTTCATAATCAAAGCGAAATGTAACAGGCTGTCCACCGCATGTCGTGTATCCATAGTATGCTGTCCCACTAGACACAGAGCCCAATTGCGGCTGGCTACTTGGCGCGCGAGGCGGTGCGTTTGCCGCTAGAGCTTCTTGTGAAAAAAGCACAGCAGATGTTTCAGGGTCGAGTTGCCCAGAAGCTCTCAAACCATTCACGCGCTGAAAAAACTCAACGGCAGGTGGGTTTGGCGGCCTCTGCGTTCCCAGCCCGCCTGGATCGTAACCCAATTCGGTTAGTCGAAGTTTTGCACGCTCCCATTCTTGGGCTTGCTTCTCCTGCTGCGCACGGCGCTCCATCGCTTGTTCGAGTGCATTCTTGGGCTTTTCAGTTGTTGACTGTTCACCTTGCTGCACATTTGCGAAGACAGCACTTGAAGAAAACAAAACCTCATTTGTCTGTTCGCTGATTTCTCCATTGGCAAGCAAGCCGTTAGTCGCCTGAAATGACCTCAAGGCGGAATAGGTTTTGTTGCCAGGACGCCCGTCTACTGGCCCAGCGTTGTATCCGAGCTGGTTGAGACGGGCCTGAATTTGTTTCCAGTAGTCTATTTGCTGCTGACGGCTGACCTGTTGAGACGTCTGGTTTTGCCCCTGTTGAGGTTGTTGCTGCTGCTGTTGCGCACTTCCAAGCCGATTTATCGTATCAATGATCTGAAGGCCCTTGTTCAAATCATTCAAATCAAAGGCAGCGACGGGCAATGGCAGTAGGTTCACCGCTGAAACCGCCATAGCCAGTGAATAACTCGACCTATTTAGCATTACCCTTTACTCCCGCAGCTTTTTGCGCGTCCAGACAACGCTGGATAACTCTTCAACAAAGAAACGATATCTTTGAAATTCGAGCCAAGCATCTGCCATTCGGTATCTGTGATGGTCTGCTCGTCTAACCCTTGGATCAAACAATTGCAGTACTCGTGCTTCTGGAACTGAGAAACGCAGCTGTTTTGTGCCGTGGCCCGTAACCCCTCTTGTCTTTGCTCCTCACGCTTCTTCGCTTCTTCCTGTTTCTCGACTTCCCGCCTTTTGGTTTCTTCCGCCGATATTGTCACTTTGCCGTTTCCCGTCACAAAGAAAACGATGTTGGAGAAAACTTGCCGTGTTACATCGCTTGCGCAACCATGCTGATCAATTAAACGCGTCGCGTCCTTCTCTCCATTTGTCTTGAGAAAACCGATATCAATCGCATCCTGGCCAAAATCCGTTCCCATTATTCCTGTGCCTTCGGTGACCCCCGTCAACATCTGACCCAGAAGCTTCCACCCCTGGGCTGCTCCAGCGTCAAGATTGTCTTCGAGACTTCTGCCATTACCCATCAACATTCCACCACCAGGCGTGCTTTGAGCAATTTTGATCGCAATGGCTTTGTTAAGCTGTGGATTGTGAAGGTACACACAGTTCGGATCGCGGAAATTGTAATTCTGGGCGAATGGGCCGAGAAATCCGTCAAGATAAAAGTAGACCTTGTCGATAGCCATCATGCCAGCGTCGCCCTGCCGTACATTGTCGAGGTTCCCATGATAGATGCCCGACATGATCTTGGGTTCGAGATAGGCGGATTCATTGAACTTGCGAGTCGTGCGCTCTGGGTCGATGACTTCCTGCGGCACGAATGGTTGGTTATTTGTGGAGCTTTGCTGCGCCTGGCCAGCCAACGGGTCTACTTCACCAGGGTCTAGCGAGGCAACTTGCTGTTCAACCGTCGGATCACCAGACAGGGCTGCAAGAACCTCACTTGCTGGTTGAAAGCCTTCCTCGTCGGCAATCTGATACAGCGTGACGGCGAGTTCCTCATCTACCTCCGCGCCTCCAATGCCGTATAGGTAGGCATCGCCAAGATAGGCGTAGACGGGTCCGTACTCGAAGGTCTCTTCAAGTTCGAGGAAGACCTGTAGTCCTTCCTCGTCTTTTCTGGCTGCCCAAAGGGCGCGCCCGAGTTGGAACATGAACCTTGGTGTGTCAGGGTGTTCCGCGACAGCATCGCGGCAGTACTTGATCGCAGGACCTGGGACTATCAGATCATCCGCAACACCCTGGGCCCACCGGTTCGGATCATTGGGATGTGCGGCATACTCATCGCACTGATGGAAATCTTCGAAGCCTTCGGCACTGGCGGCCGTCAACCAAGCAAGTTGAACTAACACAAACAAAACAACGCACTTGACCATCGCCACGCACCCCATAGAAATCACTTTGGCCATTTCAGGTTAGTCGGCTAGGCTCGAAGGAGTCTACAGCGAATCTTGGGGGAGTTTCTGTGATTCATCGGTTCGTGGGTCTGATCCTGGTCTCCCTGATGGCGGCAACCCTTAGCTATGGGGCGAGCCAAGCGGGCCCTGTCGCTCAGCACGCAACAAAGTACCTAGGTTCGCTCACATACGACCCAGTGGACATCATACGTGTACAAGGCAAGCCGCCGAAACCGCAGAAACCAGTTGCGAAGCCCAAGCCGATTGCCAAACCAAAGGCAGTTGCGCCAAGGGCGGCGGCGAGACCGATAGCAAGTGCCTCTGGGCGAACACGGTCCGCCAGTTCGCTTCCAAGCCGAGCCAAGAACCTGAAATGGACCGCACCCAGCCGAGCGACGTTGCAAAGACCCTCTGTTAGTGCAGGCGCTCGCAAGCTCAATGCATCAACAGCTAAATTGCGTAGCACAGTTTTGCGGTCGTTGACGAGTGCCAATAAAACAAAAGCTATAGGATATCTCAGAAGGTCCGCAGTAATCCGAGGCCTTCGAAACTCGACGGCAATTTCAACAAAGACTGCCTTGCCAGCAGCAAAAATATCAACGCCTAAGGGTTGGACATCGGCTCCTTCAAAAGGGGCTGGCGGAACAGTCTACAAACTAGATAGTCGTAATACAATTAGATCAATGCCTGGTCGCCCAAATAGCCGATTTCCAGGCCAGCAGGTCCCTTATGTAAAAGTTCAAGCAAATGGACAGTACTATGATAAAAATGGTAAGGTCGTAAACCGAAATAGCTTGGCGGCACATATACCCGCCAGTCAGTTCAAATTTAGCAATTTTTTACATCTATATTCCAAGTAAATGAGTGAGAAGATCAAAGAACAAATTGACCGAACAATATCCAATCTCTGCGACGAGGAGTATCAAAGCTCCGTGTGGCTAGGCAAGGTTCCTGGAAATTTTGATAGTGCGATCGAGTGTTATTGTACAATTAGGGACGATATCCCTGTTTCGCGTGATTTACTTATTTCACTCGGGTACGACGAAGAGGTAATTGAAATATACATAACAATTGTCAATACTCTTGACGAGCACTTTAAAAGGTTTCCGTTTCCAGATAGCGATGATGAGCTTCTAAGCTCGGATGAATGGAAGCAAGTAAGAAAGAAGATCAAAGAGTTACTTAGCGCTTTGAAACGGGCCTAACAGCATGACATCTTAGGGATTACTTCAGGTGATCATGGGGCAGTGCCTAAAGCTTCCTACCAATCACCACCTACCAAAGTGCTGCGGTCGCCCGATCAATCTGGGCAATTATTTGCTTTCCTGTGGCGTTAGTTTTCGGGCTTTGCCGCCCTTCAAGACCGGGCAGCCGAGGTGAAGCAAAAGGGGCGCTCACGCGCGCCCCTCGGTTTCGGAATGAGGCTCATCTTCCAGAGGAAGCCGCAGGACGATCCGCCCATTGATCGGACAAGTCTCAAGCTGGAGCGTGTAGCCTTTGCCGTCTTTGTGCGGCCAGGCTGCGCCGACTTTGGTCCAGAAGGACTTGTCGCCCTTCTCGGTGACGTGCCATGCCAGATATTCAGGGGCGTTCTGGGCTTGGGTGTTGGTGTTTTCTTCGCGTGCCATAATGTTATCTCCTTGGTTTGGGTTGGCTTGTTAACGCCCTCCCGAACGGCCGAAGGCATAGGCTCGCAGGTCATGGTCAACACGGCTGTCGAAGACAGGTGGTGCGGGCAGGCCATTGAAAGGCGATGCCGCATTCGGCCAGGGATTTATGGGTGTCTTCTTACATGCCGACCGAAGCCAAAGGGTTGACTGGCACGGGGCCGATAGCACACGACACGCCCGAGCTCAGCGTACCCACTGCCGTTGGTCGCGCCTGCCGACGCTTGCGATAGTGCGCACGAAGCGAAGTCGCCTGTCGCCTGCTCAGAGACGGCGAAACAGCGCAAACTGATTTCGGCTTTCTGTCCGATCAATCAAATGTCCTATAGCGGTTCACCCGTGATGTAGCGTCACCTCATCGAAGCGTTCCACGCGTATCCCCAGCCCGTTGTCCGCAGAGACCCGAACCATCAGTGCCTTTGTGGGCGGATGATGGTGTGCGGGGCCGAAAGGCCCTGAGCGGTTCGGGGCCTCCTTGAACAAGAGGAGGATACGATGAAACTCGTCTCAAGATTTGAAGCGGCAACACTTGGCACCGCAGAACTATTCGGATTGCGGAAAGAAGCGTTCATTGCGTTTTCGGCTGCTACTCGCGGTTCTCAGGAGCAGCGCGATGCGCTTGCGACAATGCGCACAATCGAGCGCGAACTCGCGAAGCGGCAGTTCACGCCCTAACGCGGACTCTGCGGTTGTTAGGCCGCAGAGTGCTTTCGCTCCTGACTAAGGCATTGTGTGTGACTAAGAACATCAAACATTTCAATCTGTCATGGCAGGTTTTGCAGTCCAACCGCCCGAATTTCAACTTAGAATGTCCAATAGTAATTTCCACGCCAAAGTCATTCAACGGGGATGCACAAAACCAAAGCCCGTCCTTGCTTTCAACACATGTCACAAGCGGTAGAAGGCTAGTTGTCCCCATCGACGACCCTTCGAACGCGAAGGTATTCGCCAAAATATTCATCGCGCCCACGTGACGCGTTATCGATATCAAGCACTACGAACTCTTCTCCTGCCGCTAACTGTAGGCCAACAAAGTCCACATCAAGTGGCTTGTATCTCTCAATAGAGGGGTATTTCAGCAGCCCGTCGCACGATGGCTGTCCTGAAGCCCAGTAGTCTATCAATATTGCCCTCCTGCCTTGAGTTGCCGTTATTCTAACTATATCTCGCTTTCGAATACGGGAGTCTTTTGGCCTTATTTTTAAGATAGGGGATACTATTTCAACAAACTGACTCGTAGCAGAATAGGTATCGCTTGAGTATATTCCGCCAAGTATCCAAACAGAATCGCAGGGTAGTGGTTTCGGAATTTGACCAATAATAATGGCCAATGTCACCGCAATTGCGATCATGGTTTTGATGGGGAATGCTGCTATTGCCTTTGAGACCAGGTGAATCTTTCTGGCTCGCGGAACATCGGACTTGATGATCGTTCCATCCCTCAGGAAAGGAACCCAGTAGCGCTTAACGAATTCACGATTAAAGTAGCCGCTGTGCCCTAGTTCGTGAAACCTATCAACAACTCCAGCCCTCATGAAGCCGTGTGTCCCAGCGTAACTGTAGCCCCAGGTAATATTGGCTGCAATTGCTGGCAGGATGTCAATCCTACTGCATTCGCTGACAATAGGAAGTGTTACCTTTCCCCGCAAATGAGCAAAATCAATATCTCTGGATAGAACTGCGCCACAAAAAATTACTCTTTCGAGACTAATGTCAAATTTACTGAGAGCCATTCCAACTGCGTACGAGCCATAACTATGAGCAATTACTGATACAGGAAGGTTAGGGTAAATCTTCTTTATATCTTCTACTTCTCTTGAAAATCGCTTCGCTGAGAAATTTCTAAATCCTAACGGAAGCAGAAACCTGATGAGCCCTACGAAGCTGAAGCTGAACGGAACAACTGTAAAACCGCTATTCTCAAGTTCGCTTCTTGCTACGGCGAACCAATCCCCAAAGGAAAGGATGCCATGAACCAAAATGACAACATGCCCGCCTTCGTTTGAAGTGCCGTCAGCTAGTGGCTTCAATTCAATAGTCCCTTGAACATGCGTTTGCCTGAATCTCCTGACCGAAGGTGGAAGTATAGGCGGTTCTGCCAATGCGGCAATATGGGTCGCGGCGAGCGCGTTCCACCGAACCGACAGATACCCCATTTCGTTTGCTTGTTGGTTGGATCTCCCTGATACAATTCCTTTGCGCCCCACGTACGAGGCGTTGGCGCAGTACAGCGGGCCTTCATATTGGATTTCGGCTGGCCAAGAGGCCAGCCAAATTTTTTTCGCAGCTAGAACAAGGATAACTGATCGTTGTTCCAGCTCGTGCGCTTGGCTTCATGATCGAGCCACGCGGTCACGAAGGCGACCGCGCCGCCGTGTGCGGCGACTGTTCCCTTGTTCATGAAATGCGAGCGATAGCCTGTCTCGGTGACGGGCAATAGCGCCTTGTTCCCAATGCGCAGTTCGATGTGATCGACCATGCAGAATGCATCGGGCGTGAAGGTGATTTCGATCTGAACATTGCGCCATGTAATGTTGTGCTTTTCCATGTGCTTTCCCTCCCTTTGGGGAAGCCGCCGCCTACGCGGCGACTCCTTTCTCGGTTTCGGAAAGCTGGAAGGCGTGCAGGAAGTCCGCTGCCTTTTGCGCATGCGCGGCGGCGGAAAAGATCGCACGTTTGTCGTTCTTCAAGACCTTCAGCCAGCTTTGGATATAGGCCGCATGATCGGTGCCTGCCTCTGGAGTCAGCCCCAGATCGGCACAGAGAAACGCCGCGCCCAATTCGGCAACAAGCTCTTCTCTTGCGTAGCCTTCATCGCCCCACTTTTTGCGCCCGAATTCACGGTCAAGCCGCTTGGGGTGTTTGGTCCAGTGTGTCAGCTCGTGCGCGAGGGTCGCATAGTAGCTCTCAGGACTGCGGAAGCTTTCAAAGTACGGCATCTGCACATGATCGCTGCCGCCACTGTAATGCGCCGAGTTGCCGCCATGACGAATGTCTGCGCCCGTCGCGCTGAAGAACGCGTCTGCATGTTCGATCCGCTCAGCGGCTTCAAGGATCGGTTCGGGTTTCGCGTAATAGTGCTCGGGCAGTCCCTCGATCTGTTCGACGTTGAAAACCGTGTAGGCCTTCATGAACGGAATGGTGCGCTCTTCCTCACTGCCGTCTTCGTGTTCCTCGGTCTTGGTGATTTTGTTGGCATAGACCACCTGATTGCCGCGTTCGCCCTTCTTCACACTCGCGCCAAGTTCCTTGGCCTGTTTGAAGGTCATCCAGTAAGGCGACAGATAGCCCGCCTCCATCGCCGCGCCCCAAAGCATCAGGATGTTGATGCCGCTATAAGCCATGCCGTTGTGACGCAGAGGCTTTACAACCCGCCCGTCCATGTTTCCCGCTGACCACGGCTTCAGCCAAGTCAGTTCGCCTTGCTCCAGATCGGCAATGATCTTGTCGGTTACTTTCTGATAAATATCTTGTTTCATTTGATTTTCCCTTCATTGGTTAGTCAGTTGCGCATGCAACTGGACTAGGCCCACGCCAATGAGTGGGGGGAGACCGTCACAGACCGCAGAC
>Ga0116152_10004511_pt1 | contig 11016 bp, 7 predicted proteins | sample AD_UKC119_MetaG_FD_89894 | JGI IMG/M metagenome (GOLD analysis project Ga0116152, IMG submission 89894) | Active sludge microbial communities of municipal wastewater-treating anaerobic digesters from Hong Kong - AD_UKC119_MetaG | ecosystem: Engineered > Bioreactor > Anaerobic > Digestate...
CATACGGCTCCCAAAGCGGTTTGCCTCCTATCGGGGGGCATGGATAGCGCGGTCACTTTGGCCGAGGCCAAGGCGCAGGGGTTCCAGACCTTTGCCTTGACCTTGGACTATGGGCAGCGGCATCGGGTGGAGCTCGATGCCGCGCGAAGGGTCGCGGAAGCAGGGGGGGCGGACCTGCACCGGGTGGTGCGGGTCGACCTTTCGGCGCTCGGGGGCTCGGCGTTGACCGCTGACCTGGAGGTTCCCAAGCAGCGCTCGGGCGATGAGATTGGCCAGGGGGTGCCGATCACGTATGTGCCCGCGCGCAACACGATCTTCCTTTCGATTGCCTTGGGCTGGGCGGAGGTGGTGGGCGCCCGGCATCTCTTCCTGGGCGCCAACGCGGTCGACTACTCGGGGTATCCCGATTGTCGTCCCGAATTCCTGCGCGCCTTCGAGGCCTTGGCCAAGACGGCCACGGCGGCGGGCGCCGAACGGGGCGAGTCGTTCCAGGTGGTCGCTCCGCTGCTCGAGCTGTCCAAGGCCGACATCGTGCGACGTGCGCTGGAATTGGGCGTCGATTTGGGGCTGACGCACACCTGTTATGATCCCATCGTCGAAGCTGGCGGCGTGCGCGCTTGCGGCCGCTGTGATGCCTGCATCTTGCGGCTCAAGGGCTTCCGCGAAGCCGGCACCCAGGATCCGATCGCCTACTAGGACCGAACCATGACCCAACCCTTTGCCGATTGGCCGCTCGAACCGGTTTCCAAGGACGACGAGCGCGTGACCTCGTTTCGCATGCTGCTCGCGGTGATCGACCGGCTCCGCGCGCCCGAGGGCGGCTGCCCTTGGGATCTCAAGCAATCCGAGGTCTCGATGGGGCCATCGCTGGTCGAGGAAGCGTGCGAGTGGATCGACGCGATCGATACGGGCGATGCCCTTGAGGCGGCGACCGAGGCGGGCGACGTGTTGATGTGTACCCTGCTCATGTGCCGCATTGCCCAGGACGAGGGGCGCTACGACCTAGGTCAGGCTTCGTTGCAGTCGGCCATCAAGCTGGTGCGCCGGCACCCGCATGTGTTTGGCGACGTGCAGCAAACCGAATCTGAAGCGGTGCTCGAGCAGTGGGAGGACATCAAGCGCGCCGAACGCGAAGCGCAAGGCCAGCAAGACCAAAGCGTGCTGAGTGGGCTGCCCAAGGGCCTCCCCGCACTGACGCGCATGGCGCGCATCGTGTCGAAGACCACATCGGCGGGATTCCGCTGGTCGAGCGTGCAAGGCGCTTGGGACAAAATCGAAGAGGAGCTGGCCGAGTTACGCGAAACGGTGCCGCAAGCGGCGCTGGCCGCCGAGCGCAAACCCGAACTCGCACCCGAATCGGTCGAGCGCATCGAATCCGAATTGGGCGACTTGATCGCGGCTGCGGCGATCTTTGGCAACTATCTGGGCCTCGACCCCGAACGGGCCTGCCGTTTGGCCGCCCAGCGCTTTGAATTGCGCTTCCGGCATGTGGAAGCAGCCCTGGGCGAGCGGTTGCAGGGAGCGCCGTTGGAGGAGCTGGAGCGTGCTTGGAAGGCCGCCAAGCGTAGTTAGGGGGATCTGCAGGGGCAAAAAGCCGCCTTTTCGAAGGTTCTTGCAAATCCGCACGATTGGTTGAGGGACTAGGGGGCGCATTTGCGTTTAAGGGTTGGTGGAGGCGTATTGCCTCGGCCGATTTTTCCAACCTAGACCTACTCCCATGAAACGCACGACCATCACCAGCATGGCGTTCTTGGCCCCGATTCTGATCCTTTCGGGATCCGCGCAGGAAGCCAGTCAGAACGCCTTCGGCATTCCCCTCCCGGCAGATACCGCCTCTCAACAGGCATCCATGCCTTCCCCCTTGTCGGGTGCTCCCGCTACCAGCGTGGTTGCCCGCGATCTTGGCCCGGCACCCGATGGCGCCCTTCCGGAAACCGTTGGCCAGCGCGGTCCACGGCCGCAGGCCCAACCGGTGGACTGGTCGGTCGGCGAGCCGGAACCTGAAACCGGCTCGGCTCCCCCCATCGGGATCTACCAGGATCCCAACGTGGTCTATGACCAGCAAGGTGATTCGATTTGGAGTATGGGCAAGAACTACAAGTCCCAAGCGAGTCCCGAAGGGTTTACCTTTGTGCCTTTCCTGGGGAGTTCGGCTCCGCAGAACTACCCGGTCCGCATGCACCTCGAAAGCTGGACCGTCGGCGGCGAGAGCATGGGTTTGGATCCCAAAGCCAACGTGAGCCGTCAGGGTGATCTCATCGTCCTCGACCAGGGATCCGTGCAAGTCCACTACGACATGATGCTGGACCAAGTCGAGCAGAGTTTCATGTTCCAATTGGGCGGCATCGACCGTGAAGTCGTCCTGAGCCTAGGGGTGCAAACCGAATTGCAACCCGAGACCCAAGCCGATGGACTGGCATTTGGCAACGCTTTGGGCGGCGTCCACTACACGCACGCTTTGGTCTATGATGCCAAGGGCCTGCAGTTGAACATCCCCATCGCGATGGTCGGAGACCAGATCGAGTTGCGTGTACCCAGCGATTTCATGGCCCGCGCCACGGCACCGGTCGTCGTCGATCCGATCTTTGCGACCTACGGGGTCGATTCGGCCAACGACAAAGACTTGCTGCACCCCGACGTGGCATTTGATTTCAGCGCCAACGTGTTTGCCTACACGCATACGTCGGTCTTTTCGGCCACCGATCACGATATCCGAATCGAAACCTGGGATGGACTCAACGACGTCTTCGTCAATGCCGTTTGGGTGGATTACACGACGAACGACTGGTACAACCAGGCGATCGCCAACGACAACGTCACCAGCACGTTCCTGGTGACGGCCTTGGTCGAAGATCTGGGCGGGTTCCGCGAGGTTTGGGGTCGTACTGTTCTGGCCACCACGTTGGATCTGAGCCCTACCTTCCTCATTGGAAACACAGCTACCACCGGGACTACGTGGACCAATGTGAGCGTGGACTGCGGAGGCAACTTCAACAGCACATCCCTGTTCAAGGTCGTTTGGGATCGCAACTTTGCGACCTTGGGGTATTCCTCGATACGTTCTGCAACGGTCACCCCGACCAATCCGCACAGCACCTCGACGGCTCCGTCTGTTTCAGGAACCGCTGCGGTAACGACGGGTGCGACGCACACCGACAGTCTGCCCCATATCTCCAAGTCTACTGGTGAAGTTGGCAACGCGGAATGGCGCCTTGTCTATCTCCAAACCGATATCGCAAGCGGGACGCAATCGATCCAAGGCGCCCGATACTCGGACACCAACGTGACGTTGGCCGCCCCGACTTCCCTAGCTACGATTTCCTCCCTCTACAGCATCTATCAATTGGATGTTTCAGATGGACTGGTCAACATTCCCGGTCCTTTTGGCGGAAGCCCGGTCTACTGCATGCCGGTGTACTACGTCGGGCCCAACGGGTCGCAGGTCTGGATCTATGCGCTCGAAGACGATACGTTCTACGAAGAGTTCTTGCTGACATCCCGGGAGCACGAACCTGCGACCCTGGCCCAAGCCTTTGCCTCGGTAGCATCGCTCAGCGATCGATTTGTGGTGTCCTACCAGGAGTTCTCCGGTGGGACCTATCGAACCAATCTGAGTGTGCTGGACATGACGAACCAAAACGCGTTTGGGGTCCATGAACGGCGCTTGCCGTTGGCGGTTACCGGCGGAACCTTCAGTGGCAACCAACCGGGGACCAGCTCGCGCTATTCGGGTGGTTTCACTTCGAGCCGTTACGTGGCTGCGGCCGCTGAGGTTTTCAACGGGACCAATTGGGATATGGCGGCGGTCAAGACGACATCGCCCGATCCGCAAACCACTGGGGTCCAGTATTGCATCGGAAACCCGAACAGCACCGGCGACTATGGCTTCATCACCATGCATGGGGCGCCTACGACCACGGGTGCCAAGTTGCTGCGCGCGGGCGGACTTCCCTTGAACCAGTTTGCCTACTTCCTGGCCGGTCAAGGTGGGTTTGGAACACTCCAGCCCCCCGGAAGCTCGGGACTCTTGTGCGTCACCGGCGGCCCGATTGGTCGCTACAACTTGGGCGTGGAGATCCAATACACCGGTACGACCGGCAACGTCTCCTTGACGGTGGATCCGACTGCGCTAAGGGGTCCCACGGGCAACGTCGCAGCTGTTGCTGGGGCGACTTGGAACTTCCAGGCTTGGCACCGCGAGAACGGTGGCGACAGCAACTTCACCGATGCGATTTCGGTGCTGTTCGAGTAATGCACTAGCCAGAGCGGTCCTTCGCGGAGCAGTCCATGCTCGGCGGAGGACCCGCTAGAATCTCGGGGCCGGGGCGCGCAATGCGTCCCGGCCCCGAGCTTTGATCTGCCCCTCTCGCACACCTATGGGTTACCCTCGGGCGTGGCCCACGGACTCGACTTCCTGGCATCGCCGATGCGGCGGCGCCTCTTGTTTGGCGTTTTGTACTTCAGTGAGGGAGCCCCGATCGGGTTTTTGTGGCTGGCCCTGCCCACGCAGCTGCGCTCGGCGGGTGTGCCTTTGGAGGAGATCACCTGGCTCACCGCGGTGCTGGTGCTGCCCTGGACGTTCAAGTTCCTGTGGGCACCGCTGATCGACGTCCTGCAGGCGCCCCGCTGGCGGTTGAAGCACTGGATTGTGGCTTGCCAGTGGCTGATGGCCTTGTGCTTGCTTCCCTTGCTGTGGATTGACCCGGTCGAGAACTTTCGCGTGATCGCGGGCTTTCTATTGGCCCATGCCTTCTTTGCGGCCAGTCAGGATGTGGCCATCGACGCTCTGTGCATCGCCGAAACCAGGCCTGAGGAGCGGGGCGAGTACAACGGCTGGATGCATACGGGCATGCTTTTGGGGCGTGCCCTGATGGGTGGTGGTGCGTTGGTTTTGGCCCATTCGATGGGAAACCAAGGGGTCGCAGGGCTCCTGATTGGACTGCTTTTGGCTTGCTCGTTCGTGGTCCTGTTCACGCGCCAGCGCTCGGACTTTCACCCCGAAGGCCGGCTGCGCGAGGTTTATGCCAAGGTGCGCGTAGCGCTTGTGTCGCACCATACTTGGCTAGGGATGGCGTTCGGCTTGCTCGGCGGGGCGGTGTACAAGGCCTTGGAAGTCGTCTACGGCCCGATGTTGATCGATCGGGGCTACCTGAAGTCCGAAATCGGTTGGTTCTCGGCCTTCCCGATGATCGGGAGCATGATCGCAGGAACCCTGGTGGGCGGCGTGTTGGCCGATCGACTCCACCGAGTCCAAGCCGTGGCAACCGCCATGTTGTTCTTGGTGGGGGGCGTGGTCACCCTGGCGCTGCTCGACCAGGTCTTCGATCACCAGCGCGGCTTGCACCTGCTCGGTTGCTTGGTGATGGTGGCCTTCGGGATCGGCTTCTTCACCTCGGCGTCCTACGCCCTGTTCATGGACCTGACCGACCCCAGGATCGGTGCCACCCAATTCAGCGCCTATATGGGGGCGACCAATGGCTGCGAATCATGGTCGGTGTATGCCATCGGACTACTGGTTCCGGCGTTGGGCTACGGCGGAGGTTTTCTGGTGATGGCCGGGGTTTCTACGGCGGCCCTGGGGCTGTTGTGGGCGCTTTGGCGGAGGCTGCCCAAGCCCGAAGTGGAGCCATCGGAGTTTCGGCTAGAAGAAGATTCCTGAGCTGCCTTCAGGGAAAGTGTCCGCGCTACTTGCGCTTGAGCTTCGAACGCCAACCGTAGCCCCGGGCATTGGGCAGCGTGACCTGCTGCTTGATGTCCGAGGTGGTGCAGATGGCATCGGGATCCAGCTCGTGCACCCGTTGGATCAGGTTGGGGAGCTTGCGCCGCGTCTCGACAATCAAGAGGACCTCGATCGGAACTTCCTCGGCCTCGTTGCCGGAGAGTTCGGTCACCGCGTAGCCTTCGTTCCGCAAGCATTTGGCCAAGTCGATGTCCAGGTTGCGGGAGATCGCCCGCAGCAAAGTCGTGCCCAACGCGATACGAGATTCGAGCCAAATCCCGACGATGTTGCCCACCGCAAAACCGCTCGCATAGGCCACGATCAAGTACCAACGGTCCAGGTGGTGCAGCACGTTGCCCGCCGCCAAGAGCCAAATCAGCACCTCGAAGAAGCCGATGCAACCAGCGATCAGCCACATGCCGCGGAACACCAGGATGGTGCGCACGGTGCCGAGGGAAACATCGCCAATCCGCGCAAAGAAGATCAGCGGGACGAGCAGCCAGGGGTCAAGGTTCATCAGACGGTTCGGAGAGAGACAAGCAGGCGCAGTTCCCGGTACCCCTCCCAGGGCCCTTCCCACGACCTATCACAGCGAGATCAGCATGCAGACACCCACCACCACCGCGCCGCAACTTGCGATCAGGACCGCGCCCGCAGCCGCGTCCTTGGCGTGCTGGATGCCTGGAGCGAGACTAGGGTGGACTTGGTCCATCAGGTACTCAAGCGCGGAGTTCAAAACTTCGAGCGCGAGCACCAGGGCCGTTGCTAAGAGCACCAATGCGACCCAGACCCAACCCGGTCGGAGCGCCCAAGTCGTGCCGTTGGCTAGTAGGGCGAACACCACCTGCGTCCGAAAACTACGCTCGGATCGCCAAACTGTGGCGATCCCAGCCAAGGCATATCCAAGCCGCTCGGGGAAGGGCCGATTCTTCATCGCGGCAGTATGCCTATGCTTGCTGGAACCAGCCTCGAAGAACTTGGAGAGGGTCTGGGGAAGGCGCCTACTGGAAGGCGATGCTGCGACCGGAAGTGAAATTGGAGGTAGGGGCTCCCGCGCTTTGGTCGCGATACCAGAATTGGAAGTTCCAGGTTTCGCCGGGTTGGATGGCGACGGTCCCGCCCGGCTGGGCGATTTGAGTGGTGTCCACGCGCAAGGCTAGGTGGCGATAGGGCCCCGAGAAGCGAACATCTTCGGCTTGCTGGAAGCGACCGATCGAACCACCCAGGCATAGGTTGCCCGAGCTGTTCAGGAATGCGGGGACGAAGTCTTGGTCGCGGCTAGCGAGCACGATGCCGAACACACTCGGGGGGAGGTCCGCGGCGCTCAAAACCAAGTCGTTGTCGGCCATTTGATCGCTGCCGAAGGCCGTGAGCGTGGGTTGGAAGCCGGTGGAGTTGGGGGCCGCGGGCAGGCAGTAGTCGCTGCCCAGTTCCTGAGGATCGGTGGGGGAGAGCTTCGCCAAGAACCAGCGCGAGGTGGGAAAGCTGCCGACCACGCCCACGATCGTGTTGCCATCGGCAGAGAGGCCGTGGGGATCGAGGCGCGTGCTCGACGAGAAGCCAGTTGCCCCGCGGGCAGCGAGCAAGGACTTGAGCGGCAAGAGGCCGGTCGCTTCCGACCAATAGAAGGCCGTTACAAGCGTTCCAATCTGGTAGGTACCCACGGCCACCGTCCCGGCGCCGTTGCAAGCGCGCACGCGTACGGTGCTGGCACCCGAAGGCGATCCCAGCAATTCGAACCCGTGGAACGTGCTCCAACGGAAGGCCTGCTGCCCGGATGTCGTGGTGGTGGTTCCGAAGAGGATTTCCCCTTGCGCGTTCACGGCCGTAGCGTTGCTCGCCAAGGCGCCCGGCGGCAGCCCAATGCCCACCGTTCCAGTCGCCGGTCGCCAAATGAAGCCCTCTTGGGTTCCGATTCCGTACGAGCCACCCACCACCACCGGCGCCTGGTCGGCGATGTCCATAACGTAGCCCCAGCTTTGCGGACCGAAGATGCCCACGAGCTGTGGCGTGCTGGGACTGGTCCAAATCGTGGGTTGGTCGATGTCTGCATCGTAGCTGTAGCCCCCGATGAGTTGTCCCCCGTGCCCAATCGCGTTGGCGCTCGAAAGCGCCACCGGCTGGGTGTAGCTGAGGGGTTCTAGGGGCTGCATGCCGGTGACGGCATCCCAGCGAAAGCCCGTGGCGACGTTCACGCTGGAGTTCGACCAACCCACCACGATCGAGCCATCGGCGCTGATCGCTCCCGCAGAAGACGCCGGAGACGGATCGGGCAAAGCGCCGAGCCGTTCGTAGCCGCCGCCTACGCTCCACCGAAACCCTTCGTTCCCCGTGCGCCCCACGACGAAGGTGCCATCGGCACTCACATCGTAGGCTTCGACATACCCATCGGTGCCATCGGGGGCGAGGCTTTGGTAGCTCGCCTGCAGGGTCCATGCGGGAGTCGTGAGCAACGCAGCGAATCCAAGCAGGGTGTTTGGGCGGGTGGACTTGTGCAGAACACCATCTTTTCCCCTGATCCTGTATCCGTGGGGGGGATTTTGGAAAATCCGCTTCCTAGCGGGGCGAGTCGCTGCGCGCCCACCCGCGAACGCAACTCTAGCTTGGCGGTCTTGACTCACGCTTATTCTCGCCATGCCCCAATCCACGCTACTGCCCCGCGTGCCAGATACATGATCGGGTGCCGCACTCGGACAAGCTTTGGCGCTGCAAGGTCTGCCATGGGGAGTGGGTGGACGAGGCTACCGCGGAATCTGGACGCTCGGACGAAGGGGAAGGGCAACTTTTCCGCAAGTACCGCAAACCGCAAAGCGGTCGAACCGCCCCTGGCAATCAAGGGCGCGCGGCGGTACACAAGGAGCTTGCGAAGCTCGATTGGTTGCGCGTGGTTCTGGCCGTGTTGCTATGAATTTCGGTGTTTGACTGCATCGGGCGGGTTCTGCTGGTCACCAAGCTTCCCAGCGAAGGAGCGCTGTGGCTCGCGATTGCGGTGGATGGGCTTTTGATGGCGATCGACGTGGGCCTTGCGCGGGCCACGGGTGGGGCCATCCCGTTGGGGGCGGCGCCCGGCCCTCAACGGCATCGGGTACGGGGCGATGGAGCTGGAGTGAACCCGTTGCCGGGACCGCACCGCTTGCTAGGTGTGTTGCTAGGCGTGCGAATTGGGCCGCAAACTGGCAGACTCTGTACTTCCATTTCCGCGTCATCGATGGCCCACGCTTTGAGAGGGGGCGCAAGTCTTCGCACCCAACCCCATGCTCGCCAAAATCCAAGACCTGTTCCTGTTCCGCCAGCAAGGCGGCGTGTCGACGCCGATTTTGGAAGGTATCGAGTTCGAAGTGGAGGCCGGCACCTTCGACTGCATCATGGGGCCCAGCGGTTCGGGCAAGACCAGCTTGCTGTACCTCTTGGCGGGGCTGGACGAAGTCAGCGCGGGGTCGGTGGAGTTGCGCGGGGAAAACCTCGCGACGGCCGGGGAGCGGCGCCGCACTGAATTGCGGCGCCAGCAGGTGGCCTTCGTGTTCCAGTACTTCCACTTGCTGCCCAACTTGACGCTGCAAGAGAACATCGCCTTGCCGCTGTGGATCCGCGGCCAGAATGCGGGCTGGCAAGCCTTGGCCAAACTATGGGCCGAGCGATTGGGTTTGGGTGCGCGCCTCGACGCGCTGCCGCATGAGTTGTCCGGCGGTGAGCGCCAACGGGCTTCGATCGCACGCGCCATGGTCGGCGAGCAGCCCTTGATTCTAGCCGACGAACCCACCGGCAACCTGTCGCAAAAGGCCGGGGCCGAAGTGATGGATTTGCTGCGCCAGGCCGTCGACGACGAAGGGCGCGCGGTGCTGCTCGTGACCCACAACCCGCGCGATGCAGCGCGGGCCGATCGCGTGCAGTTTCTGGTGGATGGGCGCTTGGCCCCTGAGCCGGTGTTGCGTGGTCCCAGGCTGGCGGTGGAAGACGTGCACGCGGCCCTCGCCCAACTGGAGATCTAGGCTTGGGCCTTGCCACCTACCTCGCGGGCCGCAGCCTCAAAGTGCGCCCCGGCCGCACCCTGCTGTCGATTCTGGGCATCGCCTTGGGAGTGGCGATCGCCACCGGCGTGCTCGTGCTCGATCACAACACGGTCGAAGGTATGCGCCGACGCAAGGCCAACGATGCGCTGCCCGATCTGATGCTACGCGCCCCGGCGGGAGGTGCCTCGATCGAACAACTGCGCCACACCGATGGGGTCAGCCTGGCGATCGAAGGCTTCCAGGAGAGCGCCCAGATCGGTCGCGGCGGTGGGGAGGATCGCCGCGAGCCGGGCCGGGGTATCCGGCTGTTTGCCTTCGAAGCCGACCACTTCGACGACTTTGGTTTGGCGCCGCTCGACGCCGGTCGGGGTCTGGCCAAGGGGCGGGCGCGCGAGGTTTTGTTGGGTACCACCCTAGCCGAAACGCTCGACGTGGGGCCAGGGGACACGGTATGGCTGGCGCGGCCTCCGCGTTTGGGTCAAAAGGTGTGCGAGGATGGCAAGCTGGTGGCGGTCGACGAACCGGTGCTCGACGAGCCGCCGCGCGAGGCCTTCACCGTGGTAGGTGTCCTCGCGCGCAGCGGCATCGGGCGCACCGCATCGGGCCAGGTCGCAATCGTGGATTTGGCGTCCGGGCGCGGTTTGTATGCGGGCCAAACCGTGCGCTCGACCTATTGGGCCAAACGCGATCCCTTGGCGGACAACGAAGCCCTGGACGCGAGCCTCTCCAAGGTCTTTGCGCTCGAAGTCAACCGCGGGGCCGTGGTGGGTCAGGCCGCCGACGAACGCGCCTTCCGAACCGGGGTGCGCGTGGCCGGGCTGTTCGCGTTGGTGCTGGGCTTGTTCGTGATCTTTCATACGCTTTCGATGTCGCTCACCGAGCGCGTGATCGAAGTCGGCACGCTGCACGCGCTGGGTGCCACCCGCAGACAAATCGCGGGGGTGTTCTTCAGCGAAGCCGTATTCCAAGCATTGCTGGGCGGCGTTTTGGGCATGGCCTTGGGCCTCTTGATGGCCAAGGGGCTCTTGCTGGTGGGCATGACGACCTTGGGTGCTGGCAAGCACATCACGCTGTTCTTGATTCCGTGGGGCACCGTCTTGGGCCTCGCAGGCGCTGGGGTGGGCATGGCCCTGTGCGGTTCGGTCTACCCGTTGCTCTTGATGGGCGGCGCCGACCCAGGAACGGCCTTGCGCAGCGATCAGGAGGTCAGCGCCAGTCGACGGCAGCGGGGCTTTGCGCTGTTCTACGGGGCGCTGGTGGCGTTGCTCCTGCCCGCGGTCTACTTCG
>Ga0116152_10004512_pt1 | contig 11015 bp, 6 predicted proteins | sample AD_UKC119_MetaG_FD_89894 | JGI IMG/M metagenome (GOLD analysis project Ga0116152, IMG submission 89894) | Active sludge microbial communities of municipal wastewater-treating anaerobic digesters from Hong Kong - AD_UKC119_MetaG | ecosystem: Engineered > Bioreactor > Anaerobic > Digestate...
ACAATGTAACCATGTCCAATCTCAAAGCATGGATGAGTAAGAATAACATTCATCTGACCACCTTTCCGGAAGTTGATTACGACAACCCACCTGCTGAGCGCGCGGTTCTTTTTTCGACGCCGGGCGGCCTTCTCAGAACCGCAGAGCGCTGGAATGCCGACGTAAAGGAAGTAACCCGCAAAATAGAAGGGCCACATATCATTTACGATTACCTGAAAGATCTCAATCGACTTCGCCTCGAAAAAAAGGCGCCATTGCTCGTCGATTGTCTCAACTGCGAACTTGGCTGTAACGGCGGCACCGGAACCGACATAAAGCATTGTTCTCCCGATGAAGTCGAAAGGCTGGTTGAAGAAAGAAATCGGGAAATGCAGAAGCGTCACAAACGCTGGGGGCCGATGTCTGCCCGCAGAACCCATAAAAGCATTGAAAAACTGCTCAATCGCTACTGGAAACCACGCTTGTATTCGAGAAGCTACGAAAATCGCAGTCAGAGCAACATCATCAAAATGCCCGCTCAAAGTGAACTCGACCAGATTTATCAAAAAATGGGCAAATTTTCCGAAGATGATTTTTTCAATTGCAACTCTTGTGGTTACGGCAATTGCGAAGGCATGGCAGTCGCAATCTACAATAAGCTGAATCGGCCTGAAAACTGTCATCATTACCTGCTCAAAAAAGCTGAAGAAGGTCGATGCGAAGTCGAGTCGCTGACCAAAACCTCCGCTGAAGTTTTAAGTTATCAGAGCAACGAGCTCAACAAACTCGCCCAATGTCTGGCCCAGTTGGCTGAAGGAGACCTGAACTGGAACTGGGACATTGCCGACCCAAGCACTGCGACCCAACCGATATTTGAAAATTTCAAAACCATCAGCAATAATCTCCAGATGGTGAGAGCTTCCCTCAATAACCTTATCAGCGACAGTCACACCCTCACCAAGGCTGCCCTGGAAGGCAATCTCGCCGTTCGTTGTGATTCAAGCCGCAATCGTGGTGAATTTGCACGAATCGTTGAAGAAATGAACAATATTCTTGAAGCCTTTGAAAATCCGATAGTCATGGTCTCGAAAAATCTGTGGAAACTCAGCCGCGGGGAAATACCAGCCATGGTCCAGGAAGAATATCAAGGCGAATTCAATGTTCTGAAAGACTGCCTCAATCAGCTGATCAAATCATTGCTTGGCGTTACCAACGTCGCCCAGAAAGTTGCTGAAGGTGACCTCATGGTCGAAGTAACCCAGCGCTCAGAAAATGATCAGCAGATGCAGGCGGTTGCAACAATGGTCAAGCAACTCTCGCAGATGTTTCGTGAACTGAATGAAAGCGCTCAGACCCTGGCCTCTTCTTCGACCGAGCTTTCGGCAATTTCCGAACAACTTGCGTCAAATTCCCGTGAATCAAACGACCGCTCTTCGCTGGTGGCTTCAGCCGTGGAAGAAATGAGTTCCAATGCAGTTTCGGTAGCTTCGAGTATGGAACAGACAACGATGAATCTGACGACGGTCGCTACCGCAACCGAAGAAATGAGCGTTACTATCTCCGAGATTGCTGCAAATTCTGAAAAGGCTCGAAGAATTGCCAGCAATGCCAGTCATCAGGCAAGCGGCGTTTCAGATATCATCAAGGCCATGGAAAAGTCAGCCCAGAAAATAGGCCAGGTTACCGAAACCATTACCAGCATTTCTTCACAAACGAATCTGCTGGCGCTGAACGCGACGATCGAGGCAGCCAGAGCCGGGGCCGCCGGCAAAGGTTTTGCAGTCGTCGCGAATGAAGTTAAAGAGCTGGCACAGCAAACCTCAGTCGCTACAATCGACATCCGCAAAAAAATTGCCGGAATTCAGGAGGTTACGGTCAACGCGATTGGTGACATTGAAAATATCAGCAAAATTATTCGCGAAGTTAGCGATATCATCGCCGCAATTGCGAGCAGCATCGAACAGCAGGCAAGTGTTACCAAAAGCATTTCCGGAAACATCGCCGATACATCACAAAGCATCAGAGACGTTAATTCACGCATGGCCGAAATAGCAATCGGCACCGAAGAGGCATCCAAAGATGTTACTCGGGTCAATACCGCATCCGGCGATATTTCCTCTTCGAGTCAACAGGTGCTATCCAGTGCCAGAGAGCTTTCAAGGCTCTCGGAACAGCTCAACAACATGTTAACCAGGTTCAAAATCTAATATGACTGAACTGATGAATCTTGCCGAAAGTCTTCTCGATGAAGACAATGCCCTGGTGCTGGTTTGCGAAATATGCGGCAACACCTTCGGCATACCGACCAGCCATATCCAGGAAGTTCTGGCCCTTCCGGAAATCAGACCGGTTCATCACGCCCCAGCCTATGTTAAAGGTCTTTTCAACCTGCGCGGCCGGGTTCTGGCCCTGATTGACCCGGCAATAAAGCTCGAGCTGCAACCGCAGGTTCTCGGCCCGGAATCAAGAATACTGGTAGTTGCCAATGACTCCGAGCTGGTAGGCTTCCTGGTCGAATCGCTGGCAGGCATATTCCCGTTTGCCGAAGAAAATCTCGTTGCAAATCCGGAAAACCTTCAGCCCGGCATGCAGAAATCGCTGGCCGGATTCTTCTTTCTGGACGGCAATATGGTTGGACTTATGAAACTCGAACAGTTATTGGAAAAAAACGATGAAAGCGACCTTCCTCAGGGAGAAAACTGAATGCAGGCCACTCCGCTAAAAGCCTTGATTGTCGATGATTCGCTGGTTTTCAGAAAAATCCTCATCGACCTGTTATCTACAGAAGAAACCCTGCAAATAGTCGGCCAGGCCCCGAATGGCAAAATTGCCCTGCAAAAAATCATCAGCCTTAAACCCGATCTGGTTTTTCTCGATCTGGATATGCCTGAAATGAACGGCCTTGAGCTTATCGAAGAATTAAAACACCAGAAGATCGAAACGGGAATAATCATCGTCAGCGGCGCTTCTCCGAGCATGTGTCGCAAAGCGATCAATGCCCTGGATGCCGGGGCGTTCGAATTTGTCGCCAAACCCCAGGGTGACCACACAATGGAAGAGACCAGGCAACTTTTGCGTTCAGACCTGCAATATGCACTGAAAGCCTTTATCAACCGGCGCCGATTTCGCGGCGATCTTGGCAGAACCGGCATTACGTCAGACGAAAAAATCGAATCAGCTCAGTTGGAACAGGCAAAAACCGATCAGGCTTTTCCAAGACCGGTGCCGGCAGGAGCCCGATTTATCCCAGATCTGGCGGTTATTGGCATTTCCACCGGGGGCCCCCCGGCCCTGATGGAATTGTTCTCTGATTTCAACATAAAACTTAAAATTCCGATAATCATCGTTCAACATATTCCTGAAAACTTCTCTGAAGCATTAGCCCAAAGCATAAAAGAGAGATCTGGTCTCGACGTGCAGGAAGCCTGCGATGACATGCCAATGAACTCAGAGTGCGTTTATATTGCCCGAGGCGGCCGACATCTGGCGCTAAAAAAGAACAATGACGGAAGCTACAGATTCAGGCTGACCGATGATCCTCCGGTAAATAACTGCAAACCTTCCATTGATTATTTAATTGAATCATTGACCAAAAATTTTCCCGGTAAAATCGCCTTTTTCATCATGACCGGAATGGGAATGGACGGCCTGGCCGGAGCAAGAATGATTAGAGACAACAATGGCTACGTAGTCGCGCAGGATGAGAAATCATGCGTCGTTTATGGAATGCCCAGAGTGGTAGTCGAAGCAAAACTTGCAAATGAGGTTCTCTCGCTTAAAGAAATAAGAAACAAACTCGAGAGACTTTCTCTGCAAAAGATTTATCAAAGTATTTGAGGCGCGGGGTTTTCTGAAAATCTCAGAAAAAGAGGTGTAAAGAGATGGTTCAAAGGTTGGAATATCATGAACTCGCCCTCTGGATCCAATTTATTTTTGATTTAACCGGAATAGCGCTTTCCGAAGAGAAGGAGTATCTGATCAGAGAGCGCCTGGCATCGCTATTGCAAAAGCATCGTTGCAATACTTTCAGTCATTTATATTTTCTGGCCCGGGAACCTGGTCAAAGAAGTCTGCGCAACGAAATAATCGACCAGATAACGATTAAAGAAACATCTTTCTTCAGAGACTCAACTCCTTTTGAAGCGCTGAAAAACAAAATTTTACCCGAACTTCTGAACCGGGTGCGAAATTTCCCGCAACCGCGACCGTTGAAAATCTGGAGCGCGGCCTGCGCAACCGGCCAAGAAGCCTACAGCATCGCCATGATTCTTAAGGAATTGGGTGCTGCACCCAAAGAGTATCAGATTACCGCCACAGACATTTCTCATCAGGCTTTACAGGCTGCTAAAAGCGGCTCATACAGCAGATTTGAAGTTGAGCGCGGCGTACCGCCAAATCTTTTGAAAAAATTCTTCATCGCCCATTCTGATCAGTATCATGTTCATGATTCACTGAAGGAATCAATGATTTTCGATCATATTGAACTGCAAAAGCCGTTTTTACTTCGCGAACGCTATGACCTGATTTTCTGTCGCAATGTCGCGATCTACTTTTCGGCCCGGGATCGGGAGAACCTTTTCGTCAAAATAAGAAGACATCTTTATGATGACGGCTACCTCCTGATCGGTTCCACCGAAAGCATTCGAGACCTTCCGCCCTTATTCAGCGAATCGAGAATCGATGAGCGCACCGTTTTTCTCAAACCCAATGGCAATTCATTGTTTGCCGAATAAAAAAAAATGGGCCCGGGATTATCCCGGGCCCCTCTTGATTAATAGCCTTTTATCAGTTTCCGCCGACCTGCTTTTTCAAGCTGTTGTATTCGTCTGAATAAACCTTGAGTTGTTCGAAAACCTTTTTTGCACCGTCGCTGTCGCCGGCTTTTACCATGTTGTTATACTGCAAATAGGCGTCGTAGTATCTCTTTTCAGCAGCTTTGAGCTGTTCTGAAGAAGCAGTGACGCTACCGGAAACTATCGGCGAAGATTCCTGGGCGCCCATGACAACCGGTCCATTTGTGCCAGTTCCCGCAACCGAACCGATTCCGACCGAGAATCCACCAGTTCTGGTTGGGGTGGTGGATTTATCGACATCAGAACCCTTGCCGAAAAATGATACCTTGCGTCCTTTGGCAAAACCGGAAATCCATTTGGCAACCTTACTACCGAGCAAGCCGCCGACGATACCGCCGATAATCGGGCCAACCACCGGGATCGGAGCGCCCAGTGCCATACCAATTGTCGAACCGATCGAAGAACCAACCAGATCAGCTTTATCAACCTGTTTCCAGGCTTTGGCGATTGAAAATTCGCCATTTTTCAAACCAGAAATCAGTCCGGCGCCCATCTGACCGGTTGCAGAAGCAAACATAACCGGTATTACAGCACCGACCATTGCACCAATCGGACCGGGGATGAAGGATTTTACCAATGAAGCGGTGAACTGACCGCCGGCGGCGCCAAGTGCTGACCCAGCCACACTTCCGGCAAATTCGAGCGAAGCAACCGCTTTGACTGCTTTTTTAAGAGAAGGCTTTTCGCCGTGAATCATATCGATAGCGAGATTCGTGCCAACGGCTACGGTGGTTGTCAACGCCAGATTCGAGAACGAAAAACTGTTTTTCAAAGAAGCTTTGGCATTCTGAACGCCTTCGTTAACGCCCTTGGAAAGTTTACCCGAAAAACTGTCGGCATATTGCACATCGGCTGCGGCGTTGATTGTTCCTTTGTTATCTACGACTTTTCCGTCTTCAAAGCGTTTATCTTTACTTATCAGGCCAACTTTCTGACCAACGGCAAAGATTTTCGCCCGAATGACGTTTACGATTGCCTGAAGCTTGTCTTTAACTATGGCCAGAATTGATTTAAGTTTTTCAATAGCACCTGATGCCTGGGGATTGGTCTGGATTTTGGCAGCCTGGGCACCGAGCTGTTCAACGCTGTAAGCGAGTTGCTGATCGATTGGCAAATTGCCGATGCTGGTTCCGCTCTGAAGATTTTGTTGGGCAGCGACGCTTGAAGTTTTCAGGGTTCCGGTTAGCAGGTTTTTCGCGTTGCCAAGAATAGCTTTAACCCGCTGGGCAATGCTCATTGTCTGCATATTTGTCGGGGCAACCTGGTTATAAAGAGGCGTAGAAATTTTTTCAATAGTTGAAATAGTATTCTGGGCCGTTCGCAGATTGGCCTGCAACCCGTTCAGTTCGGGCAAAACGTTGTTGATCAACGAAATATCAACCGGTTGAGTCTGGTTGACCGGTATATTCACTTCGCCAACCTGGGCACTGACCGACAAGGTCGAGAATACAAACAGAATCACCGTGATTAGTGAGATTCTTCGAACCAAGGCCGTTGAAAACAGTTTCATAATTTATTCCCTCCGCTCTCTTTTAAAGAGGCTTTTCTTGCAAGCGTGCGTACAACTTTTCTCAATTATAAGAACCAATCGCAAGCCTGTCAATGGCCGCAATTTGTTGTATAATCGATGCATGCCAGAAGGAAAATTTCTGATCAGCGCATCCAGGCGCTGTGACATCCCGGCTTTTGCCAACGACTGGTTTCTTGAATGTCTGGAAAAAGGCTACTGCGAGGTTGCCAATCCTTTCAATCCGAGGCAAATCAGTCGAATCTCGCTGCGCCACGAAAACGTTGCTGCCTTTATTTTCTGGACCCGCAATCCAGCACCATTTCGACCGGCGATTGAACAACTGACCAGGCTCAATTTTGACTTCGGCTTTTTCATAACCATTAATGGCTATGGGAAAGAACTCGAACCCTTCTGCCCGAGCCCGGCCCAGGCAATTGAAACGCTGCATGAACTGGCCACGATGATTGGCCCGCGAAGATTGATCTGGCGCTATGACCCGATTATCATTTCCGATAAATTAGATTTCGCCTGGCATATCGATAACTTTGCCACGCTTGCCAAATCGCTCTCACCATTCGTTTTCGGCTGCAAAATAAGTCTTCTCGATTTTTATCGCAAAACCATCAACGGCTTGAAATCTGTCGGCCAGGTCTTCACCCGCGAACCGGAAAAACTCCATGATTTTCGAAGCTTTTTGATCGAACTAAAGGGCATAGCCCAGGAGAATGGTCTTGCCCTGAGCTGCTGCTGTGAGAATGATCCGGCCTTCTCCGCCGCCGGAATAGCTAATTCAGGCTGCATTGAACAGGGCTGGGTAAAACAAATCACCAAAAACCCATTTTGCATAACGAAGCACAAAGGCCAACGCAAGCATTGCAACTGTCTATACAGTCGCGATATTGGCAGTTATAACCTCTGCCGGCACGGATGTCGCTATTGCTATGCCTGCGATTTTCATAAACCTGGAGCAGGTTAAAAATTGTAAAGTTTCAGACAATTTCTTTTCAGACTCGCTCAGGTGTTGTATCATTCTGGCATGCTTAAAAAATTCACTTTTTTATTTTTGATGTTTTTCGTTATCTTTGCCAGTCCGGCGAAGGCTGAATTGCGAAAATGGGAATTCGTCAACCCGGCGGACCTCGAAATCAAAGCCTGGCCCGAAAAGCCTGAAATAATTGCCGGAGAAACCGCGACTTTTACCATTCAGATTCGCAATCGCACCGACAAAACCGTCGATATTTTTTATCCAACCGGACAACATTGGGACTACGCGGTCTTTCACGGCAACACCCAAATTTACCGATGGTCGCAGGGTTTGCGCTGGGAAGAAGCCCCCCATTCGATTCCATTGCGGGTTGGCCAGCCAATCACCTATCAGATGTCGTGGCAGTCGCGAGACCGTCTTAACTGCCCGTTGCCTCAGGGCGTCTACCGCATCCACGCCATGGTCATGACCAAACCAAGGCACCTTGTTTCAAACACCTTTTCAATCCGTCTGCTCCCGCCAGAAGTCAAGAAGACCGAAGTGATCCAGGTCGGGCTCAACAGTTTTTTCGAAATAGAGCTGCCTCGCTTTGCGGGAATTCAGGAACTTGACTGGCAGATAATGTATGAATACAACGACAACCGCATTGCCATCCACGATCTGCGAAAACATGCCGACAAACTGGTTCTGATTTTCAAGGCCAAACGCACCGGACACGTGAATTTTCACCTGTTTGCCCGCAGAGATACCATGAAATTCGAAGAATCGACCGAGCGAAGATCATACCGCATCGAGGTTAAATAAAGTCACCGGAGGAAAGAATGAACAACATTCAGGGAACCAAACAAACAGTTGAAAGCCTGATGCTGCAAAAGGGCCTTTTGTCTGAAGACCAGCTTGAAAAGGCAAAAAACATTCAGGCCCAAACGCTCGAACGCCTTGAAAATATCATTGTCAGACTTGGCTTCATGTCTGAAAAACAAATTCTCGACCTCTGGGCTGAATTTCTTGGCGTATCGGTCATTGACCTGACCAACATCAAGGTCGACGCCAAGATCCTCTCCTTGATCCCTGAATATCAGGCTAAACAATACAAGATGATTCCGATGAAAAAGGAAGGCAACCGCCTTACCGTCGCCATGGCCGACCCATTCGACATCATGGCGACTGACATGATTGCCTTTCTTACCCAATGCAAGCTTGAAGTTCTGATCGCCCCCAAAAACCAGATTGAACTGGCGATTCGCCAGCTTTATTCATGGGAAGGATTTTCGGTCGGCGGCGAAGACGGAAAAGCCGAAGTCAGCGAACCGGGTGAAGCTGGTGTAGAGGTAGTAAGAAAAACCTCAGAACAGGGTGCGGTCGTTCAATTTCTAAATGCAATTTTTAAACAGGCAATTTTAAAAAGAGCCTCTGACATTCACGTCGAGCCGCGCGAAGACATCCTGCTGGTAAGATTTCGCGTCGACGGAAGTTTGCATGACGCGATGACCGGCCCAAAAAGTTTGCTCGCCCCATTGATCAGCCGTATCAAGATCCTTTCACACCTGGACATTGCCGAACGAAGACTGCCGCAGGACGGACGTCTCAAGGTAAGAATGCAGGATAAGGAGATCGACTTCCGCGTCAGCACCGTCCCCAGTCTTCTCGGCGAAAAAGCGGTTCTGCGCTTGCTTCAACGCGAAGCCAAATATGACCTTGACAATCTCGGCTTTTTCGATGACGATCTGGCGCGACTCAAGGCCGCCCTCGACGAGCCATACGGTCTGATTCTGGTTACCGGTCCAACCGGCGCTGGTAAAACCACGACCCTGTTCGGCATGCTGAAGTATTTCAACAGCACCGAAATCAACATTTTCACCATCGAAAACCCAGTTGAATACCGAATCAATGGCATCACCCAGGTTCAGATCAACGACAAAATTGGCCTGGACTTTGCCAGTGGTCTGCGTTCGGCCTTGCGCCAGGACCCGGATATCATTCTCGTCGGCGAAGTCCGCGATCTGGAAACGGCCGAAATTGCTTTCAGGGCTTCTCTAACCGGCCACAAGGTATTGTCGACGCTGCATACCAACAATGCCCCTGCCAGTATCAACAGGTTGATCAACATGGGCGTTCCCGCCTACCTGGTAACGGCGGCCGTCAGAGCAGTCGTTGCCCAGAAGCTTTTACACCGAATCTGTCCAAACTGTAAAACCGAATATAAGCCGAGCCACAGCATCATACAGCGTCTGAATCTTTCGCCCGGCAAGATTATCGGCAATCGATTCTACCATGGTGCCGGCTGTAAAGAATGTAACCAAACCGGAACATTCGGCCGAATCGGCGTTTATGAAACTATGGTCATGACCGCCTCTCTTAAAGACATCATCATGGAAGGCGGCACTGAAATGGCGATCAAACGCATCGCCCGGCTCGAAGGAATGAGAACTTTGAGGGAGATGGCTATCGAGAGGGCGATCGCCGGAGAATCGACCCTGGAAGAAGTCGTTTATGTAACCCCTTCCGACGAAGAAGAAAAAAGAATCTCTCTGCCAGGAGTTTTTACCGGCAACCCCAGCATGGTGGTTCCGGTCGCCATGCCTCAGTCTGCTGCCATGGGTTCGACCATGCCTCAGGCAGAGCCAATTCGCGCAACACCACAACGCAGTGCTCCGGTTATCGATCCCAACGATCCGGTTATCAAAACCATCATTTCATCACTTGAAAAGGAGTATCTGTTTTTCAGCGATGAAAAGCTCGCCGAGAAAATGCACCTGCCGGTTCTGCAAATCAGAGAGCTTCTGCAAATGCAAGGTCTGACGAGAACAAACGAAGGGTTTAAAAACTTTTTCGGCGCAGCACCTGAAGAAATGGCGGAAAACGATATCGTCGACATCATTCATCTCATTCAGGAAAAAGGCGGCCATCTTCCTGACTTTATCTTTGCCAATGAAGAAATTGCAGCAACCTGGTCAGCAATCGCCTTGAAAGCATTGCTCGAAAAAATTAAAAACCGCCTGCAAAAACCGGAAGAATTGCCGGAATTATTCAATGAAAAGCTTCTGGTAAATGCCGGTCTCGAACAGGTTTGGCTCTGGTCAGGCCAAAGCCGCTTCAAACTTATCGAAATGGTTCTGCCCGGCCAATTCAAGCCCTGGCAGTTTAACGAAATCGAAGCCTGGCTCGAAAACAACGACAAGAACAATTGCGCCAGAGAAGCCCTTGAATGGCTGATGTCAGAAAAACTTGGCTGTAGCCGAGGCGATCTGCCGGCCATGCTTAACCGTCATATTTTCAAGGACAATGGACTGGGCAAGCTATTAGAACTCTTCGACGATTCATGTTACAAACTGGTCAATGCCGTTTTCCCCAATGTCTTCAAGCAATGGCAGTTCATTGAAGAAGAACCATTGATCTGGTTCCAGGAAGACCGCTTCGACACCGCCCAGAAAGCCACGATCTGGCTCATCGAAGAAAGGCTGGGGATTCCCATCGAAGAGATTCCCAAGCGTATTTCAATTCGTGAGTTCCACATGAATGGTCTGTCAAAATTGCTCGACCTGTTCAACCAGAATCTGTATCAGGTCATCGAAAACGCCTATCCGCAAAAGTTCAAGCCCTGGCAGTTCAATGAGCAGTCTGACCTCTGGAAGGCACCAGATGCCCTCGAAACGGCACGTCAGGCTACCACATGGCTGATTCACGA
>Ga0116152_10004513_pt1 | contig 11015 bp, 8 predicted proteins | sample AD_UKC119_MetaG_FD_89894 | JGI IMG/M metagenome (GOLD analysis project Ga0116152, IMG submission 89894) | Active sludge microbial communities of municipal wastewater-treating anaerobic digesters from Hong Kong - AD_UKC119_MetaG | ecosystem: Engineered > Bioreactor > Anaerobic > Digestate...
TCCAAAGTAGGGCCAGGGGGGCAAATTCTTGGGATTCCTCGCGCGGCAGTCCCACCACGAAGTCCCCCAGCCCCCGTTGCCCGCTGCGCAGCAGCCGCAGGCACTCCAACCCCAGTTGGAGGCGATCGCAGCCCTTGACGAAACGCGCTTCGGGGGAGTCCTGGAGCGCATATTCGTCCAGCCTAGCCCGGGCGCTGGGGGGAAAGCCAGCCAGCAAATCGTGGCCCATGCGTTGCTCCATGGTGGCCTTGGCCCCCCCAGGAAGGGCCAAGGAGGCCGCTTTGGGCAGATCGCCGGTTCGGCACTCGCGGGCATCGTGCAACAACGCCATGGCCAAGACCCGCTCCATGTCGAGCGGGGGATCCACGCTCGGCCCCAGGGCCAGAGCTAGGTAGCCCACCCCCAGGATATGCCCGGCAACCCGCTCCGGGGCGGGCACCCCCGCCAGGATCCAGCCTGTGCGCGGCAGGGCGTCCAGGCGGGAAAGGGCCAAAAGTGCGTCGACGAGTTCCATGGGCAATTGCCGCTCTGGGGCTCCCTATCTATACTGTTCGGCCCCTCCCGGCGCCCTAGGCGGCCCGGATTCCCGGGGCCCTTCGATCGCATTTTCCCGCACGACCCGATTTCGTGACCTCCCAACACCACGCACGCAAGCCCCTCATCGCGGGCAACTGGAAGATGAACTTGGACCGCCGAGCGGCCCTGGATCTGGTTTCCTCGCTGCGCAGGTCGTTCGGAGCACGCAACGACGTGGACGTGGCATTCTTCCCGCCCTACGTCTACTTGGCGCCCGTGCTGGAAGCCTGCCAGGGGACTTCGTTCCTAGTCGGTGCCCAGAACGCATCGGAGCATGCTTCGGGAGCCTACACTGGCGAAGTTTCGGTCTCCATGCTCAAGGACCTGGACATTCCATGCGTGCTCTTGGGCCACTCCGAGCGCCGCCATGTGTTCGGCGAGACCAACGCACAGGTCCACGCCAAGGTCCGGCGAGTGCTCGATGCCGGTTTGCAAGTCATGCTGTGCCTGGGCGAAACGCTCGAAGAGCGCGAAGCCGAGCGCACCGAGGTGGTCTGCAAGGAACAACTGTGCGAGGCGCTGAGAGGCGTGACGCGCGCGGAGTTGTCGCGGATCACCCTGGCCTACGAGCCCGTTTGGGCCATCGGGACCGGCAAAGTCGCCTCCCCCGAACAAGCCGCCGCCGTACACACCTACCTACGCGGCCTGCTTTCGGGCCTTTTCGACGATTCCGGGGCCCAATCCACCCGTATCCTATACGGCGGCAGCGTCAAAGCTGACAATGTCGCCGACCTCATGGCCGTGCCCGATATCGATGGGGCACTCGTGGGGGGAGCTTCCCTCGCCACTAGCAGTTTCTTGCCGATTCTCGAAGGCGCCCTCCGGTAACTCCACCCTCGACCTCCCACCCACGGCAAACCACCCATCACGATGGACACTTCTCTCCTCATCACCCTCCTGTACATCCTGTTTGTCTTTTCCGCGATCGTCTTGGTGGTCGTGGTGCTGCTGCAAGAGGGCAAAGGGGGCGGATTCGGTGACGCGCTCGGCGTAGCTGGTCAGCAAACGTTTGGCGTCAAGGCCTCCGGAATCCACCGTTTCACCGCGGGTGTGGCCGCTGTGTTCTTCATCACCGCCGTGACGATCACCGTGCTCAACCGCACCCACGCCGACACTTCCACCCTGGGTGATAGCGGACTGCTTGACGAACCCGCTCCCGCTGGTCAGCCGGCCGCACCCGCTCCGCAGCCCAAGTAGGCTTCCCAAGGCTTCGGGCCGCTGGCCCGCCTTACACCCACCCATGGCAGGCGCGATTCACTCCATGACCGGCTTCGGAGCCGCGCAGCTGGAGGAGGGTGGGATCACGATTCGCGCCGAAGTGCGCACGGTCAACCACCGGCACCTGCAGGTTCGCTTGCGGTTGCCCTCTAGCCACTACCGGTTGGAGCCCCGCTTGGAGGGCCTGGTCAAGGTGGCGCTCCAGCGCGGAGCGGTCCAGGTGCACATCCACCTGGAAACGGCCGGTGCGCCCCCCAATGTGCGCGTGAATGGAGACTTGGCCCAAGTGTATGCGCAGGCTCTGCGCGCCTTGGGTAGTCGTTTGGGATTGGAGCCGGACCTGAATCTGCTGCAAGTGGCTGGACTGCCGGGGGTGCTGCAGGTCGAGGAAACCCCCAGCGACTTGGAGCAAGAAGCCGCTTGGATCGAGCAATGCCTCGTGTTGGCGCTGGAAGACTTGGCGCACATGCGCCATCGCGAAGGCCAGTCGCTGGTCGCCGATTTGCGCTTGCGTGCTTCCGAGGTGGCCCAGGCGCGCGAGGCCATCGCCACCCGCAGCCCAGCGGTCCTCTTGGAACACAAACAAAGGCTGCAAGAACGGGTCGCTGCACTCCTGGACGGCCAGGAGCCGCCGTCGGAAAAGGACCTCGCGCGGGAAATCACCCTGCTGGCCGACCGTTTGGATGTGAGCGAGGAACTAGCCCGCTTGCAAGCCCACCTGGAACAGCTGGAGGCCCTTTTGGAGCAGGGGGGCAGCGTGGGCCGTAAGCTCGATTTCTTGGCCCAGGAGTTCATGCGCGAGGCGAACACCATCGGGTCCAAGTGCTCGGACGCCGATACGGCCCACGCAGTCGTGGGCATGAAGACCGCCATCGAGCGGCTACGGGAACAGATTCAAAACGTGGAGTGAAACCATGGTCCCGGAGCCCCAGCCTAGCCCCAATCCTTTCCACCGATCGCAGCAAAAGCGGCTCCCGCGCGGAACCATGCTGCTCATCTCGGGACCTTCGGGCTGCGGCAAGAGCACGATTTGCAAACGCCTGCTCAAGGATCCGCGCGTGGTCTTCTCGGTATCCGCTACGACGCGCCCCAAGCGCGAAGGCGAGGTCAACGGGCGCGACTACTACTTCCTGACCCGCGAAGAGTTCCGGGCCAAGCGCGACCGCGGTGAGTTCATCGAATGGGCCAACGTTTACGGCAATCTGTACGGCACCTTGCGGGCGCCGATGGAGCAAGCCATCGAGAAGGGCTTCGTGTACTTGGTCGAGATCGACGTGCAAGGGGCGCTGCAGCTGCGCGAGATTGGCGAACCGGGGTTGTTTGTCTTCATTGCTCCCCCGAGTTTCGAGGACCTGGAAGCCCGTTTGATCGGGCGCGGTTCGGAATCCCCGGAGTCCCTGCAACGGCGCCTCAGCAAGGCCCGTGACGAATACCAAGAACGGGCCAAGTACGACTACGTGGTCGTCAACGACGACTTGGATCGGGCCGTCGAAGAAGTGCGTGCCATCGCTGGCCTGACGGTCAGCAAGGAACCATCATGAAACAAGTCCTGCTAGGTGTGAGCGCCTCGGTAGCGGTGTACAAAGCCTGCGATTTGGCCAGCAAGCTGACCCAAGCGGGATTCGAGGTACGCTGCTTGCTCACCGAAAATGCCGCCAAACTGGTCCACCCTCAGTTGTTCGAGGCTGTGACCGGACACCCTGCCCAGGTGAGCGAATGGGGAGAAGCACGGCATGGGGCCATGGATCACATCACCTTGGCTCGCTGGGGGCAGCTCCTGGTGGTGGCGCCCGCAACGGCCGATTTCATTGCCCGTGCCAGCTTGGGTCTCGCCGGGGACCTTCTCACCACCGTGGCCCTGGCCATGGAACCGAGCAAGCCGCGCCTTCTTTGCCCCGCCATGAATCCTGTGATGTTGGACGCCCCTGCGGTGCGGCGCAACATCGAGCGGCTCGTCCAAGACGGCTGGCATCTGCAAGAGCCGGGTGAAGGGCACATGGCCTGCGGTGAGGCGGGCCGTGGCAGGCTCAGCGAACCGGAAGTCATCGTCCAGCGGGTGCGGACCCTGATTCCTTGAAGGCGGTCAGCAAGCGAGCCTTGAACCTGGTGATCACGGCCGGACCCACCCGGGAGTACATCGATCCGGTTCGCTACCTCAGCAATGAGTCGAGCGGCAAGATGGGCTTTGCCATTGCCGCCGCGGCGGTTGCGCGTGGGCACAAGGTCACGCTGATCGCCGGACCGGTTCACTTGGAAACCCCTGCGGGGGTAGAGCGGATCGATGTGGTGAGTGCGCGGGAGATGTTGGCCGCGCTCAAGGAGGCCTTCCTACCCGCAGATGGTTTGATCATGGCGGCGGCGGTGGCCGACTACCGCCCCGCACGGCGCCTGGCGGGCAAATGGAAGAAGAAGTCGGGTCCACGGGATACGCGGATCAGCCTGGACTTGGTGGAAAACCCCGATCTGTTGGCCACGGTAGGTCGTCGCAAAGGGCCCCGGCGCATCATGGGTTTTGCGCTCGAAACGTCCGACGGGCGTCGCCGGGCCCTGGAGAAGATGCTGCGCAAGAATGCCGATTGCATTGCCCTCAACGGGGCTTCCGCGCTCAACGCGGACCGAACCAGCGTGACCCTGCTGGCCCGGGATGGCCGCGAACAGCTGTTTGCCAACCAGACCAAGGCCCAGGTCGCCAAAGTCTTGGTGCGTGTGATGGAAGAACTCTGCGTTTCTCCGATCGGGGAGGCTTAGGCGATCGGCGAGCCTTAGGTGGCCGAGAGGGCTTAGGCGATCGGGTGATCCCTGGTCCCAGGAAAGGGGTTTGTAAGGCCTCCGCTGGGGGAGGCCAACAAAACGCGAGGGCGCAGCGTATAGTGGGGAAATGGTCCGGTTTTCGGTCCGTATAGGGCCGCTACGGGTCTTTTAAAGGGTCCCCCCGGCCTTCCGCATCATGAATACCTTCAAGTTCAGCATTCTTCTCGCATTGGTCGCGGGAATCTCGGTGGCCTTTGCCCCGAGTTCTTCGGCCCAGAAGCTCGGCAAGGATTACTTCGAATTGCCCGAGTTCGGGTTCCGTTTCAAACCCCTGGACGACTTCAAGCGCATCCCTCCCCAGGCCAGCGACAAGGAGTTCGGAATCATCGGCAAGATGGATGGCAAGGAGCTCACCGTGCCCATCAAGGGTCAAGGGGTGACGCAGATGAATGCCGACATCCGGGTCTTCCGCTTTGTGGACAAGAAGATCACGACTACGGGCGATGCCGAAATCGACATCAAGATCGACAAGATCGAGTTGGACAAGTACTTGGACATGGCCTACCGGGGTGTCAACGCCAAGGCCGTACTGCTCGACGAGCAGGTCAAGATCAACAAGGAACTCGAGGCCCGTCACCGTCAGTGGCGCGGGTCGTTGTTTGGTGACGATGGGGGCTTCATCCTCGATGCCTGGAGCTATCCCGTTCACGACGCGGAAGTCCACGTGGTGTACTCGGTTCCTGAGAAACACCAGAAGAAGTGGCTCAAGGTCTTCGAGAAATCAGCCAAGACCTTCGAAGTGACCGACATTGTGGAGCCGGCCAAACTCCACAAGGGCATGACCTATGAGGAGCTGCTTGCCTACCACGATCAGGACCAACGCGATCAGGGAGGCTGGCGCGCCATCCCCACCCCCAGCAAGCGCTACATCATCAAGACCGATAGCGACGACGACGATTTCATCCAACTGGTCATCGACCGCCTCGAGAAGTCCCGCGACCTCTTCGAGAAGGACTTTCCGCCCAAGAAGGCCATCGACCACGTGTCGATTGTGCGCGTTTGCGCCAAGGAAGAGACGTTCCATGCCTATGGCGGCACCGGCGGTGGGGTGGCTGGTTGGTTCAGTCCTGCGTCCACCGAGTTGGTGCTGTACGACGGTAAAAACGTCGACCGCAACATGACCTTCGCGGTCATGACCCACGAAGGGTTCCACCAATACTGTCACTTCCTATTCGACGAGTCCGAAGCCCACCGCTGGTTCGACGAAGGGCATGGCGACTACTACGGGGGCGCCAAGATGGGCCGTAGCAAGAACTCTCCCATGGAGATCACCTCCAAGATGCCCGCGGGACTCGACCGTCTCAGCGTCATCCGCGAGATGGTTCGTGAGCATACCTACGCCCCGGTTGCCGACCACATCAACTACAACCACCAGCAATGGCAAACCCAGGGGCCGTCGAACGTTTCCTGCTATGCACAGTCCTGGTCGATCATCTTCATGCTTCGCCAGGGTATGGAGGGCAACGTGCCCTCCAAGGTCTGGAAACCCGAATATGCCCAGATCATCCCGAAGTACATCGAGACGCTGAACGACGAGTACGCCAAGGCCTATGCCGAGGCGCGCGCTAAGGAGATCAAGGAGAAGCAAGAGCGAGAGCGGCGCAAGGCTGGCCCCGAGGCCAAGCCGGAACAGCCGGGCCAGGCAGGGGATCCGCCCAAGGAAGGCGACCCGGGCCAAGAAGGCGAGCCCGGCAAACCGGGTACCGATGCCCCCGGCGACACGGAGATCTCGATCGTTCTGGACGACAAGAAGCCCTACTTGGGCGAGGCCAAGAAGAAAGAGATTTGGACCAAGGCCATGGATGCTTCCTGGGGCAAGGTGGATTTGGACCAGTTCGAACGCGATTGGGTTGAGTACGTCAACTCCTACCTGAAGTAGGCGCGCAGACTTTCCAGCACTTCGATCGCGAGCCCGGCCGTTTCGGCTGGGCTCGCTCCGTTGAGGGCGGGATTCCCGCTGACCCTGGGGATCGAGCCAGGCCCATCGATGGGGACTCCATTCCAGTATTTGCAACTCACCCCCCCGGGTCATGGGCGGGACCCGCTTGGGTTCGATTCGTCCTGGGTGGGTGTTGAAGTTGCGGCCCAGAACGGGGACTATGGCACCTCGGGGGCGGTATCCATGGGGGGTAGCCGGCCCAAGGCGAGTTCCGGCACCGGAGGCGAGGGGTTTTTGTGGGTCGAAAGCAGGGTCGAAAGAAGCGGGGCGGTAGCCGCTGGAGTGCGCTCACAAGCAGCTTCCTCCTAGGCGAACCGCTCGACGAAGAGACCGCAGCCCGCGTTCGCGAGCTGGCGGGGCTCGTGATGATCGGCCTGTCCCTCTGGCTGCTTCTTTCCCTGGCCAGCTTCTACATGCCCTATGGGGCTGCGGGCGCGGGCCACAACCTCGGCGGTCGGGTCGGGTTCTTCCTGGCCAAGTGGGCGCTTACCTTCTTGGGTCATTCGGCCTACCTGCTGGCGGTGCTGGGCATCTCCTGGGGGTTCATCGTGGTGGCGCGCAAGCAGGTGGACCTGCCCATGATCCGGGTTTTGGGAGCCTTGGTCTTCGTGCTCTCGTTCGCATTCATCCTCGACCTGGGTTTCGTAGGCGACGAGGCGCGGGCGCAGATGGACCTGGGCGACTTGTCCCATGTGACCTCCTCAGCACCCTTTGGACCCGGGGGCTGGCTTGCCCATGCCTGGGTCCCGACCTTGGTTCACCGTTTCGGGAGTTTGGGCCTGTGGGTCATCCTGATCACGGTTGGCATTGTTTCCTTCATGCTGGCGACGGAAATGGCTTTCTATCCCGCCTACGTGGCGTTCACCGATTGGGTTGAGGACAGCCGCGAGCGTCGCGGTGAAAGTCTCCTGGCAGCCGGGGGGCGGTGGTCCAAGGAACTGTTTCTGGGGTTGTGGGACTTCCTGCGCGGAGCCGACTTGAAGGATCAGCCCATCGCCCCCGGCCGCGCCAACAACCGGCGCAAGACTCGGGCCAAAGCGGGCAAACCGGAGAGTGACGACGACGAACTCGATTTCGATGAGGACGAGGAAGTCGAAGAGGACGACGACGAGTACGAATACGAAGACGAGGAAGAAGAGGAAGACGAAGAAGAGTACGAGGACGAAGAGGAAGAGGAAGAGTACGAGGACGAGGACGAGGACGACGAAGAGGAGGAGGAAGACGAAGAAGAGTACGAGGACGAGGAGGAAGAAGACGACGAGGAGTACGAGGACGAAGAAGAGGAAGAAGAGGAAGAAGAGGACGACGAGGAATACGAAGACGAAGAAGAGGAAGACGACGACCTCGACGAGGAGGAGCTGACCCCCAAGGGCTCCGCCAAAAAGTCCCCCAAACGCAACAAGAAGATTCGGCCGGGCATCCTCACGAAACTCGCCAGCGCTGCCGCCGCCAAGGCTCGCCAAACCACCTTTGCCGAACCTTCCTACAATCCCCCGGTGCCCCCCGTCGGCCCCTGGACTTTGCCGCCCTTGGATCTCCTGGAAGAGCCCACTTCCTCCGGGGCCCTCGACCGCCAATTCCTCGAGGACAGCGCCCAAAACCTCGAAAACGCCCTCAAGAGCTTTCGCGTAGAAGCGGAAGTCGTCGGTGCCCAGGTCGGCCCCGCCGTCACCCTATTCGAGTTGACCGTAGCCCAGGGAACCCGCATGAACCGGGTCACCCAGCTCAGCCAAGAAATCGCCGCCACCCTGCGCGCCCGGAGCGTCCGGATCATCGCGCCCATCCCTGGCAAGGCGACGATCGGGATCGAGGTCCCCAACAAGACCCGGCGGACCGTGCGCCTGTCCGAGCTGATCAACCAGAAGGCCTACGACAAGAGCCACATGGCTCTACCCCTGTTCCTGGGGATGGATGCCGAAGGCCATCCGGTCGTGGATGACCTGGCCAAGATGCCGCACCTCTTGATCGCGGGCACCACCGGTTCGGGCAAGTCGGTGTGCATCAACACCATCGTGGCCAGTTTGCTACTCACGCGTTCGCCGCACGAGGCGCGCCTGATTCTGGTCGACCCCAAAATGGTGGAATTGCAAATGTTTCACAGCGTGCCGCACTTGGAGCTGCCCGTTGTGACCGACATGAAGCAGGCCACCAATGTGCTGATGTGGGCCGTCGAGAAGATGGAGACCCGCTACGAGCTCTTCAAGAACGCGGGAGTCAAGAACATCAAGGGCTACAACGCCCTGGGCGAAAAGAAGCTGCGAGAGCGCATGGGCGAAGAGTTCCATGAAGAACGCACACCGCGCATGGTGCCCTACATCGTGTTGATCATCGACGAGATGGCCGACTTGATGATGCAGTCGAAGAAGGAGGCTGAGCTGTCGATCACCCGCTTGGCCCAAAAGTCGCGGGCGGTGGGCATCCACGTCATCGTCGCCACCCAGCGTCCCTCGACCGACGTCATCACGGGCGTCATCAAAGGCAACTTGCCCACGCGCATCGCCTTCCAAGTGGCTTCCAAAATTGACAGCCGCGTGATCCTAGACACGTCGGGCGCCGAGAAGCTGCTGGGCCAAGGCGACATGTTGTACACCGCGCCCCAATCCTCCACGCCCAATCGGGTCCAGGGCGCGCTCGTGGAAGACCACGAGCTGCAAGCCTTGGTCGACTTCGTGACCAACAACTCGGTTCAGACCTTCAACCAGGAATTGGTCCAAGTGGCCACCGGTTCGGCGCCTCCCGGCTCGGTTTCCGCCGGCGGCGAGAAGGTGGACGAACTCTTCAACGATGCCGTCACGATCGTGCTGCAGTCGGGCCGCGGATCGGCCAGCCTGCTCCAGCGCGCGATGGGCATTGGGTACACCCGGGCCAGCCGCCTGATCGACCAAATGACGGACGCCGGCATCCTCGGCGACCACCGTGGTTCCAAGTCCCGCGAGATCCTCATGACCCTTGAGGACTGGGAAGAGAACCTGCAGAACATCCAAAACGCGGGTCAGTGACTATGAGCGACCAACAATCCAAAACCAAGCAGGCCACCCAGCCCAAGCTTCAGGGTGAGCACCTCGGCGTCGTTTTGTTCCTGATCGGGGTGTTGCCCCTGGTCCTGGTGGGGGTGGCCTTCTTCAAGGGCCAAGTACCTGGCGAAACCCAAGCACGGGGGCTCGCTGCCGCCGCCCTGCGGCTGGTGCGGGCCTTTGGGTACTTCCCCTCGCTGGTTTTGTTTGGAGGGGTCAGCGCGGTGGGCGCGGTCCTGTTCCTTGGAAACCGCTTGCTGGCCCCCGGGCGGCATTTGCTCGGCCTCGTGGGCGTTTCGTTGGGGTTGGCTGCGCTCTTGGGTTCGGTGCAGCACCTGGGCGGAGGCCGGATTGGGGATGCCCTGGGTGGCAGCTTGGGTCGGAGTATGGGGCCGTGGGCTGGGGTGGTCGTCGGCGTCCTGATCATGGGCGCCACGGCGGTTCTTGCCTGGTTTGGCGGCAGTGTCCCCATGCCCAAGAAACTTGGAAAGGGAGCCACGCTTTCGACGGCACTTTCGGATTTGGACCGAGACGGGGTCTCCAATGCGGAGACCCACGCGCTGGCGCCCGATGCTTCGACTCTGAAGTACATGGAGGAGCTCTGGCGGGGAACCAAACCGGTGGTGCAGGTCGTCCCCTTGCCGCCCTCCCCGTACCCCGAAGATGTCCGGCTGAAGGGCAAGATCCCCGAAGGAGCCAGCGCCCTCCCGGTGGCACCGAAAGATGCCGCCAAACAACCCGCAGAAGCGACCCCCAAGGAAGCAACCGAGTCCAGCGATGCAGTCAGCGCAAACCAGTCTCAAGGCAAGCCTCAAGGTAAGCACGCAGCCCATCGTTGGGACCGTGGCGCGAAAGAGTCCGCACCCGAGCACCCCGTTGATTCGGATCTGGGGCCCGATGACCTCGAAGATGCCGTCGTTGGCGCACCTTCTGTTTTGCCCGTTGCCGCCGACGACCACGCCAGCCCCGACGACCCCTTCGGGCTGCACTCACCCGAAGAACTCGCTCTAGCCGAGCTGATCGGGCTCGAACCCGGTCAGACCAAGGTGGCCGAGGTTCGCGAGCTACCCCCGGGCACTCGGGCTCTGCCCAAGACGCCTCCGGCAGGTTCGGGTGAATACAACCCCAACCAACCGCCGCGACCTGTTTGGGAGCGCGAGTCGGTCGAAGAGCCGCCGCAAAACACCGACTCCCAAGCCTCGAAAGCGGTGGGCAAACAGTCGGACCCGTCGGCTCCTGCGGCCGCCTTTGAGTCCGAGGACTCCGTAGCCACGCCGGAATCGGACGAAGCGCTCGGCAAGCTGGAGAACGATTGGCTGCGAGCTTGGGAGGCGGCTGCTGTGGAGGCTGATGCCTTGGAGGAAGTGGAAGCGGAGCTAGGGTCTGGGGCCGAAAGCGGCGCGCAAGGTGCCCTGGAACTGGAAGAGGAGGTCGAGCTGGAGGCTTCCGACGAAGAA
>Ga0116152_10004514_pt1 | contig 11015 bp, 7 predicted proteins | sample AD_UKC119_MetaG_FD_89894 | JGI IMG/M metagenome (GOLD analysis project Ga0116152, IMG submission 89894) | Active sludge microbial communities of municipal wastewater-treating anaerobic digesters from Hong Kong - AD_UKC119_MetaG | ecosystem: Engineered > Bioreactor > Anaerobic > Digestate...
ATCAGTAACAGGTAATTTTTTCTGGATGCGGTCTAATAAAGCTACATTTGATAGCGGCAAATCTTTATTCTCAATTAATAGTTTGGAATAATTCTCGTCGATCGAATGTCCATAAATCTGCAGCACTACCTTTTGTGGTTCCGATAATTCATAATCGGGAAGGGGAAAGTACCTGTTTTTCTGTTTCGGTCATAGCGTTGGATATTAGATTGCTTGTTTCACTAGACTCATAATGTATTCTATATTTTCGGTATTTGTAATTAATAACTCGTAATCACCATTGCCCCAGTGTCCGGTTTCAGATACATCGCGGGTAATTTTCTTGGGGTCGTCGAGATTGCCTTTTTTCAGGTTAATCCACATTTTTAGCCCTTTTCGCTGGATAGTTATGTCTGCAATGTTGCTGTTCTTTTTGAAGGCTATGTAATCTTTACGGGCTTGTATTTCAATATTATCTGCAAGATTCAAAATGGCATCTTTGTATGCTTCATACAGTTCCATTATTTCTTCGGATTTGTTGGCCAGGTGGTCTTCTTCAGAATATACTTTGATTTCCCTGGTTATTTTCCTGATAGCTTCATCTTTTTCAGTTAGCGGTTGAATGCTGGTTGCTGAGGCCGATTTCTTAATGGGATTAATAGCAATGATTCCTCCTTCATATTGTTTAACTTCGTACAGTTCGATAGCAATGTCTTTGAAATTGGTCGCTAGTTTCTGATTCTCGGTAAAGCTGGTAGAAACAAAAATCACACGGGTTTGCGACCAGTCCACATCTTTACGCTGGATGCTATCTTTGCAGGATTCGTTGTATTCGACAATGAAGTCGGCTTTATTCTCCAACATTAAATTGAGGTAAGTAAAGCCCTGGTCAACTACGCTATTGCTCTTTGAGCGTTTGTACTCGATAATGATGAAGGCTTTGTTTCCCGGGTCTAAAGCCAGGGTATCGATGCGCTTATTCTTGATAGAAAACTCTGACTTAACCAACTGTAACCCGAGTAATTCTGAAAGTTGGGATTCAAACAAGTTCTGAATGTCCTTTTCAAGTTTAAACGGGACTTCTTTTAATAATGTGATGCTGCTTTTGGTTTTTGTGTATAGTTTCATAGTAAAGTTTATTCATTTACATCACTCAATATTTTTTTGTAAATCTCCTCTGAAAGAACATGATAAGCTGCTTTTTGAAAATCAATATCTTCCATGTATCGGGAAACAATCTCATCATTTTCCGACATTCTCTGAATCATCAGGTTTTCAATTATTTTTCGGATTCCCAGTTGAAATTTATCCAGCGTATTTGCTTCCGCTGTCTGGACAATCTTAGTGTCTTTTATTGCTTTCTCCTTTATTTGCTCAAAAAACAAGCGGTCTTCTTCCGAAAAGTCGGTGCCAAACTTCGTGTTCAATACCTCTATAATTTCGGATAGCGGTTTTTTCTCATCCTCAGATTTTCCTGTTCCGGATTCGGTAATCCCTTTTACTCCATAAGGTTCGCCTTCCTCCAAAACGATTGAACCCGAAGTAACTTTCTCTATGCGGTAATACTGGAGACTGACGTCATCTTCCGGTTTTACTATTTCATAATCCCGTTCGCGAGGTAAGTGTGGAATAAGGAAACGGCTAAAACTGTAAAGCATTTCCATTTCGGAATCGCCGTAAGGAATAATCTGACTTAAAAAAGCATAAGCATTAACGAAGGATGTTATTTTGTCCCTGAATAATTTGGCCTTTTCTTCTTCCAGTGATTTATAACGGTCAACAGCAGGTTGAACATATTTTTGCATTCTGGCATGGTCGGTTGGATTTTGCTTATTTAAATCCTTGTAAAACACCTGTGCAAATGCTTCCACCTCTGACCAGAAATAAACCTGCATTGCATTCAATTCATGTTTGATGGTTTCCAACAATTGCGGATCAGTAGATTCCTGCAATGAAGTTTGGTCGTAATAGGGTTTGAAAGCCTTGTAAATATCTTCTGCACTGTTAACAAAGTCCAGTACAAAAGGTGTTTCTTTTCCGGGACTAATCCGGTTTAAACGGGAGAGTGTTTGTACTGCCTGAACACCATCCAGACGCTTGTCCACATACATGGTATGCAGAAGTGGCTGGTCAAATCCTGTCTGGTATTTATTGGCAACCAATAATATCTGATAATCAGGTGTGTCAAACTTCTCCGGGAGTTGACTTTCGCTAATGGCTTTACCTGTTATCACATCTGTATTCATGGATGGCTCTGTGTATTCAACACCGGATTCAGGGTCTGATACTTTGCCGCTGAATGCCACCATTGGACGAATATCAGTGTATTTTTTCTTCTCGATGTAGCGTTGAAAGGCTATCATATAACGCACTGCATGCAAGCGTGAACTGGTTACCAACATGGCTTTTGCTTTACCATTAATTCGTTTTTTAACCAGGGTCCTAAAATGCTCCACCATGATTTCGGTTCGTTGCTCAACGTTGACCGGATGGAGGCTCATGAATTTCCCCAAAGCTTTTGTAGCTTTCTTTTTTGGCATTTCCGGGTCTTCTTCAACCGCTTTTACTAATTTATAAAAGGTGTCGTAAGTTGTGTAATTTTCCAAAACATTCAGAATAAAACCTTCCTGAATAGCTTGCCGCATAGAGTACACGTGAAACGGTTCATCGTTTCGGCCAAACAGTTGAAGTGTTTTGCCTTTTGGCGTGGCTGTGAAAGCGAAAAAGCTGATGTTTTTCTGTTTTCCGCGTGATTCCATTACCTGATTTAAACGGTCTTCCCAGTCTGATTCACCTTCGTCGGAACCTAAATCAGTTCCTGCACCTAAAATCTCCTTTAATTCCCTTGCGGTTTCTCCGGTTTGACTTGAATGTGCCTCATCAACAATTATCGCGTAGTTTCTTGCTGAAATTAGTTCTTGCCAACTTTGAGCCTGTTTTACTGATTCTTCATCCGGTTTATCCAGATTATTGGCTCCGGCAACATGCAATAGTCCGCGCAATACAAATGGGAATTTTTGCAGTGTGGTAATTACAATTTTGGTTCCGTCAACCAAAGCTTCGGCCAACTGTTTTGAGTCCTGGTCGATGGCTTTTACAACGCCCTGCGCATGTTCAATCTGGTAAATGGCATCCTGCAACTGGCGGTCTAACACTTTCCTGTCGGTTATTACCACTACGCAATCGAATATTTTTTCATCGGCATTGGTGTGCAAGCTTGCCAAACGGTGGGAGAGCCAGCTAATACTGTTTGTCTTTCCACTCCCTGCCGAATGCTGAATCAGGTAATTATTGCCTGTTCGTTCTTCTCTGCTGGTTGCAATCAATTTCCGAACAGCATCCAATTGATGGTAGCGGGGAAAAATGAGCGTTTCTTTTGTGTATTTCTGTTTTACTCCTTTTTCGTCGAGCGTGGTTTCCTCTTTGGTTTCCAGAAACATAAAGTGGCCGATTATTTCAAGGAAAGAATCACGCTGTAACACTTCTTCCCAAAAGTAGCCGGTTCGGTGTCCTGATTTGTGTTGCGGGTTTCCGGCTCCACATTTTATTTCTCCGGGATGGCTTCCCCTGTTAAAAGGTAAAAAGAACGTTTTGTCACCCCGTAAATGTGTTGTCATGTGAATTTCGTCGGGGTCAGCGGCAAAGTGGACCACGGCGGCTGTTTTAAACCGGAACAGTGGCATACGCCAATCCCTGTCTTTACGGTACTGGACCACTGCATTTTTCCAGCTTTGCCCTGTTGCAGGATTTTTTAACTCACAAGTAGCCACCGGCAGGCCGTTAATTGAGAATACCAAATCGACGGTATCGTTATTTACTGTATGGCATAAAACCTGACGGGTGACGGTCAACTGGTTCTTTTCGTAAAGCTTGATTATTTCAGCATTTAATGCATGTGCAGGTTTGAAATAAGCCATGCTAAAAGTTTTGCCGAAAAAGCGGAATCCGTGTCTTAACACATGCAATGTACCTTTTGTATTTCGCTCTTTAATCAGCGTGCCGATAATTTTATCATCCAACTCATCGCCGTGTAGTTTTTGCATTCTTTTATAAAGCTCGGCCTGAGTATCTTTTAAAAAAGAAATTATTCTTTCGGGAAACAGAGCGTGTTTTTTATCCCATTCTTTGTTGGTGCCTTGTTGCCAACCTCCTCTAAACATCAGGCTTTCTTCGATGTATGTTTCAAATGCTTTTTCGGTATAATTTTGGCTGCCCATTTGTTAAAACAGTTAATAACTATTGCAATTTCAATTTTTAGTCCTATATTTGTTGCGCTCATCTTTCCTTAATTAGGAAGAAGGAGTTTCGGAGGACGATACATCAGGATATGTACCGTCCTCTGCGTTGTTATAATAATTCGTCCAGTTTATTCATTACTTTCTTTTTCATTTTCTTCACCCCATAGCACCGGTTCAGGTAATAAGCCGACAGTAAATAGTAGTCCATACCGCTGCGCTGTGGTTCCAGTACTATTACATATTTTTGAGTCAAATCATAAATGTAAGTCCTGTATTTCTTTTTGCCGTTAATACGCTCTTCTGTACTGAAAATTTCGATATTCTTTTTCAGGTTTTCATCGATGTGATATTTTACCCAGTGTAAACGTTGGGAACGATGAATTTCAAAAATTCTACGTTTGAACAATTTTCCATTTTCATTTTCTTCCTCCATTTCTTCGGTTGTGAGGTGGCGAAATAAAAGTTGCATGGCCGGTTCTTCACCTTTTATGGGGCGAATCACTTTTCCTTTAAATCTGAAATTTTGGTTATTCTCAATATCGCGTTCAAAAACCCATTTTAACAAACGATTTCTGTCCGGCTCCATGAGATGTCCGATTTCTAATAACTCAGGATATTTTTTTAGCAGATTGAATGGCATACCGGCTTATTTTAATTCGATGAAGAACAGGTTAAATTTTTCGGCACCAAGCGGCGTTGAACAGTTGAGTGGACGGTTGGCGTGTGCCTCTATTTTATTGATTATTTTATGCTTCGCGATTACTTTTCCTTTACCGCGAAGATGATAATTGATGGCACCCATTAATACGTCGGTCATTTGCAAAAGGGCGCTTTCGTGCGAGTGGATGAACTGCAAATTTCTAACATTCCCGTAATTCACATTCAGGATTTGCCTGAGCTTTCTGATTTTTTCGTAGCTGCAGGTGTCTTTTATGTCGAGGTACACGTTGTAGGTATGCTCCATATTTATTTTGTGGTGCAACAACTGATAATACATCCGGTAATAAAAATCGTTGTAGGTGAAGCCCAAGCGCTCATTGTCAATCCTTGATTTGTCAACAATAACTGCCCGGAAATTTAAATCGGTTGCAAAGAAATAATCGATTAAGTCGGCGTAAAAGGTGTAGTTTGATTCCGATAGTTTTGACCATTTAATCTCCCCTTTATACCTATGTTCCTGTTTTAACCGAAGTATATTCTGAGCATGTAGTTTAACCTGATTCCATGCAGCACTAACGTAACCAATAACCATAAAAGGGAAATGGTCGTTTTCGAGGTGTGTGCTTTCATCACAATAGAAATTAAATGTCTTTTTCTGCATGGTAATTCATTTAATAGGTTTACTTTTGTTTTGTCATACTTGGTCAAGCTTCTTCTCCTCGGAGAACGTAACCAAGTTCAAGAAATTGAAAACATGCTTTAACCGGCAGGTTTTTTTATGCTCCTTCGGTTTCAAATTGTTTATACTTTAACCATTTTGCCATACCGTCTAAATCGGGAAACAATTGTTTGTCGAATACCCCGTATTGCTCTAATTGCTTACAAATTTTCCGATGGTTGTTGTTATCGTGTTTTATTATTATTTCAATATAATCTGCTTCTTCAATTGGTTTTAGAGGCTGGTGGCAAGCCAGCAGAACCCCGTCTTGTGCACGAATGCGCGGTGAAACATGGGCAGGGTCGTAAATAATGTTTTGGGTAATGTCGAAAGGAGATTCTACATCCTTTTTTACTAAGGTTGTTGTTTCAGCAGCCGGAATGCCCAAATCATAATCAACCGCTTCATCGTGTGCTTCGTTGGCTGTTTCATCCAAATCAAAATTTTCGTAGGGGTCTAAATCGTCGATGTGTTTTTCGGTGGTTAAGTCGCCAATTGGTTCAATTTCCTTGTGTTTGTTTTCGCCGTTGCGGATAATTTCGCTGTATTTAACCACATTTTTGGTGAGCACATATACGGCACTATCGATGCCATTTCTTGCATTGCGTGATGCAAAGTATAGTGCAACAAGCGGATTGGTAGTCCAATCCATAAAGCGGGTAGGTAAGCCGTGATGTTGAGCCAGTGCCAGGTATTCCCAATCATTGCGGGGGAGGTGATTTACCTGCCCCATTACATGGTTGGCAAAGGTGTCGAGAATGCGACACTCAAAATCGTAGAACTGCGATAAGTTTTTTCGTTTAAGGTGGTCGTATCTTCCGATGGATGGCTTTAACTCGTAGCCATCGGTAATTTTTCTGGTTTGCCCCCGGTAGTAGGGATGTTCAATTTTTAACTCGTCACGAATAACAGTTAAATAATCTTCAAACGATTTGATGGTAAATTCTGCGCTCATGCTTGTTCAGGTACTTTTATTTTTCCGGTTACTGCTGCCGAAATCAGGGCAGTTTTGTATTCGATTAGTTTGTCGATGTGCTTTTCTGTTAATCCAATTATATTATCAATATTTTGTGTTTCCTGATATAAGTAAGTAGAAATTTGAACTTGCTCATTTTCACTGGGAATTGGAATCTTTATGCTGCCAAGCACTGAAGCATTAATTGCTGGATAACTAACTCCAACTGAAAGTGAAACAACCTTTTCGACAAAGTATTTACTTCTTAACAGAAACGATAAATAATCAGACGTTATTTTGCGAGGTCTGATAACTGCAAAGCCTGTTGAAACAATTAGGTTTTCTTCAGGGTTAATTACCGGTGCGATGGCTCTTAAATAAGTTCGCACTGTTGATACAATAATGTCACCGTGAATTACTTTTCTTCTTGCTCTTGAAGGTGCTTCATCAAAGATGTATGATTCTTTTTTTATAATACCCTTATTCTGGTCAATACTGCCAATATCCACATATTTGATTTCATATTCAGGGTCAGTAGTTTCAGACAATGTCTCATCGTTTAATGTTGAAACGAACTTTAACGGCTTTTCTTCCCAGTCTTTCGGAATCAAATCCAACCATTCAATCTCGCTGTCTTTCATTTGAACATCTGGATTTAGTCCTTTTGTAACTGCATGAGAAATAGTGGCAATTCGTTTTTCTTTCAGCGTTTCAATGAGTTGTTGCTTTTTAGCAATTAGCGCATCTAAACGTGTGGTTTCCTTGTCTAAAAAATTGGCGATAGATTGTTGCTCTACACTTGTTGGAATAGCAATAGAAATTGAACCTACGGTTTCCGTATTTAGATTAAGCTGTGTTCCTAATTTTCCAAGTCCTTTATATGATTCTCCACTTGCAAATATGTAATACAAAAAGTCCTGATTGATTTTAAGAAAAGGAAAATAGACAAAACCGTCATGAATACAACATTTAATATTGGTAATACAGGGCTTTCCAACAGAACCGGCAATACTAAGAAATAGGCTTTTAGGTTGCATTTTAACACTAAGCGAGGCTCCTAATGCAGACAGCCTTTGCGTTGTTTTTTCCAGAAACTTACCCGATGCGGTAACATCTGCAATTCTAACCCAGGCATAATCGCCGTCATCATCAAAGTAAACAGGGTCATCAATTGGGCGGGGAGATGCTCCTCTGAAAACTGCAGTATCCCATTTAATTTTTTTAACTGTCCAGTTTTCTGGTACTTGTCCTAACCAATCAATCCCACTGGCTTTGTATTGTTCATATTTAGAATATTTCACAACTACTCCTCCATACTTTTAGTTACATCTCCAAGTAAGTCCAAGATATTCTGTTCTAATCCCTTTAATTCGGCATCAATTACTTCCAGTTCGCGCGGAGGCTCATACACATAGAAATGCCTGTTGAGAGGTATTTCGTAGCCAATTTTGGTTTTGGAGTCATCTACCCAGGCATCGGGTACATGCGGTAATACTTCACGCTCAAAATATTCCTCAATGCTTTCTTTAAGAGGCACCATTTCGGTGTCGCGCAATTGCGGGTCGGGTTCCGGATTGCCTTTTTTATCGCGGCAAATTTCGGCGGTTTCGTCTCGTTCACCCAGGGCTTCCAGTATAGCTTTCAATTCAGCCGCGGTTAATTTGGCTGCTTTAGCTCTGTCAATCTCGCGTAAATCAATTAAAAATGCTTTCCGGTTTTTGTATAGTTTGTAGTTGTGTGCTTTGCCCAAATCACGTAGCAAAATTCGTATTTCTTCCTGACGTTTTTCTCCCGCTTCAATTTCGCGGATGCGTGCATTTTCGTCTTTCTTTTTGCTGCTGGCAATGTTCTGGAAAGCTGTTACGGCATCCAGTAACTCAATACGCTCGTCGGTAGCCTGAAAGTTCAAACGAAGCGGACGTTCGACGGTGATTTTGTTGTAGCCAAAATCTTCGTTGTCGAAAACCTTGCTTACCACAACTTCTTTTTCAACGAAATCGCCGTTGTTGTTTTCTTTAATTTTCAGGACTTTGGTTTCGTCGTGTGTAAAGTTGCCGTAAATGCTTGTGATGTCGGCAATCTGGTTGGGGCGGCCTTCTTCGCCATCGCCAATTTGTTTGCGTTTGTTGCCCAAACTTTTACGCATAGGTATCCAGAAATTTCGTGCATCGATTAACTGGATTTTGCCTTTGCGGTCTTTTACCTTTTTATTGGTAACCACCCAAATGTAGGTTGAAATACCGGTATTGTAGAACAGTTGGTCGGGTAAGGCCACAATGGCTTCAAGCCAGTCGTTTTCGATAATCCATTGTCGGATGTTGGATTCTCCGCCTCCGGCATCGCCGGTAAAGAGGGGCGAACCATTAAATACAATACCAATGCGGCTTCCACCTTCTTCGAGGGTTTCCATTTTGTCAATCATGTGCTGCAGAAAAAGCAGTGCACCATCATTCACACGTGGTAATCCGGCACCAAATCTGCCGGTATAGCCCAGCGTATCAGCTTCGCGTTTTATGTATTTTTCCTGTTGTTTCCACGAAACGCCAAAGGGAGGATTGGCCAACATGTAATCGAACCTTTCCTCATGGTAGGCATCCTTGGTAAAGGTGTCGCCAAGTTTTATTTTTTCCTCATCATGTCCTTTAATCAACATATCTGAACGGCAAATTGCCCAGGCTTCGTCGTTCCAGTCCTGACCGTACAGGTGAGGTTGTGAATCTTCGTTGAGTTTTCTGAGGTAATCTTCCGCTTCTGATAACATACCGCCTGTACCACAAGCCGGGTCGTAAATCTTTTTAACCTTGAAACTTTCGGCGATATCTTCTTCGGGCGAAAGCAGCAGGTCAACCATCAGTTTTATGACTTCGCGCGGGGTAAAATGTTCCCCGGCTTCCTCGTTTGATTGTTCAGCCCCAATTCGGATAAGCTCTTCGAAAATGTAGCCCATTTGCAGGTTATCAATCCGGCTTGGCGAAAGGTCAATTTTATCGTGTCCAAACTTTTTGATTACCTGGTATAGGATGTTTTTTTCTGCCATTTTCCGAATTTCATCTTCAAACTCAAAGCGGTCGAAAATATCGCGAACATTGGAAGAGAAGTTATTGATGTAACTATTCAGGTTGGGCGCAATCTGGTTAGCATCATCCAGTAAGGTAGAAAAATCAAGCTTTGAGAGGTTGTAAAATTTAACTCCTGTAACCTGTTCCATTTTGGCTTTGATAATGCTTTCAGGTTTGCCCTTTAGCTTGCTGTATTCTTCCAGCGCCTTTTGTTTCGTTGGTGCCAGAATACAATCGAACCTGCGTAAAACGGTAAGAGGCAAGATAACTTTTCGGTATTCGTTGCGTTTGTATGGTCCTCTTAACAGGTTACAAATATCCCATATAAAATTCGCCATCTGGCGGTGTGTTTCTGATCTCATATAAAGTTTTTAAATATTTTGTTCTACAATTCTTAGTACGTCTTTGGCTAAATCTTCATAATTAATCAGTTCATAAATCTGACCGGCCAGCCAGAGCAACAGCAGTTCGTTTTCATTGACCTAAAAATGTTTGGCCAGTTTAAAGACTTGCTTTCTTTTTGCCCGGCGTTCACCGCGTTCTATTTTACTGTACATAGGAGCATCAAATTCCAGTTCAGCAGCTAGTTGGCGTTGAAACGGTCATTTTTCTTCCCGTAATTCCTTTATTCGTTTTCCCAAAAACATATTGATGATATTAGTAACTTGTCAAAGATTGGCTAATTTAATAAAGAAAAGCTAAACATAAACAAGAAAAAACAGGAGAGTTTGCAACAGCGGATAGGGGAAGTGTAGGAAATTCTCAGTTTACTGGTAAGAAAACGCTATCAGGTCCTGTGGTCGCTAAGAGGTTTCCCATTCTCTTCTAGGAGATCCTTGATCACCTGTGATCGGTTAGGCTGTAAAATCCAGAAAGGAGTGGTTTCGGGTTTGTAATATTTGCCTTTGGAAAGCTTGGCAATCTTACATATAGTCACCATCCGGTTTAGTACTTTATTGACCGCTTCTTTTTGTTTCACCTCTGCTAGAAAATCAGTATAGGTGAACACATATCCTTTTGAAACCTATCTATTGTAAATAGTATGTAATCAACTATTTTCATATTATATTATCCGGAGCAAAGACTATATATTTATCCAGTTTTTATGTAAATAAACAAGACATTTTGTCTTTCTTTTTCGCTCAAAACATACAAAAAAAGATGTTAGTATGCACCCTCTATACAACCGGTTATCTCCAACTAAATTGCCTCTCAACTGTGTTGTTCGGCCTACTCAAGAGGGATTGCCTCACAACTGCGTTGTTCGGCCTTCCCTCTTGGGCCGAATACAGCCCAAGAAAAAAAGGCTGCGGGGAGCGTGTTCGCTCCCCTTTGCTTTTTGCATCCTTCCCCCTTACAAGCAAGCTTGACGGTGTCCGGATGCAAAAAGGCTGCAAACGTGTTTG
>Ga0116152_10004515_pt1 | contig 11014 bp, 7 predicted proteins | sample AD_UKC119_MetaG_FD_89894 | JGI IMG/M metagenome (GOLD analysis project Ga0116152, IMG submission 89894) | Active sludge microbial communities of municipal wastewater-treating anaerobic digesters from Hong Kong - AD_UKC119_MetaG | ecosystem: Engineered > Bioreactor > Anaerobic > Digestate...
ACACCCGCTGGATTCCTGAGCTTACGCATAACGAGTGTTTCAGAAACCTGATGTATTTGACGCCGAAGTTATCAGGCATATGCGACCTACCTTAAGCGAGCTGGGCGAATATGATGGCACTGCCCTGATGGAGTTTAAAACCCGCAAAAACATATTTTACAGGCTCAAGAATGAAACAACCTGCACCTACGAAGTAGATGACACGCCGCCATTTCCTGTAAACCGCGAAGCAGTTGACATTGCCATAGAAATATCACTACTCTCCAAGCTCAACATTGTGGGCGAGATACACATCACCCGCAAGCAGTACCTCGACGGCAGCATCCCTACAGGCTTTCAGCGCACTGCCATCATCGGGGTGGAAGGAGAAATTCCGCTGAAGCATAAAAAAATAAGATTGATACAGTTGAGTCTGGAAGAAGATTCATGCCGCGAAGTTTCCGACATAGGTCACAACCGCATATACCGCACCGACCGTTTAGGGATGCCATTGATTGAAACAGTGACCTATCCCGAAATGATAAACCCTGACGAAGTAAAAGAAGCCTGCGATTACATTCGTTTCCTCAACCGCAGCACCGGCAAGGTGCGCACAGGAATCGGAGCCGGCCGCCAGGATGTAAATGTCAGCTGCCGGGGAGGCTCACGTGTTGAAATAAAAGGAGTAGCACACACCCGCTGGATTCCTGAGCTTACGCATAACGAGTGTTTCAGGCAGTGGTCATTGCTTCAGTTGCGCGACCAGCTTCTGAAGCGAATCAACCATCACAAAGCGTGGAAAGCCAGTCATGCAGAGCTGGATTACCACGATTACAAATTTGAATACCTCCCCCTGACAGAAGCCAAAAACCTGAATCATAAAATTATTGCGGTTAATCTGCCTGGATTCAGGGGAGCGCTTTCACATTTCACCCAACCGGGGATGATGTTTGCCAACGAGCTGGCTGATCGCCTGAAAGTAATTGCCTGTCTTGAAAGGCCCAACATGGCCCATACCGAGCAGTTTGAACCCGTTATTTCCGAAAAGGAATGGGAAAAAATACGCCATCAGCTCAAATCCGGCAATGGCGATGCCCAGGTTTTAATATGGGGGCCGGCCGAAGACATGCCCACCGCCATTGAAACCATTCAGGAGCGCTGTTTGATGGCATTTGATGGCATTCCGCCTGAAACACGCAAATCATTCGGCAACGGAACAACCATTTTTGAGCGTGTACTCCCCGGCGCCGACCGCATGTATCCTGATACCGACAGCGCGCCCATTCCGCTCGACGACAAACACATTGCGTTTCTGGGCAGCAAACTGCCACAGGAAGTAATTGACAGGTACCACATTATGAAAGAATGGGGCATACCTGAAGATACCTACACCTATATCTTCAAAAAAGACCTTTTCCCGCTCATAGAAAGGATAGTGAAAGAGCTTGGATATAAACCCGCTTTTGTGGGAACACTTTTCGGCCACAAACTGAAATTTGTTGAAGGCCACGCCAAACCGGCAGCCGAGTTCAGCTATCGTGTTGTATATGGTTTACTCAAATTTATCAGAGACCATAACCTTACGCCTGAAATTGCATGGCTTATGCTGCCTCATGTGTATGAGTATCCCAAACTCGACTTTGAATCGGTACTCACCAGCATCAGGTTTAAAAAAGTAAGCAAAGAGGAGTTGCTGGGCAAAATTGCATTTCTGAAAAATAAATTTGCAGAAATCAGCCACCATAACAATGCTGAAAACGAAAAAGAATGGATTATTGGACAACTGAGGCGTTCAGCCATCGGTAACATTGAATTAACCGAGCTGGCATCAAGCTTCTGACATAAAACAGGCAAGCATAAAAGAGAGGGAAACAGGCCTTACTTGTTACACAACATAAAACATTTTCGATAAAGCCTGCCCCCCTTTTTATCCAACAAAACACAACCACATCAAAGAAACAAACAAAATGGCTGACGATATTTTCCAGGGCTATAAAGGCGCATCGCTCGAAATACTAAAAAAGTTCAACGTAAGGGTTTGGGGACAAGCCAATGTGACCACCACACGTGGATCATTCTCAGGGACAGTACTGCCCCGTGCCGAAAATGATGATGATCAGCACATTGTGATGAAAATTGTTACCGGTTACAATATTGGAATTGACATAGCCAACATTACCGATATGAAGGAAACCGGCTACAAAAAAGCCAATTACAAGATTCCTGAAAAAGAATTCCCTTACACAGCCGGTTTGCCAAAGGTAAAACTGATTGGCACCGGGGGCACAATAGCTTCGCGCCTGGATTACCGCACCGGAGCCGTAATTCCTGCATTTTCGCCCGGCGAACTGTACGGAGCTGTTCCCGAACTGGCTGAGATATGCAACCTTACCACTGAAAAGGTTTTTGCTGTTTTCAGCGAAAATATGGCACCTGAGAATTACAAAAAACTGGCAATTGCCATTGGTAAGGAAATCGAAAACGGTGTCGACGGCATCGTTATCGGACATGGAACCGACACATTGCATCACACGGCAGCTGCACTCACTTATATGGTTCAGAACTCGCCCGTGCCTATTGTTCTGGTAGGTTCACAGCGTTCGTCAGACCGGCCCAGCTCCGATGCAGCTCTCAATCTGATGCATGCCACCACGGCTGCAGGGCACGGCGACATTGCAGAGGTTATGGTTTGTATGTTTGGCCCTACCAGCGATGAATATGGATTTCTGCACCGCGGCACCAGGGTCAGAAAGATGCACTCATCCTATCGTTCAACATTCCGCACACTGGGCGATACGCCATTGGCTACCGTTACCCGTAAAGGAGTTGTTCCCATTAAAAAAGACTACAATCCGCGCCGCAAAGACCGCAATGTAACCATACTTCCCTATTTTGAAGAAAAAGTGGCCATTGTTTATTATTACCCCAATATGCAGCCTGACATTATTGACGCCCTGGTAGCCAACGGATACAAAGGAATTGTCATTGCAGGAACAGGTCTCGGGCACGTAAACAAACCGCTGTATCCTGCCATTGAACGCGCACACGCAGCCGGTGTGCATATGTATATGACCGTGCAAACCCTGTGGGGCTACGCCCATATGTTTGTGTATGACACAGGCCGCGACCTGATGGCCAAAGGCATTGTTCCTGCAGGCAATATGTTGCCCGAAGCTGCATACATCAAACTGGGCTGGGCTCTTGGACAGACTACCGACCATGAAGAGGTAAAAAAACTGATGCTTACACCTGTAAACGACGAAATTACTCCACGCGAACCATACAACGGCTATCTGGTATACCAGGGTGGCGTGCGCGAAGTGGAAGACTTTATCAGGAAAGTTCACAAGTAAAAACCACACAGCCGGTAAGGGCATCACACTGCAGGTTACAGCCAGCATATCAGGCTGCATAACCTGCAAAACAACAAAGTCGCCCTTATTCGAAGAATATAAACCAACCAAACATCCTGACAGGGTGGACCGCTATTAACCGGCTCCACCCTGTTTACTTTCTTATGCTTGCCCTGCAGCCTCCCTGCCATATCGCTTCATGAGCACCTGATTTATTCATCAAACACCGGCTCCGGCCAGGATCAGAGTATTACTGAATCTTCTTATAAAAAACACAAGCAAACGACAATTATATTCATATTCAACAACATAGGCCGTATTTAGAACCCATATAAATTAAGAAAACAAGCCTTGCAGGTAACCTAACTTTTCTACTTTTATCGCTTAAAATGAATTTATCATGCGAATTGCAAGAATCCAGAATCAAAAAAACGATTCAACAGACAACATTCCTGACCTGGAATTACTTATGCCGGTCATCAATAAGTATAAGGGTCGTAAAGGCAACCTCATCCCGCTGCTTCAGGGAGCTCAGCATATTTATGGTTACATCCCGCGTGAAGCATTTGAGAAGATTTCGGAAGAAACAGGACTTCAACTCAGCGACATGTACGGAGTAGCCACTTTCTACTCACAATTCAGGTTAAAACCTGTTGGTAAAAATATCATCAAGGTTTGCCATGGCACAGCCTGTCATGTACAGAATGCCAATTCTATTACCGATGCCATACAGGATGCCCTGAACATTAAAGACACAGAAACAACTGACGACGGGCTGTTTACGCTTGAATCAGTTGCTTGCCTGGGCTGCTGTTCGCTGGCTCCGGTAATGATGATAGGCGACAACACCTACGGCAAACTTACCGGCAAGGAAGCGGTTAGAATCATCAAGGACATCCGCATCAAAGAGAGCCAGCCAGCCGAAGTAACAATCGAAAAGTAAGGACGAAGTTTAGACGAAACATACATGGGTAAAACACAGGTAATCGTAGGTCTTGGCAGTTGCGGCATAGCAGCAGGTGCCGGAAAAACCTATGAAAAAATCAAAGCATTAAAAGAAGCTGAAAATCTGACCTTTGAGCTAAAGAAAACAAGTTGCGTGGGCATGTGTTACCGCGAGCCACTTGTTGAAATCATTGATGAAACAGGAACCTATCTTTACGGAGAGATTGACGAAATCCGTGCGGTTGAAATCATCGATAAGCATATAGGACAACAAAGTCCTGTAAAAGAATATGTGGTCAGCTCCGACCTCTTCAGCACACCCGAAAACGAATTTCTTGACGATCAGGTAAAAATAGTGCTGCGCAACTGTGGCCGCATCGACCCTGAGCGCATTGAAGAGTACGAAGCCCGGCAAGGCTATGATGCTCTTCGTAAAATAGCAACAGAAAACATCAGCAGCACAGATGTTATTCAGAAAATACTTGACTCGGGCATCCGGGGGCGCGGCGGAGGTGGATTTCCAACCGGAATGAAATGGAAATTCGCCGCCAACAATGTAGCTGACGAAAAATACATCATCTGCAACGCCGACGAAGGCGACCCGGGCGCGTTCATGGACCGCTCGGTGCTTGAAGGCGACCCGCACGCGGTGCTCGAAGCGATGGTCATCGCGGGCTACGCCATCGGCGCGACCCACGGCTACATCTACGTCCGCGCGGAGTACCCCATCGCGGTCAAGCGTCTCCGCATCGCCATCGACCAGGCCCGCAAGTACGGCCTGCTCGGCAAGAACATCTTCGGCTCGGGCTTTGATTTCAACATCGACATCCGCCTCGGTGCCGGCGCGTTCGTCTGCGGCGAGGAAACGGCGCTGCTCACCAGCATCGAGGGCAACCGCGGCGAGCCGAAAAACAAGCCGCCGTTCCCGGCGAACAAGGGCCTGTTCGCGCAGCCCACGATCATCAACAACGTGGAGACGCTCGCCAATATTCCGCAGATCATCCTCAAGGGGCCGGAATGGTTCTCTTCGATGGGCACGGAAACGAGCAAGGGCACCAAGGTGTTCGCGCTCGGCGGCAAGATCAACAACACCGGCCTCGTGGAGATCCCGATGGGCACGACGCTTCGCAAGATCCTCTTCGAGATCGGCGGCGGCATCCCGAACGGCAAGAAGTTCAAGGCCGCGCAGACCGGCGGCCCGTCGGGCGGATGCATCCCGGCCCAGCACCTCGATACCCCGATCGACTACGAGAGCCTCAAGGCCATCGGCTCGATGATGGGCAGCGGCGGACTCATCGTCATGGACGAGGACAACTGCATGGTCGACGTGGCGCGCTTCTTCCTCGAGTTCACCGTGGACGAGAGCTGCGGCAAGTGCACGCCGTGCCGCATCGGCACGCGCCGCCTGCTGGAGATGCTCAACAAGATCACCGAAGGCAAGGGGACCCTCGAGGACCTCGACAAGATGGAAGAGCTGTGCCATTACATCCAGAAGAACGCGCTCTGCGCGCTCGGACAGACGGCCCCGAATCCGGTGCTTTCCACGCTGAAGTATTTCCGCGACGAATACGTGGCGCACGTTGTCGACAAGCGCTGCCCGGCGGGCGTCTGCAAGAAGCTCGTTCATTACGAAATCGATCCGGAGAAGTGCAAAGGCTGCACGATGTGCGCACGCAAGTGCCCCGCCGGCGCGATTTCCGGCAACGTCAAGGAGCCGCATGTGATCGATCAGAACAAGTGCATCAAGTGTGGCACCTGCATGGAAACCTGCAAGTTCGGCGCCATTTCAAAGAAGTAAGGAGGCAGGAACGATGGATAAAGTTACTGTAAAGATCAACGGGATCGAAGTGAAGGTTCCCGCCAACGCCACGATTCTCGAAGCGGCGCACGAAGCGGGCGTTCGTATCCCGACGCTGTGCTATCTCAAGGACATCAACGCCATCGCGGCGTGCCGCATGTGCCTCGTGCAGGCCAGCGGCGTGCGCGGCCAGGCGGCCGCCTGCGTAACGCAGGTTGCCGACGGCATGGTGGTGGAAACCAATACGCCGGAGCTGCGCGAAGCCAGAAAGAAAACGCTCGAGTTGCTGCTGAGCAATCACCGCATGGACTGCCTGTCCTGCACGCGCAACGGCGACTGCGAGCTGCAGGCGCTCGCGCGCGAGTATGGCGTGGATCAGTATAAATATAAGGGCAGCGAGGACCTCAAGCCGCAGTATGAGCACAGCGCGCCGCATTTAATCCGCGACAACAGCAAGTGCATTCTCTGCCGCCGCTGCGTGGCGGTCTGCCAGCATAATCAGCATGCGGCCGTGATCGGCACGAACGAGCGCGGCTTCGATACGCACGTCGGCTGCGCGTTCGACCTGCCGCTCGGTGAAACGAGTTGCATCAACTGCGGCCAGTGCATCGCGGTCTGCCCGACGGGCGCTTTGACCGAACGTGACGATACCGGCCCGGTCTGGGACGCGATTGCCGATCCCAAGAAGCATGTGATCGTCGCTCCGGCGCCGTCCGTACGCGCGCAGCTCGGCGAGTGCTTCGGCATGCCGATCGGCACGAACGTGGAAGGCAAAATGGTCGCCGCTCTGCGCAGGCTCGGGTTCGACAAGGTCTTCGATGTCGACTTCGCCGCGGACGTAACGATCATGGAAGAGGGCACCGAGTTGCTGGAGCGCATCAAGAACGGCGGCAAGCTGCCGCTGCTTACGTCCTGCTCGCCCGGCTGGATTAAATTCTGCGAGTACTATTACCCCGAGATGATCGGAAACCTCTCGAGCTGCAAGAGCCCGCAGCAGATGCTCGGCGCGCTGGCAAAAACCTATTACGCCGAGAAAGAAGGCCTCGATCCGAAGGATATCTTCGTGGTGTCGATCATGCCCTGCACGGCCAAGAAGTTCGAATGTGCGCGCGACGACGAGAGCGCCGCGGGCGTGCCTGATGTGGACGTGTCGCTCACGACGCGCGAGCTTGCGAGCATGATCAAGCGCGCGGGCATCGTGTTTACGGAACTCAAGGACGAGAAGTTCGATCCGATCATGGGCGTTGCGTCCGGCGCAGGGCACATCTTCGGCGCGACCGGCGGCGTGATGGAAGCCGCGCTCCGCACCGTGTCCGAGATCGTCAACGGCAAACCTCTGGAAAATGTTGAATTCAAGGCGGTGCGCGGCGTGGAGGCGATCAAGGAAGCTGAGTACGACCTGAACGGGACAAAGGTGCGCGTTGCCGCCACAAGCGGCCTTGAGAACGCGTGCAAGCTGCTGGATATGATCCGTTCCGGCGAGAAGGACTATCATTTTGTCGAGATCATGGCCTGCCCCGGCGGCTGTGTCAACGGCGGCGGACAGCCCCATCAGCCCGGCTACGTGCGGAACTTCGTCGACCTGAGCGCGGAGCGCGCAAAAGCGCTTTACAGCGAAGACAGCAAGATGAAGCTACGCAAGAGCCACGAGAATCCGTTCGTCAAGAAGCTTTACGAAACGTATCTTGAGAAACCCGGTTCTCATAAGGCGCACGAAATCCTGCACACGACGTATGTCAAGCGCAAGGTCTACTGATTCCTGGCATCCGATACCGAAGGGCGTCCGCGCAGCAGCGCGGACGCCCTTTTTGCTTGTCGATAAAGGGGGTACGATGTTGGAGGCTCCGCCTCCAAACCACCGTTTCGAGTCATTACGGCCCTAAAAACCCAGTTCCGCACGCGCCCTGGAACAGGGCGCGTGCGGGGTCAGAGATTTCCAAGGGACGTGTCCCTTGGATGGGGTGCAGGGGTGAATCCCCTGCAAAAAAGCTTTTTTTGACAGCCGGACGTCCCGCTGCTTTTTGCGGCGGGACGTCCGGCAATGCGATGCTTTCCTCTGCGATTTACGGTACGGGCGTCCCGGACGGAACCGTGTCGCTCGCCGAGATGTACTTGGCGATAGCATAGCACATTACGCCGGTTGAAACGACCTGAATGTAGTAAAAATCGTTGGTCTCGAAGTAGATCAGCACCTCGGTGCCATTCTCGATCTCGCCGATAGGCGAATTGTCCTCGGTGGACGGCACGGAGCGCAGCGCAACCTTGCTGGCCGACACGGTGCCTGAAACGGTTCCGGCCACAATCTCGGGCGTCGGGGTTGCGGTTTCGCCCGGCAGCAGGCCGTCCTTCTCGACGAACTGGATCGCCATGTAGCCGTATACGTTTTCCTTGACGATCTTAACGAAATAATAGTCGTCGTCGATCTCGTAGATCTTCAGTTGCGTCCCCGACGTGTATTTACCGAGGATGTCGTAACTCGTGCTGGGTCCCTTGCGCAGATAAACGCCGCTGGAAGTCAGCGTGCCGTCGACGGCGTTCTGCACCTGCTCCGGACTCGGCGTCTTGACTTCGGGCGAAGGCGTGTCGTCCTGCTTGGGCGTGGAGGTCGGCGTGGCCGTCGGCGCGGCGGTCGGCACTTCCGTTGTCGTCTCGTCGAGCGCAGGCGTTTCACCGGATGTCTGCGAATCCACCGGCGAAAGCGCGGGCGTCGGCGTAATCGACGCCGAACTGTCGGAAAGTGTTTCGTTTTCCCCGGACTGATCGGAACTGCGCATCGACCAGATGATGAAGTATATCCCCACCAGCATCACCAGTATGATGATGCTCAGCACCAGATATCCCAAAGTCGTGATTTTTACGGATCTTCTGCTCATTGTGTTCTCCCCCGGCCGTATGCGGCAATGCGAATCGTGTCAAATCGTCTTGCTGATTTGTGTTCCATGCACAGTATATTGTTTTTCAGACGGTTTTCAAGTGGTTTGACACAAAATTTTAATTCTGTTGAATCCTTGTCCACATCATTTTCACTTTCTGCCCGCCAGGCACTCGCGTACCGAAATGTATGCCGCCGCTCCGCGCCCGCTTCTAAAAAACAAAAGAACAGTTTCCGGCTGTTCCGGTTCACAGGAAACAGCCGCTGCGGTTATTCCGTATGGTATTAAGAGCTGATATTGCAAAATACGCGGTAAAACGACGTTATTCCTTGACGCCGGGTCCCTCCGCCCGTTCATCCCTGCGCGGACAGAATTCTCGGCTGAAATACACCATATCGGTCAGCCGCACGCCCGCTTCGACGATCGGATGATCGTAGTACGTGATAAAAAAATCCTTCACGCGTTTTGAACGGCGAAATCCACACTGCTCGTAAAACGGCACGATCAGCGGACTTTCGCCCGTTCCGACTATCATCACGTCGAACTTGCCGGCATAATGGGAAAACAGGTATTCGACGAGCATACGGCCATATCCGCGACGCCGGCAATCCGGCTCCACCGCAAGGTTCTTCAGTTCCAGCACGCCGCCGCCCTCATCGGTCGCTACGCACGCGGCGACGATCCGGCCATCCCTGCGAAGGATAAACATCTCGCCGCGGGCCAGATAAGCGTCGATCATCTTTTCCTGTTCGTCGGCAAGCAACAGCAGCGGAAAATACCTCTTCTTATTCTTATCTTCCGCCACTCGTTCGATTCTGGTGCCCGCTTTCTTCGGGTCCACCCGCCGCTCCTTTCAGGTCCCCGCCGCCCGCCCGAACGGCCGCGCCGCGGCATGCGCCTAACGCTCGGTCAGCACAACCTTCGGCTCGAATACGCGGGCGATGCGGAACATCAGCAATTCCTCGTCGAACTTGCCGAGAACGTTCCCCATCAGCGTGCTCTGCCCCTTGATCGAACAAAGCGCCTCGGTCAGGTACGCCCGGCCGGGGGATTCACTCCATTCGGTCTCGATGCGGCCGTCGAAGAAGCGGATTTTAATCATGCGCGAGTTGGCCGCCTCCAGAAACGAAACGCGCACCGTCAGCACGGGCATGCCGTCCTCGTCGGCGGCGAACCGCCCGCTTACGCCGACGCAATGCGTTTCGCCGTGCGTCGTGATCTCGCCGTACGCCGGCGCGCCGAATCCGACGTCCAGCGTATGCCGCTCGTCGGTCTCGTCCACGATCAGCCGCATCGTTCCGTTCCGGCAGGAAAACGACAGCGAGCCGAGCCCCTTGGCAAAATTGTTCTGCAGCGTCTGCGCGTAGAGCGGATACAATCCCACCGACGCGGCGCGCTTATCCGAGGCAAAGTATGCGCGTCCGTCGAGCGCTTTACAGGCCGCCGCGACATCCGGCGTCCGGCGGCTTTCGAACAGCCCGCCGAACAGCTTCGTCTGCGGCACGTACAGATCGAGCGCAGCGCGCCGCTTCGCTTCGGCGAGCGCTTTTCTTCCCGCCTTGCTTTCCCGGATCGGTCCGTCCGAAAAACGGGCCTCGGAAAAATACTTCGTCACAAGGGGATAGAAGCTGCTCTGCTGAAACAGCTCGTTGTTGCCGGCATTGGAAACAAGCAGGATATTTGCGTCCGGATAGCCGAGCACGTTCTGCCCGAACATACCGTTGAAGAGGAACGACCGTTCATTCCGCCCGACCCAGATCTGGTAGCCGTAATCATACGCGCCGAGCGTCTCCGGCGTTTTCACCTGTGCGCGCGTCGCCTCCCTGACCCACTCCTCAGGCACGATCTGCTTGCCGCGGAAGCGCCCGCCTTCAAGCACCGTCTGCCCGATCTTGGCGATGTCCTCCGGCAGGATGTACAGTCCCCATCCGCCCTTTTCGTTCCCCATCGGGCACTTCTCCCAGAAGAAGTTCTCGATGCCGAGCGGCTCGAACAGACGCGGCGTCAGGTATTCCGTGAGCCCCTGCCCCGTGACCTGCCGCACCACACAGGAGAGCAGATAGGTA
>Ga0116152_10004518_pt1 | contig 11005 bp, 7 predicted proteins | sample AD_UKC119_MetaG_FD_89894 | JGI IMG/M metagenome (GOLD analysis project Ga0116152, IMG submission 89894) | Active sludge microbial communities of municipal wastewater-treating anaerobic digesters from Hong Kong - AD_UKC119_MetaG | ecosystem: Engineered > Bioreactor > Anaerobic > Digestate...
CATAGATGTCATGTCCATCATCGTACGTGCCTTGCACAATTCGCAATGTGTTATACGAATCTCTGAAGCATTCTTCGAGGTATGCATTCGGGATTTCAAACCACGAACCATAATATGGACTAAGTCTTTGGTAATATGACAAAGGGTGTACGAATGCTTCCTCATGATCATATAGCCCGATGACCTGCGGATAGACAAGAATACCTTGCCCATTTCTCACATATGGGGTTTCGGTATAATAGACATGAATCGGCGTGGTTGCGGTTTTCATCTGGAGATATATACTGCTAGAATCTACGCTTCGCATGATGCAATAGGCATAACGATTCACGGCAACATTTGCCAAACGTCCATCATCATAATGATCATCTTGCGGGATAGAACTCTGCAAATTTGCTTTTCCCGTGCTGGATATGTATATATAAAGTTCACCATAGTTGTATTCCCAAGAAATACCATTATTATAGTTCATCTTAACGATCTTTTTCTTGTATGTAAGTGTCGGGTCTTCAGGTGCTACATATCGTGTTGACAAAGTGAAATCTCGCTTTTCAAAACGCGAAACTAGATTAGCGGAGCATGACTTCACGAAATTCTTAACAGTAAGAATATCTATATACTTTGCATTCGCATAGAAATCTGTCGGGAACGTATTTGTTGCCGTATAAGTGCCACACAATCTGCCTTGTGCGTCAAAATAAACATTAACACGAGTGAATTTATCCGTTGTTTTTGCGGTCTCCGTCATGTCTATGCTATATGTTCTGGTGTTTGGATTATAAGGCATTCTACGAGTGTCAATATTCCAAGTGGTGTCACCCGTCAAGTTCGTAATCGTAAACGAGTAGGAGTTGTTACTTGTGCCGTTAACCTGAGAATTCACGGTTATGCCTGTTGTCCTTTGAATATTATGATCATATATCAAGGCGATGCATTCTTCCTCACAATATTCATATTGTATAAATGCTACATTACGCACGACCGTTGGGCTGGTGTTGGTGTTCATCTTTTGGATGTACATTTTCTTATACGCTTTAAACGCAAGGTTTGCATCTGTCGTATCAAAAATGCAAATGACACCTCCGTCAGTCGGTGCTTTATCAACCCAGTAGCAATTCGTAGATGCATTTGCCATGGTTTGAAGCTGCGATTCACTGAAAACCGTAAATCTATAGTTTTTGAAGCATGGAGCAGAATTAGTGTACTTATCGTTGTAGTCAACATGCATCGTCATACCAGACGTATAGTAATTAATACTATAACCACTGCCAAATGATGCAAAAGCCGTCAGTGGCACCATGCTAACCAATAAAGCAACGGTAGCCAAAAGCGTGACGAGTTTTTTCGTCATGTTTCTCATAAAATGTCCTCCTCAATAATGTCAAATTATGTCATTTTGCAAACTCACGCTAGGTCATAATATCAACTTATCGAAATATAATATATCACCTTTTTGTCGCATTCTTTCATTTTTTTGTCTTTTCGCAAAAAATGGAAATTACTTCGTTTTTTTGAGCAAATGAACTTGGATGATTAAAGTGTCGTTCTGTTCGATTTTTATGGTATTTCTTCGCATATTTTATTGTTTTTGCTCTTATTCTTATTGTTTTTGCAATTATTTTGTCATCAAAAAATCATGTACACAATGAATATTCATCTCAATAAATTCATTTTACTTTTCAATCATTGGGAACATTCGACAAAAATCTGTAATTGAAATGCAGAAATAATATAGCATTTGCCTATATCAATTCTTCAATTAACTCGTACACAGAATAATTTACTATTCTTGATTCGGATTGCTCTCGGTTATCGTTGAAACGTCGGAAGAATGATTCTCGTCGTCTTGTTCGAAATCATCAGATTCCTCATCAGTATCAATCGATAATTCAGCTTCATCCGATTCAGTATTGTCTTCTTCTGGGTCTTCATCAATGGCGATATAGCGATCGATTAACTCCCATGAAAAAAATGTACCTAGATAATGTGAAAAAGAGAAAGCAAACACAAAATAGTAGAGAATTGCAATCGCATAACCAAAATATGTCGAAGTCATAAAGAGGAAGAACGGGACAATGAAAAGTAAAAGAATCTGTAATAGTACCATAGCAATCGCTGGGAATATCTTCATCAAAAGCATAAGAAGCGCATTTTTATAAAGCATTCTTAGCGGTAAATCAACGGATGCAATCAGAGGATAGATTATTTGCTGCAACGCTGCCCATAGAATCAAAATAACCACCCATATCGTAGCTATGGTGATATGGTATTTAAAGCTCGTTAGATTCGCATAGAATGCGATATTAAAGAGTAAAACAGCAGTAACGACACATGAGATAATCATGGCAACAAGAGATTTCTTCCAATTCTCTTTGGTTGATTGTTTGAAATCCGCCCAGAACATGGTGCCCTTCCCACGTGCATAATTTCTATAGATATAGGAAAGTCCGGTTTGTATCGGTCCATTACAAATAAACAGTATTCCGATAATACCCATCACCATAAATAGGCAAATAATATAGTAGAGCTGACTTGCGGCATCTGCGCCCGTATCATTTACTTCACCAGCAACAAGACCTATAGATTCTACAAATTGTGCGAAGTTCTCCGGAAGAAAAACTGAATTGAAATACGGGAGAAACGCAAGAATGAGAACAAACGCAAGAAGCATGCTGACAATATTCGTAATCAAGAAGAAAATATTCGTACAACAAAGTGATAAAAAATGAGTGCCGTAGGACACAAAAAAACGTACTACCGGTCCATGCTGCTCGTCGGGCGAAACACCGACACTATTTTCATTTTGAGAAAAGAGACCCATTTTGTGTCACCATCCTTGTTTTACTTATTATCCATATAATTATACGTGCATCGTTCCTGAAGAAGGTAGAGAATTTTACGGCAATTTTCGATTTCTTCAATCGCTCGATTGGCATAACAGAGATATTTCTCTTTCTTTCCCTTCACTCGATATCCGAGCGGCGCAATCACACCAAAATTCGCATTAATTGGGACGAAGTGCTTCAAACAGGAAGCCGATACATAGGAAGACATAGCTCCAATCATTGTATTGTCCGAAAAATTAATCTCCGACGCGTCGATATTATTTGCCTTCAATGCTGCATATATTCCGCAAAGGAAACCAGACCCGCATGATTCAATATATCCTTCAACACCAGTAATCTGACCTGCAAAGAAAATCCGATTGTCTTCACGAAGCTCATAGTGTGAGGTTAACAGCTTCGGAGATTCGAGATATGTATTGCGATGCATAACTCCATAGCGCGAAAATTCGGCATTTTGTAAACCCGGAATCATTGAGAAAACTCTCTTTTGCTCACCAAATTTCAACCGTGTTTGGAAACCAACGATGTTATACATCGACGCCATTTTATCGTCTTGACGAAGCTGAACACATGCATAAGGTTCTTTTCCGGTACGCGGATCAACTAGTCCTACCGGCTTCAAAGGTCCGTATCGCATGGTATCTATTCCACGTTTTGCCATCGTTTCGATTGGCATACAGCCTTCGAATACAGTTTCCTTATCAAAGCCATGTACATTTGCAAGCTCTGCGTTAACTAAGGCTTCATAGAAAGCATTGTATTCTTCGCGATTCATCGGGCAATTGAGATAATCATCGCCGCCCTTGCCATAACGTGACATGGCAAAAACGATATTGCGATCAATCGAAGATTCTGTGACAATCGGTGCCGCCGCGTCAAAAAAATGCAGATCGTTATTGCCAATTTTTCTCATTATATCTTCATAAAGAGGACCATCGGTTAACGGCCCAGTGGCCACGATGACTATTCCCTCATTTGGTATGGTATAGACTTCTTCATCTCGTATTTCAATATTCGAATTTGATTTAATCGCATCCGTAATATATGTAGAAAAAGATTCTCGATCAACAGCCAACGCCCCACCAGCCGGAACGGCTGTATGATCTGCCGACTCCATAATCAGCGAATTCATCATACGAAGCTCTTCTTTCAGAAGTCCGACACCATTTTCCAATTGATTGGAGCGTAAAGAATTGCTGCAAACCAATTCAGCAAAAGTGTCAGTTGTATGTGCGGGACTCTTTCTGACTTTTTTCATTTCATACAGAATGACTTTACATCCGAGTTTGGATGCTTGCCATGCCGCCTCAGCACCAGCGAGTCCAGCGCCGATAATCGTAATCTCTGGTTTTTTGTTATCGTTCAATGATGTATCCCCATTTCGTCGGTATCGAAAACTCAGCTTTCGACACTCTCTTCCTTATCGATGTCCTCATCCTTTGATTTTGTCTTTCTTGCGTTGGTCGGACAATCCTTGTTCGAGCATTTCGGATAGGTACGCCCGCGGAAACGTTTCCATACCATGTAGCTGTTACACGTTTCGCAAAGCTTATCCTCAACAGGCAAATCCCAACTGATGAACTTGCAATCTGCATCACTGCCCTTTTTATCACAGGTATAGAATACTCTGCCCTTATACTTTCGGGACGTATGAGATACCAGACCAGAACCGCAAAGCGGACATTTTCCGTTTGCCTTAATCTCAATATTCTTCGTAAACTTGCATGTCGGAAAGTTCGAACAGGCAATAAACTTACCATATCGACCTTCTTTAATCAGTAATTCACCATCTTCGCAATCTGGGCATTTCTCCCCGGTGTTTTCTGTCTTCATCTCGACCTTTTGGACATCAGAGGACGCTTTCACAATCAACTCATGGAAATCCGGATAGAAATCACCCAAGACCTTCACCCAGTTTTTCTTTCCTAATTCGATTTCGTCGAGCTGCTCTTCCATTTCTGCCGTAAAGGAGACATCAACAATCTCTTGAAAATGATTCGAAAGCATATCGGTTACAATATCACCGAGTTCAGTCGGTGCGAGGTACTTTGATTCCTTCGCCACATAGTTTCTTGCCAAAATTGTCGAAATAGTCGGCGCGTATGTTGAAGGACGTCCGATTCCTTTTTCTTCCAACGCCTTAATCAGTGTGGCTTCTGTATATCTCGGTGGTGGCAGGGTAAACTTCTGTTCCGGCGTCATCGATAATAAGTGTAATAACTGATTAAACTCTAGTTGCGGAAGCTTCGCCTTTGACGCCGCTTTTTCATCATCCGTTGCATCTTCCGTCATATCGGCGTATGCCGCCAAGAATCCTTGGAAACGAATGGTTTCACCAGTCGTACGAAATATAGAATGATTACAAAGTATATCCATCGATACGGTATCGACTTCAGCCGCAGCCATTTGCGAAGAAAGAAAACGATCCCAAATGAGCTTATATAGTCGATATTGTTCAGGTGAAAGAGAATCCTTAATCTCATCGGGAACCAATTCGAAATGTGCCGGACGAATAGCTTCATGTGCATCTTGAGCAGAATTTTTATTAGAGAATTTTCGCGGAGATGACGGTAAATACTTTTCGCCGAATTTCTCAGTGATAAGCTCTTTGGCATAACCGGCAGCCTCTTCGGATACGCGAACAGAGTCTGTACGGATATAGGAAACGAGAGCCATCTGGCCTTTACCTTGTATCTCGACACCTTCATACAATTGTTGGGCAACGCTCATCGTTCTTCGGGAAGTAAAGCTAAGTCGACGCGATGCTTCTTGTTGCAATGTACTCGTCGTAAATGGCGGAAATGGTTGACGCTGTTTGCTTCCCTTCTTGATTGTATCTACCGTAAACGGATGATCCTTGATTTCAGCAAGAACATGATCTGTCTCTTCCTTATTTGTTAGTTTCACCTTTTCAATGTGATTATTGATTTTTTCACCGTGATAACGAGATTTAAACGGGAACTTCACATCCTCGGGAGTCAACTCCGCAGTAAGTAACCAATACTCTTCTTTTTGAAAAGCATTGATTTCTTTTTCACGATCAACGACCAATTTAGTCGCAACAGATTGAACACGACCGGCAGAAAGACCTTTGCGAATCTTTTGCCATAATAACGGACTTAGCTCATAACCGACTAATCGGTCCAATATTCTTCTGGCTTGTTGTGCATTCACTAAATCCACATCAATTTTTCGAGGCGCTTCAATGGCCTGTTGAACCGCTTTCTCCGTGATTTCATTAAACGAAATGCGGCAATTTTCTTCAAGATCGATGCCCAATATTTTTGCAATATGCCATGCAATTGCTTCTCCTTCGCGGTCAGGGTCAGTTGCGATATAGACGCGTTCGACATCGACTGCCATGTCCTTCAGCTCGCGAATAATCTTCTCCTTACCACGCATATTTATATATGTCGGTCGGAAGTCGTGCTTCACATCAACGCCCATGGTAGATGAAGGTAAATCTCGAATATGACCGACGGATGCGGTTATTCGGTAATCTTTTCCCAGATATCTGCCTATGGTTTTTGCTTTGGCAGGAGACTCAACGATGACCAATTTCTTTCCCATGGTATTCTCTCTTTTCACAAAATAAGTCGATTATGCTCTTCACATAGTCTTTATATATATAATTCATTAAAAACGAAAAGTCAAAACATATCTTTCTTGATGTACTTCAATTTCGCGGTTCACTTCCATATTACTCAGACATCTTGCCACTTTTTTGTAAGGTAAACACGTCTCCGAAATAATCTCTTCCATTGTCATTTCTTGTTCAAACAATACGTGCAAAAGAACATCATGTATTTCATCCAAGGAAAGTGCCTCCGGATTCTCGGAAATCTTCTCCTTCAATGAATCGACGGACCACTCCTTATTAATGTTATCCAGCTTTCGAAAAAATGATGCATCCTTAATTCGTGCCAAAATATCTTCCGGTTCAGATAACAATGATGCCCCGTCCTTGATTAATTGCATATTACCCTTCCCCATCGGAGAGAATACAGAGCCCGGGACAACAAAAACATCTTTCCCTTGTGCTGCAGCAAAGTTCGCCGTATGCAACGTCCCACTCTTCTCACCCGCTTCCATAATAGCGATAGCATCCGATATACCAGACATAATGCGATTGCGCGCAGGAAAGTACTGCCGAAGTGCCTGCTGGCCAGGTGGCATCTCAGAAATAATCAATCCCTCATTTTCGATTGTATCCAATAGTCCTTTGTTCTCCGGCGGATAGATCAAATCAAGTCCGCATGGCATGACCGCTATGGTCTTACCATGCATAGCAATCGCCGCACGATGTGCGATTGTATCAATTCCTCTGGCAAGTCCACTTACGATGACCAGTTTTTCTGCTGCCAAGTTTTCCGTGAAATATCGAGTAACGCGTTCACCATATACACTCGGTTTTCGAGTACCGACAATCGCCACACGATAAAAGGATTCATTCATAAGGCTCTCATCTCCTCGCCAATACAGAATCATCGGCATCCCCGGAAGTTCACGCAAGCATTTCGGGTATTCGGGGTCTTCCTGCGAGCATGATCGAATACGATAGGAAGATAACATTCGAAGTCTGTTTTCCATCTCTTTTTCCATATCCCGATGAAGTGCAATATATTCATTCCTCTTCTCGCTTCGCAAACCATCGAATATGGGTAACATTTCATTTATCGGGCGCAATAAAAAGTCGCGATGACTTTGAATTCGTCCATTGTGCATCATTTTTCTAATCTCTCCTCCGGAAAGAATCCTTCGAGTTTGCATTTCAGATACAAACATATCGGCGGCCAGTTTATCTTCTTCAGGTTTCATATCTGTTCCTCACTTATGCATAGGTAAACTCTTCGGTATTCATCCTATATTGCAAAGCCTCCATCACATGTTCTTCATTAACGTCCTGCTCTTCGTCCCAATCGGCAACTGTTCGAGCAACTCGAAGAATATGCTTCATTCCACGCGCAGAAACATTTAACTGATTCCCCGCATAGATAGCATAATCCATGGTTGTATCATTAATTCGAAAGAGAGATGCCATATCAATCATCATGACCTCACCATTTCGCATCGGTTCCACTTGATTCTCCTTACATCGCTGATACTGTCTCTCCCACAGTTCCTTTATTCGACGACGTATTGCCGGTGATTCGGCATGCCTTCCGGATACTAATGTTTCTTTTAATGTGTCCTTATTCATTGGTTTCATCTTTGTAACGATATCTATACGATCCAATATCGGTCCGCTGATTCGATTCTTATAATTACGTCTTGTCGATACTGAACACGTACATTCAGCAGGTGAATCCAATAGTTTCCCACAGCGACATGGATTCATCGCGCCAACGAGTAAAAAATCAGCGGGAAATGTCGAAACGCTACCGTTGCGCGAAATCACAATCTCCTTAGTTTCAAGTGGTTGTCTGAGCAAATCAAGTACGCGCGGATTAAACTCTGCCATTTCATCAAGAAATAAGACACCATGTAAGGCACGTGACAGTTCTCCCGGTATCGGTGGTCGTCCACCACCAGCCAAAGCAGATGCAGTACAGGTGTGATGAACATAGCGAAAAGGGCGTTCTCGTTCCATAATCATATTCGAATCCAAAAGAGATACTGTACTTTCTATACGCAACCAATCCAGCTTCTCTTCCAACGTCATTGGAGGTAGAATGCCGCGAATGATCCTTGCTGCCATTGTCTTTCCTGTACCCGGACTACCGATAAGTATCATGTTATGAAAACCGCATGCTGATAGTAATATGGCACGCGATGCGGCATCTTGTCCACGAAGACATGAGTAATCCAATACCTGTTCACTAGATATATCTTCATCACCAGACGAATCATTTCCGGTATCGGCCGTATCGGTTCCCGGTAGAACACATAGCGGCGGCATACAGGGAATCGGATCGTCTTTACCTATTGCATGAATTGCTTCCGAAAGACTTCGAACACATGAAACTCCGACCTCCAGCAATCTCGCCTGTTCAGATTCTTCGTTCGGAATTAAGCGCAGTCCTTCATGATAATCTTTAAGGGCCATTAATCGCGGAATACTCCCCGGGATGGTATGTATCTCTCCTTGCAAAGAGATTTCACCATATGCGATACATCGATTAGTAGCCTGATAAACCTGACCGGAAGCAATCAGAATGCCAAGTGCCATCGGTAAATCGAAAGAAGACCCTGACTTATGAAGATACGCAGGCGAAAGACTGATGATAATCCGTCCTTTCGGGAACTCATATCCGCAATGTCGAATCGCCGAACGCACCCTTTCCTTCGATTCACGAATCGATGAATCACATAATCCTACTACTTCAACATTCGGCAAACCGGGCAATATCGATATCTCTATCGTGGCAATGACACCATCCACACCTTGCAAAAAACAAGTATCAACACAAGCGTATTTTCTTCCCTTATTTTTCATCGTTCTCCCTCTTTCTGTAAACGATATTCATATACGTGCCGCCAGTGTAAAGAAAATACGAAAAGAATAGTTGGGTGAATTATCGACAATTTTCGACAGTTTTCGACAAAATGGATACTTATGATATTAAGACACTATATCTTGTACAGACCACCGAAAATAGCTCATTTGTATATACAAGTGATGTTTTTCTTGACGAGCCGACGAGAAAGAATGTACTTTAATAAGAAACAGGGATTGAGTTTTTCGTGAAAGAATATACGTTATTGCAGAACTGAACTCGACTGGCGAAAGTCAACATCGCGACAAATGAGAATTCAAGGAGAGATAAAATGGCAAAAGAAACGATTTCATTTGAATTATTTTTTTCAACGGTTGCATCTGAACACCGTTCTTTTGTTCAGGAACTCAACAGAAAACTCATTGAACTGGGATGCGAAGCGGTCATCAAGGAAGCAAAAAGCGGATACACCGTCAGTTACCAGTATAAAAAGAAAACCATAATGAACTGGGTGTTCCGGAAATCTGGTATTTTGGCACGAATATACGGCGACCATGCCTACAGATACGAGGATACCATCGCTGCCCTGCCTCCGGAGATGCAAAAGAGGATGACAACCTCCCGCGACTGCAAACGATATATTGACCCGGCCGCCTGTAGTGATATGTGTGTGAAAGGCTTTGTATATACCTTGAATGGTATCACCTACAAAAAATGCAGAAATGACGGAATGTTTTTTCCTTTGACGTCCGAAAGCGCAGAGTATATTTCACGATTGGTTTGCGACGAGATTGCCGCACGACAATGAAAGACTTTAGTACAAATCAACAAAATAGCTTCCGATTTGCCGGTGCAAACATAGGTGGATATACCCTTTAGGGATGGGTATATCATAAAAGTGCGATGTGTTTTTGCATCTCTAAAAATGTCATTCATTAGCTGTGTCTTTTTACGCAAATAATTTTGACTTCAAAGTGTTTTGGTCTCATAATCAAAGTAAGACTACCGATGTAGAGATGAAGGAGATATTGCTACGAAAAAAAGTATACTGTTTGCTTTGGTTATTTGTTTTTGTTGCCTGATGTCGGCATGCTGTATGAATCATGACTGGGAAGATGCGACGTGCGATGAACCTGAGAAATGCTCGAAGTGTGGCGAGACGCGTGGAGAGGCACTTGGCCACGATTGGAAGGATGCCACCTGCACGGAGCCAAAGACCTGCTCCAGATGTGATGAAACGAAAGGAAAGGCACTTGGTCATGAGTTAACAGCAGCCACCTGTACAGAGAGCTCGGTATGTACCTTATGCGGCGAAACAGAGGGCGAGCCACTGGGTCACGACTGGATTGATGCAAGTTATCAGCAGCCAAAGACATGCTCCGTTTGTGGCGAGACGGAGGGTGAAGTGCTCACGCCAGACTATGTCACCTACGGACTTAACAGTAACATGGTACTTGGAGAAACCTATGACTACTCTACGTGTTGCTACAATGATGCTGACATTACAACAGTCGGAAAAGTAACAGTGACCTCCTATGAGACGATAGAGCCGGATGCCGAACATGAGGCAATCGATGGCTATGAATGGCGCAGAGTGTCGTTCGAAATACTTTTCAGCGATGATAACGCTTGGGAATATGGTTATTATGTGTTCCCAACCATCAATGACTATTATGATATCGAGGGATTTGACGATATTGCGGAATGGAATAATGATGATAC
>Ga0116152_10004520_pt1 | contig 11005 bp, 4 predicted proteins | sample AD_UKC119_MetaG_FD_89894 | JGI IMG/M metagenome (GOLD analysis project Ga0116152, IMG submission 89894) | Active sludge microbial communities of municipal wastewater-treating anaerobic digesters from Hong Kong - AD_UKC119_MetaG | ecosystem: Engineered > Bioreactor > Anaerobic > Digestate...
GAATTGGAGGTTTACCCCCCCACCTAACGTGGTTAGTGAATATTTTCATAATGGCACTTTCAGATATGGAATAAAAATTCATTATATCGCTGAGCCCTATTATCCGATTGAATTGGATTGAACGTAAGAATCATCATGTTCATAATCATATCAAAACACAATCATGAAGAGATTTTTCATTACGTACTTAATCCTCCAACTTTGCTTGGCATCCATAGCTCAACATGCATTTGAGTTGATTTTTGGAGAACCGGAAATTAGTGAATCTATTGTACAAACCTTGGAGCACCAGGGTTACTACTATGCTTTGGGTAGTAAGGCTACTTCCTCTGAAATCCCTCACTGGACTAAGGTAATTTACAAAATAAGATATGATGGACAGATTATTGGGCAGGCATACGCCCCTAAGCCAGACTCCAGCTATGGTATTTTATTTGGTTTACCCAAACTAAATGGCAACCTTCTTTGTTTTGGCACACTGGCTCACGAACCTTATCCCACTTGGGCACGATACACTTATGTTTGCGAGATAAGCCCTGACCTGGAGCTGATATGGGAAAAAATGGACAGTATTTTGGAGCCTCATCCACATGCCAGGCATAGGTTGAAGAATATACTGCTTACTCCGGATAATGAAGTGATACTACAAGGGGTGGTTGACACCGTTATGTATGGGAATAACCACTTTATTTTTTTTGCAAAATATGACCTTGAAGGCAACAGACTCGATTACAGGTCTTATTTTAATTATGTTGACGATAATGAAGGTAGCCTGATGCTGAATGCCGACAGCAGCGGTTTTTATCTGTTTGGTCAATTGACGGTTGAACCCTCTGTACGTTCATGGATAGAATTCGACTTTGAGTTTAACTATCTGGACAGTGGGGTTCTTGAAACTAATTACGGCCCATTCTGGACACCTGTTACAGCAAGTTGGCTCAGTAACGGAAATTTCATTACTGCCAATAAGTTTTCTGTACCGGGGACAAATGACAAAGGCCTGGAAATGAGACTGTATAATCCAAGTATGCAATTGCTTAAATCAACTGTTGTTTATCACGATAAAACCATTAGAATACCTGAACTCAGGGGAATGGGTTTTATTGATGAAAACAATATCTGGGTTGCAACATTTGAAGACATTCCTCCTGATTTTATAGGCGCGGAGAACATCAGGTTTTTTGTGTTTGACAATGATATCAACCTGAAAGGCTCTTTGACCTACGAAGGGGATATTCGTTATTGGTTATTCGATTTATTGGCTACCAGCGACACATCATGTCTGGTAAGCGGGTTTGTAGGCGAGAATCCGGGCACCTCCAATAAATATGATAACTATATTATGAAGGTAAGGCTCGCTGATGTAGTTACAGGCATCAACAAGCAACAACGGAAAGCCTGCTCTACCGTTGAAATATGGCCTGTTCCGGCAGGAGAAACATTGCATGTGAAAAGCAGCAGTGATTCCGAATTGCTTGTTTTGAATGCAACAGGTCAACAGCTCAGCACACACACAATTAAAAGGGGCTACAACCTCATAACATTAACAGGGCTTTCGCCCGGCTTGTACTTAATTGCAATCAGGCAAAATGAAAACATCATTGAAACACATAAAATCATAAAACAATGAAAAAGCTAAACAGTTATCTCATTTTTTTAAAATTATTGCTTGTCATGCTGGCAGTTACTTTGAACAGTGGTTTCTTATACAGCCAGTGTGTAAGCTGTGATGGAACAACAACTTCAGGCCTATTTCCAAGTGCAATAGGTAGATACACAAAGGCTACTGCAAATTATTCATTTGCGGGAGGTCTTTTTTCAGAGGCAAATGGATCAGCATCTTTTGCTTTTGGTAATCGAGCAATTGCAGCAGGTGCTACATCAGCAGTTATCGGCCAGTTTGCAAGGGTTAATACATCCACAGCAATGGTTTTTGGTGCTGGTTTTGATATAGACAACCCACTGATAAACAGCGAGCACAGCTCTTTAATGATCGGCTTTGGCTCCACCAAACCCACCCTTTTTGTCGGGCGGTCGGTTGGGGTAAACAATACCGGTAGCATCGGCATCGGCAACGTTACCGCCCCGCAGGCTAAGTTGCACATCCGCGCTGATGGGGAAGAGGATGCCACCTTATATCTTGAAGCAACAGGAACGCTGAAGCATTCCCGCTTGCTATTCACAAATGAACATTTTATACAGGCAAGAAATGGACAAAATTTGACATTTACTACACAGAGAGAAACACATTTTACATTTCAAAATGGAACTCTCCGAAGTGTGAACGGTGCAGCCCTTACTCCGGCATACTCTTTTTCAGAGAATGCAAATACCGGCATGTTTCGTCCGTCTGTCAATACAATAGCCTTCTCCACCGGAGGTCAGGAAAGGGTAAGAATTAACTCCGGCGGTAATGTAGGCATTGGCACTACCACTCCGGATAAAAAACTTGTTGTAGCCGGAGATATCAGTTTTACAGGGGATTTGTATAAAAACGGCGTACTGTTCAACAGCAGCAACTGGACGGTATCGGGTAGTAATATTTATCGTGCAAATGGAAATGTGGGGATAGGAACGTCAAACCCAACCGAAAAACTTGATATTTCAGGAATAGTCCGATCAACCGAGGGATTTAAAGTTGGCGAAAACATTGTTATTAATTCTAATAGAGAGTTCATAGGAAAAAATGGATTGTTCAATCAAAAGATCAGTACGGGAACCGGACCGGCAAGTTTGCACATTGGCGGCACTTCAGGATCTGGCGGCTTAGGTTGGTCGACCGCATATATTGGCTTTAATGCTGACAGGGAAAGCTCGTCAAGCTGGCAAATCTTAACTGATAACCCTGGTAATCCTGAAGGCAATAATGGCGGCGCTGTTATTTTCTCAACTATCAACGGCGATCTCGAGTTTGCAACGATAAAGACTTTAAAGGACTCAGGTAGCGGTGGTACAAATCAGACACTCACTGACGCACAAATACGGAATAAAGTAAATATGAGACTCACACGCGACGGTATTCTTCAAACTAAAGAAGTAATAGTAAAAGTTGATTTTTGGAGCGATTATGTGTTTAATCCCGGGTATGAATTGATGCGAATCAACGAGCTCGAATCGTTTATTCAAACCAACAAACATCTGCCCGATATCCCCTCCGAAAAAGAGGTGATTGAAAAAGGGATCAATGTCGGCGAAATGAACGCCCTGCTGCTCAAAAAAATCGAGGAGCTTACATTGTATGTGATTGAGTTGAAGAGGGAAAATGAGGTCATGCGTCATCAGATTGAACAACTTGCAAAATAAGGCATATGAAATCCAAATTTTTACTCATACCATTTGTAACAGGCGTCCTGCATCTTAGCGCTCAGCAGGCTGTCATTACGCTGGAAAATCCGCTTCCCGGTAACGAAACACATATTGTTGTGGCTCGGGATGAGGTGAGGATGATTAACGGATTCACATATTCACCTAATACAGGACATCATTTCCATGCCTATACCAACGAGGATATGGTACTGCCGGTGATCTACGCCGCAATCCCAATTGTTGTTGATGACAGAGAGCTTAATACTGACCTGCCGGTGGGTACTACAGCAGGCTCGCACAGTGTAAGCCTGACAGGCGCGGCCACCTACCAGGTACCCCTGCTCATCCCGCCCGGAACCGCAGGAATGGAACCTTCCGTATCCGTGGTGTACAACAGCCAGGCAGGAAACGGGCTGCTGGGATATGGATGGAATCTGGCAGGATTGTCATCCATAACCCGCATTGGTCACACTATTTATCACGATGGGAAGGTGAAAGGCGTTAATTTTGATGACGACCGCTTTGCAATGGACGGGAACAGATTGGTTTTGATAAATGGTGAATATGGTGAGGCGAACAGTGAATATTACACCGAAAACTTCAATGCCTCCAAAATCAAAGCGCATGGAAGCGCTATTGGCGGCGGACCACTCTATTTTACCGTGCAGACAAAAGACGGCAAGACCATAGAATACGGCAACACCGACAACTCGCGTGTGGAAACCGTATCTTCGATGGCATCCTATGTCATTACCTGGAATATCAACAAGATCACAGACAGAAAGGGAAACTATATCGAGTATGTTTACCATAAATCCGATGACCATACCCAGTATTGGATCGAGGAAATACGATATACCGGGAATGAAATGATAAACCCGGAGCTGGAGCCATACAACACCATCCATTTTTATTACAGCGAGCGCACCGACAAGCATACCACTTACATTGCCGGTTCGAAACTGCAATCCAATGTATTGCTCGACCATATCAAGGTTTTTGCCGGCAGCAGCTTGGTGCGCAACTACAAATTTGGTTACCACTACGACTTTTACTCACGCCTTATCGAAATCAAAGAATTCAATGGTTTGGGGCAACGTTATAACTCAACTGTCTTTGAGTATTTTGATCAAGAAATCCAGTTTGATACAGTAAATCTTCCCGTACAATATTCAACTATGAATTATTCTTACGGAGATTTTACAGGTGATGGAAGGATGGATTTTGCGACATATCCTAAAATACCTCTTTCTGGAGCAGAATGGCGTTTATTCAAAAATGATGGATCTTTCGGATTTGATTTGATTAATTATGGTATACTCACACAAAATATTCATAATATTTATGGTGGAGAATATTCATTTTTTTCTGGTGAACAGAATATTACTATAACAACAAATGGTTTTAATTATGTGAGTGCACGTTTATCAGGAAGTAATTCTGTTGATTTCAATGGTGATGGGTATGATGACTTATTATGGAGAGAGGATTTTGAGGAACCTGGCATAGATCCATTTTATGGATATCTGTTTGCCTTGTATAATCCGCAAACCGAATCTTTTGGAAATCCGGATGTTGCATTGTATACACAAGTTGATCACGTCCTTTTTATGGGAGATTTTGATGGTGATAAAAAAACAGATTTATTCTCAAGTGAATACAACGATAGCAATTACAAATGGAATCTTTCTACTATTGGTTGGAAATCAGAATCACAGGTTCCATATATAGAAAATGGAATAATAGGAGATTTCAATGGAAATGGGAAAGTTGATTTATTGACAACAAGACCCGATAGAGGAATAATTTACGAGTATGATGAAGAAATACAATCTTTTTCGTCACCAATCTTTAGTGGTGGATACCCAACTTCCTATCATACTATTTTAAGTGCTGATTTCAATGGTGACGGCACTTCTGAGATATTTACCTGGGTCTCCGGGTCCGGGTGGGAGGTTTATCAAATTTGCCCCATAACATCTTCACTCGTTCCAACAATAGAACTTCCAGCTTTACCATCTCTGAATGGTGGTTCCAAAGTTTTTGTGCAGGATATAAATGGCGATGGATTTTCTGATATCATTACCCTAAAAATAGAGTATTCTTATGGGTGGCATTTATATCTGAACATTTATTACAGTAATGGAAATGAGTTCTTCCACTTCGGACGAGGAATTACTGTTTTCGGTTTATCAAATACCAATTTGGATAATGCCGAGATCATATTTGGGGATTTTACAGGCGATGGGAATATTGAAATTAAAATTTCAAAAGATACTTATTATCACCAAATAATTATCCCACCAAAAAAGGTAAATATGAACAATGTCATTAAAAAAATAGCAGATGGCATTAACAACATAAAGTCTTTTGAATACGAGCAAATCACTAACGATGAAATATATGACAAAGGAGAATACGAGCCGTTTTCAAATAGTTTAACGCTGAAAAGCGGGTTGTCTGTTGTTAGTTCATTATCCATTAATCCTGATACTGATGATGAAATTATTACATCCTTTTACTATCAGGCTGCCAGGATTCACAACCAAGGAAAAGGATTTCTCGGGTTCTCGGCCATAACCAATAGCAGAGCGCTATCAGGATTTAGCGATCCTACATGGCTCAATGTAAGAAACTCCTACAAACTTGTGGAAACAAAATCTGGAGATTTCGAGCATTTCATTGTTGTACCGGATTCTGTGATTAACAGGATAAAAAGGGAAATTGAAAGGGATGCTATTTACGGATATGAAACCGTATCGGAATCAGCTTTTAGTTACGATTACAAGAATGTTTATTGCGATCCGGATGGTCTTGTAGTGATGCCATACCTCATATCGAGTACGCTAACTGACCGACAGAAAGACGACCTCACCATCATTTCCGGTTACGAGGTTGACGACTACGGTAATATCCTTACCGAAAACATCAATTACAATGGCGAGGGAACAACCATTATCGAAACAGTCTATACCGATAATGGCTCATGGTGCGATTACCTGCCCGATTATGTTACAGTAACAAAAACCAGGAACGGTGAAACTCCTTACACAAACGAAACCGACTATATCTACCGCGCTGATGGTTTGCCGGAAACAATAAGGAGTTTTATGCATCTTGCCAATCCTGCCGATGAAACATTCGGCTATGATGATTTCGGCAATATTACCTCTAAAACTATTTCGGCAAGTGGAGAAATCCCTCGTACCGAAACTTTCGAATATGATGTCAAACACAGATTTGTAACCGAAAAAACCAATATTCTGGGTTATTCATCGTTTTATGCTTACGATCATCGCACAGGCAATTTGTTAAACAGTACTGACATACAAGGATTGAAAACCATTTTCAGCTATGACGGGTTTGGCAGAAAAAAAGGGATAAAATACCCGGATGGAAATTATACCGATATTTCCCGGGTATGGAATATAGCCGGTGATATCCTGTTTTACACGCAGCAACAAACCAGCGGCGCCCCGATGCAACGTACTTTCTATGACAAATTAGGTCGCGAAATGCTTAGCGCCTATGAGGACTACAATTCGAATACGGTTTACGCCAAAACCCTTTACGATGCCAACGGCAGAGTGGAAAGCGTTTCGGAACCTTTCTTCGAAGGTGATACACCGGAACAATGGACTACCTATTATTACGATGAAACCGGACGTATAGAGCAGGTTGACTTTCCTACGCATACCGAAACCACCAACTATGTTGGCATGACCACCACGGTAACCAATCTGGCAAACGGAATTTCAAAATCGACAACCACTGATGCTTTTGGCTTAACCGTTGCCGTTACCGACCCCACCGGAACCATCAATTACGATTACTACAGCCACGGAAAGCCCAGAGCTATTACTGCGCCAGATGGCAGTGTGTTTTCCATAACCTACGATGATTACCTCAGGCAGGCAACGCTCAATGATCCCGACGCCGGCACGGTAAACTATGAAGAATATACCGGCTTTGGCGAGCTGAAACGCCAGGTACATGCCGGCCACACCACCGAAACGCAGTATGACGCCTTTGGGCGGCCGGATATTATCACCTACAGCTTTGATGGCCAGTCTGAAAGCCTCCAGTACGAATATGTGGAGGAAGGCAATGGATTGGGACAGGTAGAATCCATTACACAAAGCAACGGCATTGGCTACCATTACACCTACGACCAATACGGCCGTATCAAGACTGAAAGTGAAATAATCGAAGGCCAGACCTACCAGTCCGGCTATACCTACGATAGCTATGGCAACTTGTACAAGCTCACTTATCCCTCCGGGTTTTCGGTGAAAAATGAATACGATAGAGGATACCTTACCAAACAGCGGCGCGGCGATAACAATGCCGTCCTTTATGAATTGCCCGACTACAATGTACGCGGCCAGATTACCGAATTTAAGTATGGTAATGGTCTCCCAACTTTGTTGGATTACGATGATTACGGATTCCCGGATATGTTCCTGGTGCAATCCGGCGGAACGCTGAACCTGAATTATGGTTTTGATCCGGGGACAGGAAACCTCAATTGGCGCAACGACCATACTTACCGGCTCAATCTGCACGAAAGTTTCTCGTATGACGACAATCATTTGAAAAACCGTCTAACAGGATGGGGAGAGGATGAACAGGAACAATTTTCAATCCTGTACGAGAACAACGGAAATATCCGGTATAAAACTGATGTTACCAATAACACGGATAATTCATTTAAATATAACTCTTCCCGACCTCATGCCGTTACCATACTTGATAATGTTAAACAGGAATACCTCGATTTCGTGGAAGGCCGCGACCAGACCATCGTTTACAATGCCTTCGACAAAACCCAATCCATCACCCAGGGTAACAAGCGCCTCGAGTTTGTGTACGGCCCCGACCAGTCCCGCAAGATAATGAAGTACTACGAAAAGGAGGGCGGCAATTTTGTTTTGAAAAAAACAAAATATTACATCCTGGGCAATACTGAGAAAGAGGTGGACAACGTAACCGGCGAAACCCGCACCCTGAACTACATTGGGGAGATTGCCATATTTGAACAAACTTCCTCTGGTAACTACCTTTATTATCTCCACAAGGACTACCAGGGTACTACCCTGGCCGTAACGGATGCAAGCGGAAGCGTGGTGCATCGCTATGCCTACGACCCCTGGGGGCGAAGACGTGACCCTGTCTCATGGCGAAACTACACCGCTACTGAAATTGAGCAGCAGAATTTCTTGTTTACAAGAGGCTACACCGGCCACGAACACCTGGATGCCTTTGGCCTCATAAACATGAACGGACGCATGTACGATCCCCTCCTGGGCCGCATGCTCAGTCCGGATAACTATGTTCAGGCCCCAGAAAACTCCCAGAATTTTAACCGGTACAGCTATGCGATGAATAATCCGTTGGTTTATGTGGATCCGGATGGAGAGTGGGTGCATCTAGTTATTGGTGGTATAATTGGGGGAACCATGAATTGGTTGGCTAAAGGTGCAGAATTTAATGCTAAAGGATTGGGCTATTTTGGGGTTGGTTTATTAGCAGGAGCTTTAGGTTCAGGAGTTGCTAATGGTATTGGAGCAGCAATGGTTCCTGGTAGTTCCCAAACTTTTTTAAGGGGTTTTGTTGGAATAGCAGATCAAACAGCTACTGGGGCCATTGCAGGGGGTTTATCTGGTGCAGGTTCAGGATTTACTCTTGGGTTTTTAACAGGATTTGGAAATGAATTTTTAGACACAGATGGTAAAGCAAATTTAAAAGATGCAATTAATAAAGGCATAAATATTGGTATATTAGCGTCTTTTAGTGGAGCTTATTATGGAGCATGGAAAGGAGCAACCGATGCTATTTCGCAAGGCAATGATTGGTTAACAGGGTCAACTTATAAAATTGACCATATAGCTAATGAGACGAATTTTAAGAACGTAAATGATTTTATTAGGATGTCAAAAGAACAACAAAGAGAATATATGACCCAACTGTCAATATCCGACGATCCTTATGATTTTACTATTCATGCTCCAAATGAAACGAAAATCTCTAATATGCCTTTTCATAATCAGCTTTATCATGATGGGTCACAGATTTCAGCATCTGCAAATTATCAAGGTAACTACTTTGCTATATGTGTAAATAATTCTCCAAATGGAGGTAGTGTAGGAATCCCTGTAACGACAATTCATAGGGTTCAAACATTTAATGGTACAGGTTTTTTTGGCCTTAAGATATTTTCTATTCAAAGTAAATATTCTATTCTATTTAATTTTTAAATACTTAGATATGAAGTCGAAATTGATTGTAATATTTCTTGTATGGTTGGCGGTTTTTGGTTTTAACTATGCTACTTTTGCACAGATACAATCCGATAAATTCGAACTTATGCCTTTTGATAATTATAAAAAAATTGCGTTCATCACGGATAGTGGATATTATTCTATCTTTTTGAATAGGAATTTTCTAAATTTCTTTGATTATTCCCACATAGTTATTGACACTATCGAACCAGAAAACCGCAGTTTTTATTATATTGGTGGCATTGATGAAAGTATCTTTCAAGCTAATAATCAAGTTTTAGATTCAATAGACACTTTGATCTGTTATTTTAATTCCAACATCAGGAAACTTGATGGGCTGGATTTTCAAAATTATCCGAACCTTACTAATAGAATCCTACAAAATGAAAATCAACAAGAAGTTGAGAATGTAGAAAAAATTTTTTTCTATTCGTATTTACTGCACCTTGCTGATATCAGACCATTGTGCATGGAAGAAAGTATAAATACTATCAGGTTATTGCAATTGCCCGATAACACCTACGAAATGAATAATTTCAATTGTGTAGATATTTACATATCAAATGAAAAGGTATTTGCATATAAACGATCATACTTGGTTGAAGGATTAAGCAGTATCAGGTTTGATAGGGGTGATACTATTTTGATAAATCGCAGGCAGAATAAGCGAATAATTCAAGCATTTGAAGTTTTTGCAAGTGATATTCCAGCAAATTACATTAACAATGAAATTGCCCCCCATTCTGAATTTTTTATTGAATATTGCAATACAAATTATCACCGAAATTATATTGATGGTGAAGTTATTTGGAAAAATGAAAGATTGTATGAAAATTATCAAAACTCATCAGTTTTGGATTTATACTGGATTTTGAAATTTGCTTTAAATTAATAACAAAATTCTATTTATCCTGATCAATTCAATAGAAAAGTTTTTATAAACACCAAAGATTGTGCCAATAACTTATACGACTGTTTTTCAAGTATTCACCATCCAAATGCAATGCATTAGAGATTCTAAATCACTCAGCAAAAGTGTTTCCACTTATAATTTAAAATCTAATGAATTGATCAGGTTTATAGAATTTTGTTTCTGCTAATTAAATTTGGCAGCATATTGAAAAAAATAAAGTTTACAATTTTACCAATAATATGAACTTCAAAACAATGTAAACATGAAAATTATCAAACTACTAATCATAAGCCTGTTTACAACGGTACAGGTTTTCAGCCAAACCGTTGATTATGTTGAATTCGACTACGATTCCGCGGGCAATCGTACCACCCGCGAGGTGATCTACCTCAAAACAACAGCAATAGAGGATACAGAGGCAACCAACCAAAACGTCTTCGGGCAGGTTACGGATTCGGTTGAATTCAAAGGCATCCTGCACGGCCAGGAAGTCAGCATTTTCCCC
>Ga0116152_10004521_pt1 | contig 11003 bp, 5 predicted proteins | sample AD_UKC119_MetaG_FD_89894 | JGI IMG/M metagenome (GOLD analysis project Ga0116152, IMG submission 89894) | Active sludge microbial communities of municipal wastewater-treating anaerobic digesters from Hong Kong - AD_UKC119_MetaG | ecosystem: Engineered > Bioreactor > Anaerobic > Digestate...
TACCTGGCTCTCCAGTTCTATTTTAGCTTTATGTTTATCCAATATCTTTTTTACAATATCCAGGCCGATTCCGGTTCCTTCACCTGAGCTCTTTGTTGTGAAAAAAGGCTCAAATATTTTTTCTTTTATTTCTTCCGGAATTCCATATCCGGTATCCTTAATGCTTACTTTTACTTGCGATCCCAGGTTTTTTACTCTAATTGTTAATGTCCCGGCCTGATTCATCGCATGAATGGAATTGGAAATTAAGTTTGTCCAAACCTGAATCAGTTCATCCGGGTAACAGTTGATCATTGGGACTTCATCAAAATCCCTCACAATCTCAATTGATTGCTTTAACTGATTGTGGTGCAATACCAGTACTGTTTCGATATTTTCAATCAGGCTGGCTTGTTCCATCTTATTGCCCTGATCTTTATGGGCGAATTTTTTGAGGGCAAAAACAACTTTCGAGGCTTTGTCAACAGCCATTTTTATGTTTTCAGTGTTCTTTCGTATAGAATAAATGTCTTTTATCGCCTTTAAAATAAATTCCGGATCTTCAACAACGAACATGTCAATTACTTTGTCAGCGGCTTCATAAAGATCGAGGTAAATGAACAGATCGGCTACTGATTCTACATGTTTACATCCGGCCACTTCTAGTTTATTCTGTATACTTTTCTTGAACTGTCTTCTTTCTTTTGAAGTCAGAGCAGGTTTGTTTTTTTCTATCAAATCCATGATCTTCAGGAAAATAACCAATTCCTTTTTTGTTAGCTGTGTAAAAAGAGTATACAGGTTATTCATGGAATTATCGAGCGAAGCTGAAATATTACTTGCTGAAGCGTTAATGGCACCAATTGGAGTATTAATTTCATGAGCAATACCGGCAATCAGATTACCAAGTGCACGCATTTTTTCCGAATGCACCAACTGTGATTGTGTTTCCTTTAAATTCTTAAGTGTTTGGTTTAATTCCTCTGTACTTTCAGTTAACCTGGCATTTAATTCTCTGAGTTCAGTTTCATTTTTTTTGATCTGGGTAATATCAATCTGTATTCCAAGTAGTCCCAGTGTTTCATCATCAATTTTAAAGGGTTTTGTTTTTGTATTTACAACCAGACCATCTTCTTTTCCAAATTCACCCTCTTCAAACGAGTGTACAATTCCACTTCTTAAAACTTCTGTCTCGCGCTCGTGTTTTCTCCTGGCCTCCTCTTCAGGATAAAAATCAAAGTCTGATTTTCCAATCAGCTCTTCCGGACTTAAACCGTAATTTTCAGCAACACGGGTATTTGCCAGGAGAAATCTTCCTTCGATGTCTTTTAAAAATATCTTTTCAGGGATTTCATTAATAATATTCAATAAGAGATGAAAACGGTAGTCTAATTCTTTTTGAAGCTTATCAATATCTTTGTTTTTGGCGATGAGTTTTTTTAGATTCTTCCGTAATTTATCATCCTGTTTTTTTAATTCTTCATTCTGTTCCTGTATGATGCGTTCAGATTTAACATGCCTTGTAATATCCTGAGCAACCCCATCAACCGAAATCAATTCTCCTTTGTCATTATAATGGGGAGACTCCATTATTCGGATAATTTTAACTTCTTGTGATTTAGTATAAAGTTCGAGTATAAAGTCTTGTTGTTTTTTTCCGCGGGCACTCTTCTGAAGTGTTTCAAGGTTCTTTTTATTGAATTCACTATCAGTCATGTGTTTCACCAAACCTTCTTTTGCTTCTTCAACAGAGTAACCCAAAATATCTTCCACTGAAGGACTCATATACAAATATTCCCCTTTAAGATTATGGGAATAGAAGAAATATTCATGTTCAAGAGTTTCGATTAATCGCTTATATAATCCTAGGTCAAAACTTTCCATATAGGTTAACTAAATTCAATTCACTGGCTCAGTTAAAATCGCCGTGTAAGTTAACAGATTTTTAAAAATCTGAAGTGGGATTGCCGTAATTCGTCTGTTATTTAGATTGAGTTGTTTTAATTTTAACCGGAAGCAGTAAACTTATCGCATTAACGATGTATGCCATAAAAATCAAACAATTTCCAGCTACTTCCCAATTTAGAAGAGATAACAACTTGCCGATTAAAGCTATACTTCCTCCTGAAATTAGAGCAAAAGCAACATTTTTTTTGTTCACTTTAATTTGAAGTAATCCCAACAGAGTGGGGACAACAAAAGCTCCCGAAAAGAATGTTAAAGCCAGTAAAAGCGCCTGAATAATGGAAGTAACATATAACGCTATAATCAAGCTTAAGATTCCGATTGCAATAATTAAATAACGGGCCAGTAATAAGGAATTTTTCCTGTTAAGATTGCCGGTAATTAATTCACTCAAAATGATAGATGATGTTAACAGGGTAGTGTCGGCAGAAGACATAACTGCTGATAGGAGGGCAGCAAGAAACAACCCGTAAGCCCAGCCTGGCAAAAGATGTTCGGCAAAAGCTACGATTCCTTCACCTGAATTCTGCGAGAAAACACCGAGGTAGGTTAATCCAAACGAAACCGGAATAAGAATTAACGCAACAATCAGAACACTTTTAGAGGCTGTATTTTCATTTCGGGCGCAGAATATACGCGAATAAATATCGGGCCCAACAACGAAGGTGACCGAGTAAGTGACCAGCAGAATAAGTAAATCGACAAAACTAAATTTATCGTTGAACATTGCGTCAAAACTCAGTGGCTGACTTACCTGTTTTTCCGGGTCAGTAAAGATGAAAAACAACATGGCAGCCAATCCGACAATGATTAAAACTGATTGTAAAGTATCGGTTTTCAAAATACTCCATTGCCCACCCAGTAAGGTGTAAAGAATAAATACAGAGCCCGAAATAAGTGCAGCTTGCTGGTAAGTAATGGAATGAAGACCAGTAAGTATCTTTGCTGCTGCAATAATCTGGGCTGCAACAATCCCGAACCACGCCAGCGGAATAATAACAGAAGCAATAACTTCGGCCTTTTTGCCATAGAAATTTCCAAGTAGCTCAGGTAAGGTGAAATTTCCGTAACGACGTACATATTTTGAAACAGGTACAAGCACAAACAGACCTGCTGCTGCACTAAAAAGAAACCACAGTGCCGGCCAGCCAACAGTCTGGCTTAGTTCTATTGTGCCCAATACGGCCGAACCACCCAGGATAGTGGCCAATAAGCTTCCTGAAACAGGGAACCAACCTGCACGTTTCCCTGCGACGTAATAATCGTCGGGTTTTTTCACCTGGAAAGCTGAATAAACACCAATTCCAATGATGAACAGAAAATAAATGGCAATGGTTATTTCTACTTGCATACGATTGATGCAAATATCGAAATTCTATAACAAACAAAAAACCCGGAAATTTCCGGGTTTATATATTTTTTATGCTTTCAGTTTTTTATACTTAAACCGCTTTGGTGCTTCTCCTCCCATTCGTTTTTTCCGGTTTTCTTCGTAATCGGAAAAAGATCCTTCGAAGAAATGGACATGCCCTTCTCCTTCAAAAGCAAGAATGTGTGTGGCAATACGGTCGAGGAACCAGCGGTCGTGTGAAATAACGACTGCACAGCCTGCAAAGTTTTCCAAACCTTCTTCGAGCGCACGCAAAGTATTCACGTCTATGTCGTTGGTAGGTTCGTCGAGCAACAGTAAGTTACCTTCCGATTTCAGTGCGAGAGCCAGATGTAAGCGGTTCCGTTCACCGCCTGATAAAACACCACATTTCTTTTCCTGATCGGAACCCGAAAAGTTAAAGCGCGAAACATAGGCTCTGGCGTTTGCCTGTCGGTTTCCAAGCATGATGGTCTCTGTTCCGCCCGAAATAACTTCATAAACCGATTTGTTTGGATCGATAGCTTTGTGCGTCTGGTCTACATAGCTGACTTTTACTGTTTCTCCAATGTCAATACTTCCTGCATCGGCTTTTAATTGATTCATGATCAGTTTGAAAAGAGTGGTTTTACCAGCACCGTTTGGCCCAATTACACCAATGATACCGGCAGGTGGAAGTTTAAAACTGAGATCTTCAAAAAGGATACGATCACTAAATCCTTTTTTCACACCTTCCATTTCCACTACTTTATCACCGAGTCGCGGACCATTGGGAATGAAAATTTCGAGACGCTCTTCTTTTTGACGACTGTCTTCGTTTAGCATTTTATCGTACGCACTCAAACGGGCTTTACTTTTTGCCTGTCTGGCTTTGGGTGCCATCCGTACCCATTCCAGTTCGCGTTCGAGTGTTTTCTTCCGTTTCTGGCTCCCTTTTTCTTCCTGCTCCAGTCGTTTGGCTTTTTGTTCAAGCCACGAGCTGTAATTTCCTTTCCATGGGATTCCCATACCACGGTCGAGCTCTAGAATCCAACCTGCTACATTATCCAGAAAGTAGCGGTCGTGGGTGATACAGATTACGGTTCCTTTGTACTGATCGAGATGCGCTTCGAGCCATTGGATACTTTCTGCGTCGAGGTGGTTGGTAGGTTCATCGAGCAGTAAAACGTCCGGTTCTTTTAACAATAAACGACACAATGCAACACGTCGGCGTTCACCTCCCGATAGTTCACTGATGGGTTGATTGTCAGGCGGACATTGCAGCGCATCCATGGCGCGTTCGAGTTTGCTGTCGAGGTTCCAGGCATCCAGTGCATCCATTTTTTCCTGTAGCTGAGCCTGTTCGTTCATCAACTCGTCCATTTTATCCGGATTTTCATATACTTCCGGCATTCCGAACAACTGGTTGATTTCTTCGTAGCGGTTTAAAACGTCAACGGTTTCCTGCATGCCTTCGCGTACTACTTCGATTACGGTTTTGTTTTCGTCGAGTTGTGGTTCCTGTTCGAGCAGTCCAACAGAGTAACCTGGGGCAAACACAAGCTCACCATTAAACGATTTGTCCTGACCGGCAATGATCTTCAGCAAAGTCGATTTTCCTGATCCGTTTAACCCGATGATGCCAATTTTAGCACCCAGGAAAAACGAAAGTGAAATGTCTTTAATAACTGTTTTACTGGGTGGGTATGTTTTACTCACCTTATACATTGAGAAAATAATTTTCTTATCGTCGCTCATAATCTGTTTTATTAATGAGCCAAAAATACAACAGAAAGTGGAATCAAAACTGACTGCGTGTTGAATTTTATTAATTAGCTGATATAGTGATTGTTATTAGGTGATTTGTAGGTGTCATCTGATTCGCATGTTTAAATAAGAAGTGAGTATTTTGGAGAGAGTTGCTAAGAATTATGATCTATGTTTTAAGGAACAAGGTTAATATCAATGAGTAACACTAAGCATTCTCTGTATGTAAATTTAAGATTTCACACCATTTCAAATCAGCAATAAAAATTAGGCTTGGAGTTGGATTGTAACGAACTTTGTATTGTGGATAAAGAGGAGAAGATAAAATACAGAAGTCGCTTCCTTTAAGAGAAAAAGTTCATTGTTAGATTGTTTCATAGATTTAGTTTTTAGTTAGTTGTTAGATTTTTTTAGAGTTTAGTTTTAGTTCATTGTTTTTTTTGAATTTAGTTGATCGTGCATTTTTCACCCTACTGTTTTAAACTTACAAACCCATAAAACAGAAAATGCAGGTTTTAGAGGCCGTTAAATAATCTTTGCGCAAAAAAGTTATGGACGCGGCTGGGAGTTACCTAATTAAGTTGTTTAAAAGTTTCTGATCATCGCCCCGGTATTGTTTGGACGCTGACAATACCTGGGTGCAGAAACACTTTAAAAATCACTTTCATCCCTTATTTCCTATTCATTTTTCCTAATATCATTTTTCATATTCTTACTGTTCTTCTGTTTGAATGAATATCTAGTTTCTGTTCGTTTAAATTTGTCAAAATATAATTCTTCCTAATTCATTCTACCTACCTTAAAGAAATTCTCAATTTAATGAGTGTCTGTCAGCTTTTTACTCATTTGAATTTGAGCTTTTTACCTGCTTCAATTCAGTAATGGAAATTAGGCAGAGGAGCAGAATATGACGAATTTTGTAGTGTTAACATAGAGGAGAAGATAAAATACAGAAGTCGCTTCCTTTAAAAGAAAAGTTCATTGTAGTGGTGTTCATAGGCATAGTTTTAGTTTGTTTGGTTTAGTTGATATGCTTTGTTATTTCGCTGTTTTAAAAATACAAACCCGTTAAAACAGAAAAATGCAAAATTTAAAAAGAGGCTGCTAAGTAATCTTTGCACAAAAAAAGTTATGGACGCGGCTTGGAGTTACCTAATTAAGTTGTTTAAAGTTTCAGAAGCCCCGGTACTGTTTTGAAGCATACAGTACCGGGAGTCTGAAGCCTGCTAAAACTTTCTTTTTCACTAATCACGTTTTTTCTTTCCCAAAATTTTACCGGTCATGTTTATAAACCACCTGAAATAGTTGATCAGGTGAAAAATAAAAAAGAAAATTAGCAGTAACCCAAGCTTGTTATGTACTTCTCTTAAAATTTCAGCCAAAGGAGAATCACCAAATACGAACCAGGCAAGTAAGGAAGTAAAAGCAGTCAAAAAAAATACGATAAACAGGGTTAAGTTCGTTCCGCTGTTCTTTCCTTTAAATTGCAGTTTAACCAGCATTTTTAGCCAGTGCAAGTGCATCAGTAAATGCACCAGAATTATTGGTATAATTGCCAAAGCTGTGATACGGTGAATCCACAACCATTGGTAACCATCAATACCCAAAGTTTCTAATACGTATGGGTAGCCTCCGTGATAACGCAAAACTACAATCCCGGTGAAAAAGCAAAAAAACAAAAGGCAAAAAAGCAAATGTATTATATATGTAGTTTCGATATGACTTCGGAATTCTTGTCTCCGGTTTATCCATCCTTACATTTCATTTACTGAGCTGCAATTATATGTTATTTCACTTTCTTCGCCAAACCATATTCGTACCCTGGATTCAACAGATTCTGAAATGAACTTAAATTAAACCATTCTTCCTGTCCAATTGTTTGATTAAAAAAAATTCTTATGAAACAAAATTTGGTTTTTTACTTATTACATTATTTACAATTATGGTTCAGGTTACAAATGCTCAGAAAAGTTTTTACGATTTTAAAGTTGAAGCGATCGACGGTTCCGCATTTGATTTTGCACAATTAAAAGGAAAAAAGGTATTGGTTGTAAATACTGCCTCAAAATGTGGTTTTACTCCACAGTACGAAGGATTGGAGAAGCTATATGAACAATATGGCGGAGATCATTTTGTGATCATTGGTTTTCCTGCCAATAATTTTCTGAAACAGGAGCCGGGAACAAATGAAGAGATCGCTGATTTCTGTGAGAAAAACTATGGTGTTACTTTTCCGATGATGGCTAAAATCAGTGTGAAAGGCAGTGATATGCACGAATTATATAAGTGGTTGACCAACAAATCAGAAAATGGTGTGATGGATTCAGACGTCACATGGAATTTTCAAAAATACCTGATTGATGAAAAAGGTAATCTGGTAACTTCTTATCCGCCCAAAACCAAGCCCGATGATAAGAAAATAGTGGGTTGGATTACAGCCGAATAAATGAGTAACACAGACAGAACTTTGCAATATACTTCCCATTAAAGATTACAACTGAAGAAAGTACTTCTGACGCCAATCATCTTAAATATTAAGTTAATCAAAGATAGCTCTGCATAAATACAATTCCCAAACATTTATTGATTTACGACATTATATTTGTGCCGATTTTCCAGTAACTTAAATGGGCTAATTCAAACGGTCTTAAAGATTATCAAAATGGGCATAAAAATAACGTTCAGAATCAATTATCATACCCGGTGGGGCGAAAACCTGTTCATTACAGGATCTCACAAAGCACTGGGAGAATGGAGTGCTGAAGATGCATTTCCGATGTATCACAATGGTGATGGAGAGTGGGAAGCCAATTTAGTGTTGGGAAGAAAGACGGATATTGAGTATAAATACCTGCTTAGAACTGAAAACCATTCGTTTATTTGGGAAGGCGGGAAAAATCGTGTACTTATAACCTGTGATTATACTTTATTGGAAACACGCGATTTTTGGCGTCCGCAAGCCGACTCAGACAGTGCTTTTCAAACCCAGGTTTTTACCAAAGTATTGATGCCTCCTCCTGGTCCTGACTTTAAAATTACGCTGAAAAACTACAAGCGATCAATTCAGCTCCGACTTCGTGAAACCCGCATTCCGAAAGGAAAAACTTTAGCAGTTACAGGAAATTTGAAGTCACTGGGGGAGTGGAAAACACCCTTGTTACTTGATCCATCTGATTATCCGGTATGGAAGGTGAATATTTCGTTGCACCAGGCTAAATTCCCAATTTATTACAAGTATGTTCTGGTTGATATTGAATCAGGCAAAATAGAAATCTGGGAAGACGGAGATGAACGGATTTTATTTTATGTGGATAAGGCTGAGGAAAGTATCCTGCATGTTCAGAATGATGAGAAATTCCGCTTTGGCAGTTCCAACTGGAAAGGGGCAGGTGTAGCGGTACCAGTATTTTCTTTACGGACAAATGAAGGTTTTGGAATAGGTGAATTCAATGATATTAAAAAACTGGTAGATTGGTCGGCATCAACCGGGTTGAAAATGATTCAATTGCTCCCAATCAATGAAACAGTTGCCACACACTCATGGCTCGATTCATATCCGTACAAAGCCATTTCGGTATTTGCCCTGCATCCGGCTTACCTGAATCTGGATAATCTGGGACAGTTGAATGATGTAGTCAAACAGAAGGAATTTAATGCCTTGAAAGAAGAATTAAATGCTAAACCTTATGTGGATTATGTGAAAGTAACACAGGTAAAGTCACGTTACTATAAACTCATTTTTGATCAGGAATGGAAAAACGTTAAGAAGTCAGGCGAATTTGAGGCTTTCTTCAAAAAAAATCGTGAATGGCTCGAACCATACGCGGCTTTCTGTTATTTACGCGATCAGCATAAAACCAGCAATTTCAGGGAATGGGAAAAATGGGCACAATTCGACAGTAAAAAGATTAAAAAACTCGTTGAACCGGGTACCAAACACTACGCTGATATTGCCGTGCATTATTTCATCCAGTTTTATTTGGATAAGCAACTGAAGGAAGTAGTAACCTATGCACACGAAAGGGGAGTAGCTTTGAAAGGCGATATCCCGATCGGAATCAGTCCAAACAGCATTGAAGCCTGGACAAAACCTGAGCTGTTCAACCTGAACGGACAGGCAGGTGCTCCACCAGATGATTTTGCCGTGCTCGGTCAGAACTGGGGCTTCCCGACCTACAACTGGGATGAAATGGAAAAAGATGGCTTCGACTGGTGGAAAAAAAGGCTTCAGGCTATGTCGAAATATTTCGACGCATTCCGAATTGATCATATTCTGGGTTTCTTTCGAATCTGGGAAATCCCGCAAAACGCGTTACATGGTTTGCTCGGATATTTTAAACCCGGTTTGCCATTTACTCCAAACGAATTGGAAGATTGGGGCGTTAGTTTCGACTATGAACGAATGGTTAAACCATATATTCGGGGACACTTTTTGCGCGAGATTTTTGGCGAGTTCAGCGAAGAAGTACGAAAGAACTATCTGAATGAACTGGATTACAATGTTTTTGAATTGAAACCCGAATTTGATACACAAAAGAAAATATTCGCACATTTTACACCACTGGAAGACGAAGAAGGGAAACTGACAGAAAAGGAAGTAACTGTTCGCGACGGGTTGATCTCACTGCTCGATGAAGTGCTGTTTATCCGTGATCCGTATTCACCCGAAGCCTATCATCCGCGAATTGCCTTACATTACACCTTCTCGTACCGTGAACTTGACAGCGAGACAAAAGACAAGCTGGATGATTTGTATATCGATTTCTTTTACAAGCGACACGAGCAGTTTTGGAAAAATGAAGCAATGAAAAAACTGCCTGCTTTAACCGAAGCAAGTGAAATGTTGATTTGCGGTGAAGACCTGGGAATGGTTCCTGATACGGTACCGGAAGTGATGAACGAGTTAAACATTTTAAGTCTTGAAATACAACGTATGCCCAAGAATCCTGACATTGAATTTGGGCACCCGGCAGATGCGCCTTACCTGAGTGTATGTACCACTTCCACTCACGACATGTCAACAATCAGGGGATGGTGGGAGGAAAACCGTGAAAACACGCAGCGTTTCTTCCATCATATTCTGGGGCATAACGGCGATGCGCCTTTTTTTGCAGAACCCTGGATCTGCCGCGAAATCATTAACCAGCATTTGTATTCGCCAGCTATGTGGACAATTTTTCCAATTCAGGATTTAATTGCCATGGATGGTGAACTTCGCTGGGATGAAACCGACAAAGAACGGATTAATGTTCCAAGTGATGAGAAAAACAAGTGGCGTTACCGGATGATTTTAAGCATAGAAGAATTGCTGGGAGCAGAAGATTTTAACAGGATGCTGACAGCAATGATTCACGGTTCTGGAAGAAATACGGATGTTTAAAACAAACCAAAGCCCGAAACTTGTAATTTGTTTCTCTGCTGCTTTTAATTATTAATTTTTAAAGAAGAACATAACGTTTGAATGAAACCTGTCGGGAAACGTTGTATTATTGATGTTTTAAAATGAATGACCTGTAAAAACGGATTAAAACAAATTTGAAATGACAGAAAAATCAATGATAGAAAATATACGGAGCAAAAAGGGCTTCATTTGCGACATGGACGGCGTAATCTATCATGGCAATAAAATACTGGATGGTGTAAAAGAGTTTGTATCGTGGTTAATCGATGAAAACAAAAAATTTGTTTTTCTGACCAACTCCAGCGAACGGACTATCAAGGAGTTGCAGGGAAAATTATCAAGAATGGGCCTGGATGTTGGACCCGAACATTTTTACACCAGTGCTTTGGCAACCGCTGCTTTTCTTCAAAGTCAGCGACCCAACGGCAGTGCGTATATTATCGGGGAAGCCGGGCTAATCAACGCATTGTATAACGCCGGATACACGAGCAATAACATTGACCCGGATTATGTGGTGATGGGTGAAGCACGTTCGTACAGCTA
>Ga0116152_10004523_pt1 | contig 11002 bp, 11 predicted proteins | sample AD_UKC119_MetaG_FD_89894 | JGI IMG/M metagenome (GOLD analysis project Ga0116152, IMG submission 89894) | Active sludge microbial communities of municipal wastewater-treating anaerobic digesters from Hong Kong - AD_UKC119_MetaG | ecosystem: Engineered > Bioreactor > Anaerobic > Digestate...
GACATTATCGCTGCGTTGACCCAGCAGCCGGATCACCAGACTGCCCGAAATTATTGGAAAGTCCTGAAAAACCGCTTGAAAAAAGAAGGAAGTCAAACGGTTACATTTTGTAACCGGTTGAAAATGATTGCAGAGGACGGCAAAATGCGATTCACCGATGTCGCCGACCCGGAAACGCTTCTCCGGATAATACAGTCGGTGCCCTCGCCAAAAGCTGAACCGATCAAACTCTGGCTGGCAAAGGTAGGCTACGAGCGTATCCAGGACATTGGCGACCCTGCCCGATCCCTTGACCGGGCAAGGGATTTCTGGAAACAGCACGGCAGAAGCGAGAAATGGATCCAGCAGAGGATGATGGGTCAGGAAACCCGGAACAAGCTCACCGACTACTGGAAAGGTCATGAGATAGAAGGAGAAGAGGAGTACGCTTTTCTCACCAACATTATTCATCAGGAGTGGAGCGGTGTTTCAGTAAGAAAGCACAAGGATATAAAGGGGCTCGAAAGACAGAACCTTCGCGATCACATGAGCGAGGCGGAGCTTATTTTCACTGCCCTTGCGGAGCTTTCTACCCGCCAGATAGCAGAGAGCGTCGAGGCGACGGGCCTGCCGGAAAACGCGGAAGCGGGTAAAAAGGGTGGAAAGATAGCAAAGAAGGCACGGCTTGAACTTGAGCAGAAGACAGGAAAAAGCGTCGTAACAGGCGAGAATTTTTTGCCCCCATCCATTTCCAGGAAAAAACTGAAGGGAAACCCGGATGAAACCTGAGCATTTTTTCCCCCCGCGCCCTGATTCTGTTCCAACTATATACGCCTACGAGGACACAAACCCTCAATACGCGGGATTGCTCAAGGTTGGCTATACCGCAGGGGATGTCAGATCGCGAGTGGCGCAGCAGTATCCCACGCTTCGGCCCGGCAAACCTCCCTACCGGATACTTCTGGAAGAAACGGCAATGCGCAATGACGGCACCACCTTCACGGATCGCGATATCCACCGTTATCTGAGGAACCGGGGCATCAAAAACCCGGATGGTGAATGGTTCGAGTGTGACGCTGACCAGATTAAGGCGGCTGTCATAGCCGTGCGGTCAGGTGAGATGAACGAGGAAAACCGTTCGCTTGATTTCAGGATGAGGCCCGAGCAGGCGGAGGCGGTGGAGAAAACATTCACCTATTTCAAATCCTTTTCCAGCGAAAACCCTGACAAGGTCCCGCATTTTCTCTGGAACGCAAAAATGCGGTTCGGCAAGACCTTTGCCGCTTACCAGCTTGCAAGAAAAATGAAATGGTCGAAGGTTCTCGTGCTCACATTCAAACCTGCTGTCCAGAGCTCCTGGGAAGAGGACCTGAAACGCCACGTCGACTTTACTGGATGGCAGTTTATCTCCCCCGGCGGCCTCTCTTACGAAGAGGCGGATAAAAAAAGGCCGTTTGTATGTTTTGGTTCTTTTCAGGATTATTTGGGGAAGAACAAAAGCACTGGCGGGATAAAGACCAAAAACGAGTGGGTACATACGACCAATTGGGATTGCGTGATTTTCGACGAATACCATTACGGAGCATGGCGGGAAAACGCAAAAGATCTTTTCGAGGCTGAGGATAAGAGTGAGATCGCCTTTGGAGAAGGCGAGGGCATCGAAATTTTTGACGAGGGGATAATGCCCATTACAACCGATGCCTATCTCTACCTTTCCGGCACTCCCTTCAGAGCAATTGCGACAGGTGAATTCATCGAGGAACAGATATTCAACTGGACCTACTCCGATGAGCAGCGTGCCAAGCTGGAATGGTCAGGCGAGGATAATCCGTACGCGTCGCTGCCCCGAATGGTTCTGCTTACCTACCAGATGCCCGACTCGATCCGTGAGATAGCCATGCAGGGCGAGTTCAACGAGTTTGACCTCAATGTCTTTTTCTCAGCCGAAGGATCGGGCACACAGGCAAGGTTCACCTGGCAGGAAGAAGTGCAGAAGTGGCTGGACCTGATCCGGGGCGCGTTTCTTGAAACCACAATTGACAACCTGAAACTTGGCGCTCGAAAGCCGCCGATGCCGTTTTCCGACATACGACTCCTGAATGTCCTGTCCCATTCATTCTGGTTCCTGCCGAGCGTTGCATCCTGTTACGCAATGCGAAATCTCCTCGCCCAGAAGCAGAACGGGTTCTACCATGACTACAGGGTTGTAGTTGCCGCAGGAAGCAGTGCCGGGATCGGCGCTGCCGCGCTGCCGCCTGTTCAGAAGGCGATGGACGATCCCCTGAAGACGAAGACGATCACTCTTTCCTGCGGGAAGCTGACCACCGGGGTCACTGTCAAACCCTGGACCGGCATATTTATGCTGCGCAACTCTTCCAGCCCCGAGACATATTTCCAGGCCGCGTTTCGCGTCCAGTCCCCATGGACGATAAAAAACCCTGAAAGCATCGCACCAAACCTTGAGCAGATCATCAAAGAGGAATGCTATGTCTTTGATTTTGCGCCGGACAGGGCTTTGCGTCAGATCGCTGATTACAGCTGCAGGCTGAATGTCAATGGAGCAAACCCTGAAAAGAAGGTAGAGGAATTCATCAATTTTCTGCCCGTACTGGCCTATGATGGAAGCTCCATGAAGCGTATTGATGCGGCAGGCATCCTCGACATGGCTTTGAGCGGGACGACGGCGACACTGCTTGCAAGAAGGTGGGAAAGCGCTCTTCTGGTCAACGTGGACAATGGAACCCTGCAGCGCCTGATGAACAGCGGCGAAGCCATGAATGCGCTCATGCGCATCGAAGGGTTCCGCAGTCTGAATCAGGATATTGAGACAATAATCAATAAATCCGAATCGGTTAAAAAAGCAAAAAAAGAGGCCAACGACCGAGATCTGACTTCCACGGAAAAGAAAAAACTGACAGATGAGGAAAAGGAGTACAAGAGTCTCCGGAAGCAGATTCAGGAAAAACTCATAAAATTTGCCACGCGGATACCGGTCTTCATGTACCTGACCGATTATCGGGAGCGGACCCTTAAGGACGTTATCACCCGGCTGGAACCGGGACTTTTCAAAAAGGTAACAGGCCTTACCGTAAAAGATTTCGAACTGCTGGTCAGCCTGGGGGTCTTCAACAGTGGCCTGATGAACGACGCCGTCTACAAATTCAAGAGATACGAGGATTCCAGCCTTGGTTATATGGGAATCAACAAACACGAGGGCGAGGATATCGGCCTATACGATACTGTCCTGAGATCGGGAGACGACCCTCAAGTCTTCGAAAATGTCGGATGAATCAGGGCTTCTCAATTACGGCCTCTGCGCTGCCTTATTGACTAACACAAGATGTCGAATCCGGCTTGGTTTTTAAATGGTAGGCACCTCTGGATTTTCAGGCAATGAAACATTAGATGGTCTCCCCTTTGAAGCGAAGGGAGCAGGTGGTTAATGTGGACGAATTCGTATTGGAGTCATGGGAAGAACTCAAAGAGGAATTGAGAATGATCAAAAAGGAACGGGAAGAATTAGCAAGGCAGCCGGAGAGTACCCATGTATCTGAGCTCCTGTATAGAGCGGAGCAAGTCATAGGGGTCGCACCTACACTTTTTACTAAATGGCAAAGACAAAAAAAATTGAGGCAGAACCTCCCCTGGCAGGTTGTTGAAAGAACGGCTGAAGGCTGAATGCAGTCAAACGGTTACAAATTGTAACCGACTCAAAAGGGAATATTATTAGGGGGTTCTCAAAGTTGTTCAGCCCCCGCACGTTTGAAACACCTTCCTTTGATGTCTTCCCGAAGAGCGCCAGGCTGGCGAGGATTTTTATCAAGGTGAACAAATATTGGATTATAATAGGGAAACAGGGAAAAAGGAGGTGTCCCACACCATGGGTCTCCGCATCAAAATACCGCAGGAAGAGATCGCCAGCTTCTGTCAGAGGCACGGCATTCGCCGTCTTGCCCTGTTCGGATCGGTGCTGGGGGATGACTTCACTCCCGAAAGCGACGTAGATGTTCTGGTCGAGTTTGAGCCAGAGGTTCGTGTGGGCCTCAGGTTCTTTGCCATTGAACAGGAGTTGTCGGAACTTCTTGGACGGAAGGTCGACCTGAATACGCCGGGATTCCTGAGCAGACACTTCCGGGAGGAAGTCCAGCTCCAGGCTGAGGTTCTTTATGATGCAGCCTAAGGATCGCACAAGGCTGAAACATATGATGGAGTATGCTGAAGAAGCTAAAAATCTGGCAATGGAGACAACAAGAGAAAAACTGGCGACAGACCGGAAACTCGAATTGGCACTTACAAGGCTGGTCGAGATAATCGGGGAGGCAGCAGCAAGAGTTTCTACCCAGACCCGAGTGCAATATCCGGATATCCCATGGCTAGAAATGACCGGGCTCAGAAACCGGCTGATCCATGGTTACGATGCAGTCGATCTGGATATCCTCTGGGATATCATTCAGGAAGATCTGCCTTCCTTGATCAAGAGATTGAAAGTCCTTCTGGAAAGCGAATAGCCCCCCCTGTTTTAAAAAACCAGATCGATGTCTGACCTGCAAAAAATGACAAAACTTCTGTTGGGTAAGTTCGGAAGAGAAATGAAATTTTTATAGAATAGAGGTTTTCTGAAATGGACATTCCACGGATCTTCAACATCACCGAAAGTGCTCACCGCATTCATAACCCTTTTACATCCGAGAAGTTCGCCACTCTCGGCAGGGCGCTGCGCCTGGAACCGGGGGCACGCGTGCTCGATCTCGGCAGCGGTTCGGGCGAGATGCTGTGCACCTGGGCACGCGATTTCGGGATCATCGGCACCGGAATCGACATGAGCCAGCTGTTTTCCGGGCAGGCGAAACTCCGTGCTGAAGAACTCGGCGTCGCCGACCGGGTCGAGTTCATCCACGGCGACGCTGCAGGATACGTCGCCGGAGAAAAGGTCGATGTGGCGGCCTGTGTCGGTGCCACGTGGATCGGTGGAGGAGTAGCCGGCACCATCGAGCTTCTGGCTAAGAGCCTCCGCACCGGGGGGATCATCCTCATCGGCGAGCCCTATTGGCTGCAGCTGCCGCAGACGGAAGACGTTGCCAAAGGGTGCCTTGTCGATTCGATCTCCCATTATCTGTTGCTTCCGAAGCTTCTCGCGTCTTTCGGCGACCTCGGCTACGACGTCGTAGAAATGGTTCTGGCAGACCGGGAAGGCTGGGACAGGTACGAGGCGGCCAAGTGGCTGACCATGCGCCGATGGCTTGAAGCGAATCCCGGCGATGAACTCGCGAAAGAGGTTCGAGCCAAACTGACCTCGGAACCGGTACGCTACGCCAGGTACACCCGTGAATACATGGGCTGGGGTGTGTTCGCCCTGATGGCGCGGTGATGCGGGGCCGGTGGGGCGTGTCTTTTCTGTAACGTAAACAGGGAGAGCCATATCGCAGCGGAGAATGAACTGGCTTTTGCCGTCCGGGACGGGTTCCCTGTGACCACGGAACTGCATGTACTAATCGACAGGTGATAGGCCTGCAAGATCAACGGGTTGCAAATGGCCTGATTCCGTTATAAAATGAACTGCATAAATACCATTATTTGGTGTTTTTGCAGTTTAATTTATAATGGAGCTTTTCAAATGAGACGAGCGAAAGAAAATGGCAAGGGAGAAAATTACAGGATTAGGTTTCTCAAGTCACTTGTTGAGGATGGTCTTACCGTGTTTTCTGTTTCCGATGCAAGGCGGATAGCAGAAGAGAGCGGGATCCCCAGGACATATATCAACAGGCTCCTGTCCTTCCTGGTAAGGGATGGATGGATCACCCGCCTGAAGCGGGGTCTGTTCGCGCGTATCGGGCCGTTATCAGGCGATATTCAGATACATCCCTTTGCTATAGCAACACACATGATCGAACCTTCCGCAATAAGTCACTGGTCGGCTCTGCACCATCACGGGTTGACAGAGCAAGTACCCGGTATCGTCACGGCCATAACCCCAAAGAAAATTGTCACCCCAAGCATGCGCCTCGATAGATCCGTTGAGAGTACCAACCGTCGACACGGATGGCTGGTTGAAGGAGTCCGATATGAGTACAGGAGCGTAAAAGAGGAACATTATTTCGGGGTAGAAGAGATCTGGGTCGACCAATACTCCAGGATCCCCATCATGGACCGGGAGAGGGCAGCCCTGGATTTGTTCGTTTCGCCCGGGATCTTTGGCGGAATGGGAGAGGTGCTGGGAATAATGGATGAGCATCTTGCTTCACTTGACGTTGAAAGGCTTGTCGGTTACGCATGCAGATACGGAAAGATAGCGCCAGCCAAGAGACTGGGATGGATCCTGGAGCGATCATCCGTTCCTCATAAGATCCTTGAGCCTCTTCTGGCAATTCCTGCCGCTGGATATCTTTTGCTTGATCCATCGGGGCAAAATGAGGGAATTTTCGAAAAGCGGTGGAACATCCGGGTCAACCTTGGAAGCGGCAGGATCGAATGAAGCCGCTTCGAGTCCGGCTTCGTCAGGCTTCCAAATTACAGGGAATTCCGCAACATGTAATAGAGAAGGATTATGCCTTGAGTTACATTCTCGCTGGAATATCCAGGCATCCGGCCCTGAAGGATTCTCTGGTTTTCAAGGGTGGAACAGCACTGAAAAAGATGTTCTTCGGGAAATACAGGTTTTCTGAAGATCTGGATTTCTCCTGCAAAAATGCCCCAACGGGCGATGAACTGGAAAGGTGCATAGCAGAAGCACTTGAATACGCTCGTAGCCTGCTCATGGAACAAGGCCCGTTTTCGTTTTTGCTGGAAAGATATCTGGAACGTGATCCTCATCCACATGGCCAGGAAGCATTTACCATAAGGACCCAGTTCCCGTGGCACCCCGAGCCATTATGTCGAGTAAAAATGGAGATCAGCCATGATGAGCCTGTTCTGATCGAGCCGGCAAGGCGTGCTCTGATCCACGATTATTATGGAGAGACCCTTCAGAGCGAAGTGACCTGTTATCGCCTTGAGGAGATCATCGCTGAAAAATTGAGAACCTTATTGCAAATCCATGCGAAATTGGTTACCAGGGGATGGAATCGACCCCGTTCCAGGGATTATTATGATCTGTGGCAGATACTCAAGAAGTTCGGAGGGGATTTCCTTCCCGGGAGAGTGATTGAGATACTTGGTCCCAAGAATGCCCATAGAAACGTGTTTTTTCAGATCACAGAAGATTTCTTCAGTAAAGAGCTTGTTTCGGAGGCCTCGCGAAACTGGGAGAATAGTCTTGGCGCTTTTGTTATTGACCTGCCCGAATTCGACCAGGTCATGCAGGAACTAAAGCCTCTTATCCATCAGGTCCTCAAAGGATCTTAGTCCAGAATAATCCTGTGGGGGTCAATGGTGGTCCCTGATAAAAGCCGAAGCAAAGTGACCATGTGCTAAATTTTCGACAAAAGGAAAGCGATAGGGAGTGAGCAGACCATGGATCAGTCAACCGTTCATGTATATGTTTTCGACAGCATTTCGGACTGGGAGTACGGCTATGCGGCGGCGGGGATCAACAACCCCCAGTTTCAGATCAGCCCCGGACGATTCCGTGTAAGTACCGTGGCCCTGAAGAAAACCCCGGTCACGACCATGGGAGGGATCCGCATCCAGCCGGACCTCACCCTCGACCAGGTTTCCCCCGATGACAGCGCAATGCTGATCCTTCCCGGCGGGACTTCATGGGACCAGGGGCAGGAGACCGAGGCTGTGGAAGTTGCCCGCGCATTTCTGGATGCAGGGGTCCCCGTGGCCGCGATCTGCGGGGCAACGGCGGGGCTGGCGGGAGGCGGTCTTCTGGATAACCGGAAACACACGAGCAATGCCCCGGAGTATCTTGCCGCAACGGGGTACAAGGGGGCTTCCCTTTACCAGGATGCGCCAGCCTTTACCGACGACAACCTGATCACGGCATCGGGGATCGCGCCCGTCGATTTTGCCCGGCATATCTTCAAACGGCTGGAGATTTTCAAGCCCGAGGTCCTGGATGCCTGGTTCGGACTCTTCAAGACAGGGCGCGCCGAGTATTTTTTTGCACTGATGCAGGCGATGGGAGCGTAATCGTTACTGTTCCCGACGACGCGTTGGGGGAGTCCTCTCAGAGCCAAAAAGGAGGGGTTGTTAATGATCCAGTATCGGACTATCTTTCCTGCCTTGATCCTTTTCCTCATTTTCGCGGGTTCCGCGGCGGCGGTCATGCCGCCCGAGCATTACGCCAGGATGGCCGAAAATTCCAGGATAAGGGCGACGGCTGTTGTTGATTCGGTTGAGGTCCTTGAGACCACCAAAGAGAGTACCAGAAAGAAAGTTGTCTTCTCCCTGAGGCACGACTTCGGCATGGAAGTTCCCGAAATTTTTTCAGGCATCTGTTTTTCGGTGGACTGGCCATGGCAGAAACCGATGGCGGGGGGCACGATCTATTTCTACCCCGAAAAAGGGGACCTGGTCTTCGTTACCGTGGCGGCCGACGGTGGCCATATTACAAGCTATACCTACCTGGACGAAAACCTGGAAACCCTCTTCGTGGGAAACCCCGACAGGATCCGCTTTGGGATGGGGAATGCACACCTCGAACTCTGATCATTTTGCAAAAACGTGCCAGGTTATGTTCGGGCCTGCACTCGACAGGGGGATTTGTTGTGTCAGGTAAGGAAAGGATTATCATCAGGCCCGGGCTCAGGGTAAAGATCGTACAGAAGCAGCACCAGGGGACGGGAGAACTCACCGAGGGCATCGTCAGAGACATTCTGACCAAAAGCTCCACCCACCCCCACGGGATCAAGGTGAGGCTCGAGGACGGTACCGTGGGCCGGGTCAAATATGTAAAAGAGGAATAAAGCGCGCAAATAGGTTGTGCTAGGATTGTCCTTGAATATCCAACCTGATTCTGGAAGGAGACTGGATTTATGTTTATCAACTGTGCAGTGGATATTGTGACAGGGCGGGGAGGTGCATACAGGGCACGATAATGTATATGCCTCCCAAAAGTTGAAATAAAAAACTTTTGGAGGTTATCGAATTGAAAAATACAGATATGGAAAACATGGGGCTCAGCGAGGGTTTCATCGCCGAGTCTGATAGATATGCGGGTCTTTTTGTCGGGCGCGTCGTTTCCCAGTCCAGGAGTCTTTACAGGGTGGCGACGGATCGGGCGGAGGTGCAATCTGAAGTCTCCGGAAAGTTCCGTTTCGGGACAGGATCCATGTCCGGTTACCCTGCGGTGGGAGATTTCGTAATGGTCGACCGGAATAATAATGCCGAGGGGAATGCCGTCATCCATCATGTCCTTCAACGGAAAAGCGCCTTCATCAGAAGGGCGGCGGGGACGTCGAATGAAGACCAGGTCGTGGCCTCGAATATCGACACGGTGTTCATCTGCATGTCCCTCAACAGGGACTTCAACCTTCGCAGGGTCGAGCGCTACCTGGGGATAGCCTGGGACAGCGGGGCCGTCCCGGTCATCGTTCTGACAAAAGCGGACCTGTGCGGTGATCTGACGGAGAAATTGTCCGAGCTCGAGGCCGTCGCTCTTGGAGTTGACGTGATCGTCACTTCCAGCCTGGCCGAAGACGGATACGAACCTGTCCGCAAGTATCTCGGCCGAGGGAAAACGGTCGCCTTTATCGGCTCATCGGGTGTCGGCAAGTCGACCCTGATAAACAGGCTCCTCGGCCGGGACCTTATTCTGACCCGGGATATCAGGAAAGATGACAGGGGCCGGCATACAACGACGAGGCGGGAACTGATCGTCATCCCCGGCGGAGGGGTCGTCATCGACACCCCCGGGATGAGAGAGCTCGGCATCGAAAGCGCGGATCTGGCAAGAACCTTTATCGATATCGACGAACTGTCGGCGCAGTGCAGGTTCCACGACTGTACTCATAAGGGTGAGCCGGGCTGTGCAGTCAGAAGGGCGATAGATGACGGGCTGCTATCCGAAGACAGGCTCGAGAGTTACCTGAAGCTGAAAAAGGAAGCGAAGTACAACGGCCTGAACTCAAGGCAGATAGAGACCGAGAAGTTTTCTGCCATGTTCGCGGAAGTTGGCGGAATGAAAAACGCCAGGAAGTTTGCAAAAGAAAAAAACAGGAGAAAGCAGGGTTATTGACACGTAGGGGTCGCCTTGTTGCCTCAAGGCGACCCTAAACATAGACAGCGAGGAGATGAAATAATGAGAAAACCCGCAAACTTGCTTGTCGTTATCGCGATCCTTCTGTGCGCGCTTCCCGCGGCGGCGGATCATTCGACATCGGGAACAGTATCGGGACCCACTCCCTATGTCTACACCATCAAGTGCGATCCCGGGGAAGGTTTCCTCGTGGAGGTAACGTCAAGTCAGCCAACCTCGGTGAACATCCTTTCAATGACGCCCGATTCCCGCGCCGACGGAGGTTGGGCCTTCAATGCCGTGAAGAGCAGCCAGAAAGCCTACTCTCACCTAATGGATTACAGAGCTCCCTCGGGGGAGCCCAAGAACAACGCTTCTCACTGGCATTACAGGGTCTCGATCCTGGCCTCGACATACGAACCCGCGGATTTTACCCTTTCTGTAACCCTTCTGGGTGACGGGGGTTCCGGTGATTCCGGCAAGGACGCGAAGGAACGACTGGATGAACTTGCAAAGAATCTGAACCGGGAGTGGGATGCCCTGGAAGAAAAGATAAAGGCCATGGATTGGTTGAAGGACACGGTGAAGGAACTGAACGAAAGAAAAGCAGCACTCCTGGAGAAAAAGGGAGAGATAGACAGGATCACCGCTCTTGCAAAAAGCGAGTCCGATCCTCAGGAAAAACAGAGGCTTCTCGATATCCGGAATGGGCTTGTAACAGAATACAAGACGGGTGCAGCCCAATACAACGAGGATTACCGAAAGATAGAGGGAGACCTGGAAGTTCGCAATTTGATGGTCAGGAGGCAAAACGCGGTTCACGACCTGGGAGTGGCCCTCAAGGACCCCTACAACAGAAAAGATTACGCCGCCTGTATCGCCATAGCCAACGGATCGGAGATA
>Ga0116152_10004524_pt1 | contig 11002 bp, 10 predicted proteins | sample AD_UKC119_MetaG_FD_89894 | JGI IMG/M metagenome (GOLD analysis project Ga0116152, IMG submission 89894) | Active sludge microbial communities of municipal wastewater-treating anaerobic digesters from Hong Kong - AD_UKC119_MetaG | ecosystem: Engineered > Bioreactor > Anaerobic > Digestate...
GACGGCGCTCCTGATCCTGCTTTCCGGCGTCATGGGGCCGGAGAACGAGCTTACCGGCACGGCGCTCACGCAGGCGGCGCTGGTCGAGCATATCGGCGTCTTCGGCGGCCCCTTCATCGCCATCGCCATCTTCTTCTTCGCCTTCACCTCGATCATCGGCAACTACTCCTACTCGGAGATGGCGATGGTCTATCTCGGGATCGGCCGGCACGAGGGCCTGGTGGTGCTCCGGGTGGTGGTGCTGCTCATGGTGGTCTGGGGGTCGCTGCAGGCGGTGGCGACGGTGTTCAACACCGCGGACGCCTCCATGGGGCTCATGGCGACGATCAACCTGATCGCGATCCTGGCGCTGTCGGGGACGGTGGTGAAGCTGACCAAGGATTATTTCGAGCAGCGGAAGGCCGGCAAGGAGCCGATCTTCCACGCGGCGGATTATCCGGAACTCGGCGACCAGATCGAGCATTCGATCTGGTACCGGGAGAGCTGATCCGGCCGGCAGGACACCCCTCCGCGCAGCTTGCGCGGAGGGGTCTGGCCCATCGGTCAGTGAGGGACGTGCTTCCGGGATTCAGGCGGGCGCCGACCGGCCCGCCCGGGCCTCAGCCGAGCGCGGCCTCGAGCTCCGGCACCACCTGGAACAGATCGCCCACGAGACCGTAATCGGCGACCTGGAAGATCGGCGCCTCCTCGTCCTTGTTGATGGCGACGATGACCTTCGAATCCTTCATGCCGGCGAGATGCTGGATCGCGCCGGAGATGCCGATGGCGATGTAGAGCTCGGGCGCCACCACCTTGCCGGTCTGGCCGACCTGCCAGTCGTTGGGGGCGAAGCCCGAATCGACCGCCGCGCGGCTGGCGCCGACCGCGGCGCCGAGCTTGTCGGCGAGCTTCTCGATGATGGCGAAATTCTCCTCCGAGCCGACGCCGCGCCCGCCGGAGACGACGATGCGCGCCGAGGTCAGCTCCGGCCGGTCGCTCTCCTGCACCCGGTCCTCGACCCAGGCGGAGATGCCGGGATCGGCGGCGGCCGCCCCGCTCTCGACCGGGCAGGGCGCCTGGGACCCGGCGGCCTCGAAGCTCGCGCCGCGCACGGTGACGATCTTGGTGGCGTCGCGCGACTGCACCGTCTGGATGGCGTTGCCGGCGTAGATCGGCCGCTCGAAGGTGTCCGGGGAGACCACGCCGGTGATGTCGGAGATCACCATCACGTCCATCAGCGCCGCGAGGCGCGGGGCGACGTTCTTGCCGGTGGTGGTGGCGGGAAAGGCGATATGCTCGTAGCCCGCGGCCAGGCCGTGCACGAGCTCGGTCAGGGGCTCGGCGAGGCGATGGGCATAGGCGTCGCCCTCCACATGGATCACCTTGGCGACGCCGTCGATCGCGGCGCCCGCCGCCGCCACCGCGGCGCAATCCTTGCCGGCGACGAGAAGGTGGATGTCGCCGCCCATGGCCTTGGCCGCGGTCACCGTCTTGGCGGTGGCATCGTTCAGCGCGGCATTGTCGTGCTTGGCGAGGATGAGGACGGCCATCAGAGCACTCCCGCTTCGGTCTTGAGCTTCTCGACGAGTTCGGCGACCGAGCCGACCCGGACGCCCGCCTTGCGGGTCTCCGGCTCCACGGTCTTCAGCACCTTGAGCCGCGGGCTCGCATCGACCCCGAAATCGGCCGGGGTCTTCTCGTCCAGCGGCTTCTTCTTGGCCTTCATGATGTTGGGCAGGCTCGCGTAGCGCGGCTCGTTCAGCCGCAGATCCACGGTGACGACGGCGGGCAGCGCGACATCGATCACCTGCAGCCCGCCATCCACCTCGCGGGTGACCTTGGCCCTGCCCTCGGATAGCTCGAGCTTCGAGGCGAAGGTCGCCTGCGGCCAGCCGAGCAGTGCCGCGAGCATCTGGCCCGTGGCGTTCATGTCGTTGTCGATCGCCTGCTTGCCGGCGATCACCAGCCCGGGCGCCTCGGCGTCGATCACGGCCTTGAGGATCTTGGCGACCGCCAGCGGCTCGATGTCCTCGTTGACGTTCTCCGTGGCCACGACGAGGATCGCCCGGTCCGCGCCCATGGCGAGCGCGGTGCGCAGCGTCTCCTGCGCTTGGCGAACCCCGATCGACACCGCGACGATCTCCGAGGCCGCGCCCTTTTCCTTGAGCCGGATCGCCTCCTCGACGGCGATCTCGTCGAAGGGGTTCATGCTCATCTTGACATTGGCGAGCTCGACGCCGCTCCTGTCCGCCTTGACCCGGACCTTCACGTTGTAGTCGATGACGCGTTTGACGGGGACGAGGATCTTCATGGCGCTTCCCTTGTGTCGCTCCTGCGGCCCATGGCCGGGCCGCCTCTTCCTGCCTCGGGCCGCGGCGGCACGGGCGGCGGAAAGCGACGCTTTACCCCGCGCGATTCCGCATCGGCTGGATAAGGTCGCGCGCAGGCCCGCGCAACAGGAACTTCGCGATCGGGGAAGGCCGGCGCCGGATTGTCGCCCGGCGCCGGCCCGTGGTTCAGGCGCGGCTCAGAAGATGAAGTCGGTGGCGTCGAGTTCGCCCGCCGTCGTGTCGAGCATGGTGATCGTGCCTTCGGCGAAGACCAGCTTCACGCTCGAGCCCAGTGCGACGACGTTCACGTCGTCGAAGGAATCGATGCCGGCCAGCGCGCTCACGTCGATCTGGTCGAACCCGTCCTCGAAATCGGTGATCGTCGTCTGCTCGGCGGTGAAGACGAAGACGTCGTTGCCTTCGTTGCCGGTCACGATGTTGATGCCGGTCAGCCCGATCAGGCGGTCGTTGCCGGCGCCGCCGACGAGACGGTCGTTGCCGAAGCCGCCATTCAGCGTGTCGTCGCCGTCCTCGCCGTAGAGGCGGTCGTTGTCGGATTCACCGGCGAGGATGTCGTCGCCGGCGCCGCCATACATGATGTCGTCCTTGGAGCTGCCGTTCAGGCGGTCGTTGCCCTCGCCGCCGTACATCCGGTCGGCGCCGCTGCCGCCGCTGAGGACGTCGTCGCCGAGCCCGCCGGTGAGCGTGTCGTCGCCGCGGTTGCCCCGGATCGTGTCGTTGCCGTCGCCGCCGTCGATCGTGTCGTTGCCCTCGCCGCCGCCGATACTGTCGTCGCCGCTGCCGGTGAGGATCGTGTCGTTGCCGCCACCGCCGTCGACGATGTTGTTGCCGCCCTCGTCGGTGATGACGTCGTTGCCGCCGTCGCCGTAGATCGTGTCGTTGCCGAGCCCGCCGACCATGCGGTCCCCGCCGTCGCCGCCGAACATCCGGTCGTTGCCGTCCTGGCCGTACATCCGGTCGTCGCCGATGCCGCCCAGCATGCGGTCGTTGCCGGTGCCGCCGTAGAGCAGGTCGTCGCCGCCGTCCCCATAGACGCGGTCGTTGCCGTCGCCGCCGTCGATGCGGTCGTTGCCGTCGTAGCCGATGATCTGGTCGTTGCCGCCGAGGCCGAAGATGCGGTCGTTGCCGGTGCCGCCGTTGACCCGGTCGTCGCCCGCACCCGCGTTGATGGTATCGTTGCCGGTGCCGCCGGAGATGCGGTCGTCGCCGTCGTAGCCGTAGATCGTGTCGGCGCCGCCGTAGCCGTAGATGATGTCCGCGAGGCTGGTGCCGCGCAGCACGTTGTTCAGATCGTTGCCTTTTATCAGTGCCATATCCAGCTCCTGTAGTTCATTCGTTCGGTGAAAGGGATTTCGAGTGCACGCGGACCTGCCTGCACCTCGTCGAGCTCAAGTTCGGTTGGGCTAGGACGCGACCTCCATGCTTGGCCGCGTCATGCCGCCGCCGCCCGGCCGGAAAGCTCGACCAGGATCGCGGAATAGACTAGGGCGGTCGCGACGAGAACGAAGACGTGCCACACGGTGTTGTGATGCGGCAGCCGCTCCCAGAGCAGGAACACCAAGCCGATCGAATAGAGCGTGCCGCCCACGAGGATCAGGGCGAGGCCGGCCGGGCTCAGCCCAGAAATCAGCGGCCCGCCGAAGAGCATGCCGGCCCATCCGATCACGAGATAGAGCACGAAGCTCGGGCGCTTCCACCGCGCCGGGCCGAAGAGGATCATCGAGGCCCCGGTCAGCGACGCCCCCCAGATCCCGGCCAGAAACGGCCCGGCATGGGTTCCGGTCAGCACCGCGAAGGGCGTGTAGGTGCCGGCGATCTTCATGTAGATCGCCGATTGGTCGAGCCGCCGGAGCAGATCCCCCCAGCCCGGCCGGGTCACCGTGTTGTAAATGGCCGAGCAGGCGAGCATCGCCACGAGGCTGATCGCGTAGATCGTCGTGGCGGTCACCGTGCCGAAATCGCCGAACCAGAGACAGGCCAGCACGACCAGCACCGGGGCCGCGATCAGCGCCGAGGCGAGGCCGGCGACGTGAACCACGGCGTCCGAGACCAGCTCGGTGCGCGTATAGACCATGGGTTCACGCTTCGGCAACATCGCCAGGACCACTCCGACAACTCCACACAAGTAATCCAGATCTAAACATACGCCAGTCGCGGCATCCCCGGGAAGCCGTTTAGTTACGCAATGGTTACCGTCTTCGGCGGTCGTCCGCCGGTTCAGCGGTTGGCGCCGGGCACCCAGAGCACGTCCGCCGCGCCGCCGTCATTGGCCAGCCGGCTCGCCACGAAGAGCCAGTCGGAGAGGCGGTTGAGGTATCGCACCGCCTCCGCATTGACGGCTTCCAGCGTCGCGAGCTCGACCACCAGCCGCTCGGCGCGGCGGCAGACCGTGCGGCAGAGATGCAGATGCGCCGCCAGGGCCGAGCCGCCGGGCAGCACGAAGCTGCGCAGCGGCTTCAGCCCGGCGTTCATCGCGTCGATCTCGGTCTCGAGGCGCGTCACCTGCGAGGCGACGATGCGCAGGCGCGGATGCGGCGTGGCCGCGTCGTTCTCCATGTCCGGCGTGCAGAGGTCGGCGCCGAGATCGAAGAGGTCGTTCTGGATGCGCGCGAGCCCGGCTTCGAGATCCGCGTCCGCATGGAGCCGCGCGATCCCTAGCGTGGCATTGACCTCGTCCACGGTGCCGTAGGCGCCGACCCGGAGCGAATGCTTGGCGACCCGGACGCCGTTGCCCAGCGCGGTATCGCCCGAGTCGCCGGTCCGGGTATAGATACGGTTCAGCACGACCATGGGCTCAGCCTCGGCGCGAGAAATAGACGAAGACCACGATCAGGATCACCGCAATGAACTGCAGGAGAATGCGCAGCCGCATGATCTTGTTGGCATATTTGCGGTTGAACTCCCCGCCGCGGGCGAATGTCGCGACCCCGAAGACCAGAACCGCAAGCACCGCGAGACAGGCGATCCCCGCAAGGATGAAAAGCGGATCCCTTGTCAACATCCCGTTTCCCGAGCCTCCGGACGAGACCTAGCCGAATTGCGCGCGGATGCAAGGCCGTCCGGCCGGGCGGCCGGGGAGCTCCGGACGACTCGATAGCCCCGAGCGCGGGTGGGCGCGGTTAACCCATTCGCGCCACGGCGGTTTGCCGGGGCCCGGAACCGGTGCAGACTGCGCCCGGCGAGCGCCCGCGTCCCGGGGCGCCCCGCCTTCTGTCCGGGGGATGTGGAATGAGCCTGCCTGTGACCTGCCGCCTCGCCCTTCTGGCCTTCGCCGCGACCTGTTCCGCGACGGCGGGCGGTGCGGAGACGGTGCTCTCGGGGCGCTCGGCCCAGGCGCTGCGCTGCGCGGCCTATATCGGCATGGCCGGCCAGTACGGCTTTGCCGGCGGTGTGCTCTCCGCCTCGGACATGACGATGATGACCCGCTGGTCGGCGCAGGTGCTCGAGATCTGGGTGCCGCTGGCGCCGCAGCGCCGCCTCGACGCCTATCGGGCGGTGCTGCGCGAGATGGGCTCGCAGGGCAGCAGCTACGAGCTGATCGACCGCTACTCCGATTGGTGCGTCGCCGAATTCACCCCGCACGGCTCCTGACCCCGAACGGCGGGTTCCCCTACCGTCCCGCGCGGGGCCCGACGGTCGTCGCCGAAACCCGGATGCCCGCCGGCGTCGTCGCGATCACCACCGGCCCAGGACCGCATCGAGAAGCCGGGTCGGCAGCCCGCGCCGCAACCCGCTGGCGACGCGGGCGGGCAGGGTGACGCGGTAGCGCGGCCGCGGCTTTCGCGCCTCGATCGCATGGATCAGCCTTGCCGTGACCGCCGACGGTGGCAGCTCGAAACGGTCCCGCGCCGTGTCGGGCGCATGGAGCCGCCGGTGCATGGCGTCGGCGTAGAAATCCCGATGCACCGACCGCTCCCGGTCGATGTGGCGCTCGAAATGCGGGATGGCGTTGCGGCGGAAATTCGTCTTGATCGGGCCGGGCTCGATCAGGCTGACCTGGATGCCGGTGCCCGCCAGCTCTAGCCGAAGCGTGTCGGTGATGCCCTCGAGCGCGAACTTGCTCGCCACATAGGCGCCGCGCCAGCGCGCGGCGACGAAGCCGAGCACCGAGGAATTCATCACGATCCGCCCCGTGCCCCGCGCCCGCATCGCGGGGATGAGCCGGTTGGTCAGGTCGATCTGGCCGAAGAGGTTGGTTTCGAAGATCTCGCGCAGCGCGGCGCGCGGCAGGTCCTCCACTGCGCCGGGGCAGGCGAAGGCGCCGTTGTTGAAGACCGCGTCGATCCGGCCCCCGGTCAGGTCGTGGGCCTCCTGCACGGCGCCGGCGATGCTCGCCTCCGAGGCTAGGTCGAGCGGCAGGCTCTCGAGCCCCCTCTCGCGCAGCCATGAGCAATCTTCCGCCTGCCGGCAAGTTGCCAGCACGCGCCAGCCGCGCATATGCAAGGTTAGGGCTGCGTCCTGTCCGATGCCGGAGGAGCAACCGGTGATGAGAATGCACCTGCCTGTCATGCCTGCGCGCTACCCGGACGGCGCGCCCGCGTAAAGCGGAGAGATGCCGTGGAGCGAAGCCGAAGCGAACGTGACCGTTTCGTCACGCGAATCGACCGTCGCATGCGGTGGAACCACCGCTGCGCGCGGCTCGGCCGCCTGCTCGGCGCGACGGGCGGGCTCCAGGCCGCGGTCTATGACGCGACCTTCCGCAGCGACGCGGAGGCGGTGAGCTATTTCTATGCGCTCACCAACGACCACCTCCCGGACCTCGACCACCCCACCTGGCTGAACGAGAAGATCCGCTGGCAGTTCCTGCACCACCGCAACCCGCTGATGAGCCTCGCCGCCGACAAGATCGCGGTGCGGGAATACCTCCTGCACAAGCAAGCCCGGGTCGAGGCGCCCGCGATGATCGCGACCGGCGCGGCGCCCGACGACCTGCTCGCCGTCGACCTGCCCGCGCGCTTCGTGCTCAAGACCGCCCATGGCAGCGGCCAGATCCGGATCGTCGACGGCACCACGCCGGTCCCGCGGCTGGAGCTCGTGCGCCAGCTCGGCGCCTGGGCGGAATTCGACCAGTGGCGGCATACGGGCGAATTGCATTACCGCGACGTGCCGCACCGCTGGCTCGTGGAGGAATACGTGCCCGCGACCCGCGAGAAGCTGGAATTCAAGGTCTTCTGCTTTCACGGCGAGCCGGCCTTCATCTCGGTCATCACCGATCGCGACGGCGACGCCTATTCCCGGGTCATCTTCGACACCGACTGGCGGCGCGTGCCTTTCGGCAGCCGCGGCCGCGCCCATGACCCCCGGCCGGTCCCGCGGCCCGCCGACCTCGACCGCGTGCTGGCGCTCGCGCGGCTCCTCTCGGAGGATTTCCTGCATGTCCGGGTGGATTTCCTGAAGTTCGACGGAAGGCTGGTCTTCTCCGAGCTCACCTTCGCCAATCTCGCGGCGCGGATCCCCTTCGAGCCGGTCGAGATGAACGCGGAGCTGGGCGCGAAGATCGATCTCGGCCGGGCGGCGGAGGCGCTCGCCAATGGCCGGCGCATCGCGGCCGATCTCGGCTGGCCGCGCGTGGCCGAAGAGGCGCCAAGGGCCGCCTGATCGCCGCCGGTGCCTCGGCTCCGGAGAATCGGCCCCGTCGGAAAGAGTGTTGCTGGAAGGTTTCGCAAGGCCGATGATTCTTCGATAGGCGGAAATCCGCTCAGCGCCTCGTGCCCCTTTGTTATCAATAGGGGTTTCGGCCGGGGTTGCGCTACGATGATCGCAATACAACAAGAGTGTTGCCGCGCCGGGCCCGTCCCGGCGGAGGCCGCACCGATCGAGGCAGGAACATAAGAGGGGTAGAGATGCCTAGATTCGATCAGGATCGGGAGCGATTCGTCAGCCGCATAGACCGCCGGCGCCGATGGGCGCATCGCCGCTACTGGCTGGAAAGCAAGATGCGCCAGCCGGCGAGGGGGATCCAGGCCGCCGTCTACGACGCGTCCTTCCGGTCCGACGCGGAAGCGGTCGCCTATTTCTACGCGGTCGCCAACGACCACATGCCGGATTTCATCGAGCCGGTCTGGATCAACGAGAAGATCCGCTGGCAATTCCTGCGCCACCGCAATCCCCTGATGAGCCTCGCCGCCGACAAGATCGCGGTGCGCGACTACGTGCGGTGGAAGGGGTCGGAGATCGAGCCTCCCGAGCTGATCGCCACCGGCAGCACGCCGGCCGATCTCGAGGAGGTGGAGTTTCCCGAGCAGTTCGTGATGAAGTCCACCTACGGCAGCGGGCAGAACTACATCCACGAGGGCTGGAACGGCCCCGACCGCGACCGCCTCGTCGCGGTGCTCGAGGCCTGGAACAACTGGGACCAGTGGCGGCGCACGGGCGAGCTCCACTATCGCAGCGTGCCGAAGCGCTGGCTGATCGAGGAGCTGATCACGGCAAGGCGCGAGAGCCTCGAATTCAAGTTCGCCTGCATGCACGGCGAGCCGGTCTATGTCACCGTCATCGGCGCCCGGAAAGGCACGCGCTACGAGCGCGCCGTCTACGACCTCGACTGGCGGCGTCTCGACCTCGTCGCCGAGGGCGGCGGGGCCGTCGAGATGGGGCCGGTGCCGCGCCCGGCGGAATTCGAGACGATGGTGACCGAGGCCCGGCGGCTCTCGGAGGACTTCATGCATGTCCGGGTGGATTTCCTGAAGTTCGACGACCGGCTGGTCTTCTCGGAACTGACCTTCGCCAGCCTCGCGGCCTGCCATCCCTTCCGCCCGATCGAATACAACCGGGAGTTGGGGACGCTGATCAATCTCGACCGTGCCACGGAATATCTGGCGCGCGGCCGCAGGATCGCGAACCAGCTGGGATGGAAGGCGGCGGCCGCCTGACCGCCCCATCCCGATCTCGGGCGCGCGCAGCTACGCCCCGCGCGCCCGACGTCTCGACGCTGGACGGCGGTTGAGCGCCGCGCTACACCATATCTATGGCCGACACGACCGACAACGCCGACATGCCCGATGGCTCGGTGACCGCCGAGCCGCTCGCCCGGGCGCTGGGCGAGCGCTATCTCACCTATGCGCTCTCCACCATCATGCACCGCGCGCTGCCCGACGCCCGCGACGGGCTGAAGCCGGTGCATCGCCGGATTCTCTATGCCATGCGGGGCCTGCGGCTCGACCCGGGTTCCGCCTTCCGGAAATGCGCCAAGATCGTCGGCGAGGTGATGGGCAATTATCACCCGCATGGCGATCAGGCGATCTACGACGCCCTCGCCCGTCTCGCGCAGGATTTCAACGTCCGCTATCCGCTGGTCGACGGCCAGGGCAATTTCGGCAACATCGACGGCGACAACCCGGCCGCCCAGCGCTACACCGAGGCGCGGCTGACCGCCGCCGCCGCGGCGCTGCTCGAAGGGCTGACCGAGGACGCGGTCGATTTCCGCGACAATTACGACGGCTCGGAGCGCGAGCCGGTGGTGCTGCCGGCAGCCTTCCCGAACCTGCTCGCCAACGGCTCGAGCGGCATCGCCGTCGGCATGGCGACCAACATCCCGCCGCACAACATCGACGAGCTCTGCGCCGCCTGCCTGCATCTGATCAAGGCGCCGAACGCCCGCGACGAGACGCTGATGGACCATGTCCAGGGGCCGGATTTCCCCACCGGCGGCATCATCGTCGAGCCGCGGGCGGCGATCAAGGAGGCCTACCGCACCGGCAAGGGCGGCTTCCGGCTGCGCGCGCGCTGGGCGGTGGAGGATCTCGGCCGCGGCACCTGGCAGGTCGTCGTCACCGAGATCCCCTACCAGGTGCAGAAGGGCAAGCTGATCGAGCGCATCGCCGAGATCATCAACGCCAAGAAGGTGCCGCTGCTCGCCGACGTGCGCGACGAGAGCGCCGAGGACCTGCGCATCGTGCTGGAGCCGCGGGCGCGCACCGTCGACCCGGCAGTGATGATGGAGATGCTCTTCAAGTCGAGCGACCTCGAGACCCGCTTCGCGATGAACATGAACGTGCTGATCGACGGGCGCACGCCGCAGGTCTCGACGCTCAAGGAAGTGCTGCGCGCTTTCCTCGACCACCGCCGCGACGTCCTGCTGCGCCGCGCGCGCTTCCGGCTGGAGAAGATCGACGCGCGGCTGGAGGTGCTGGAGGGCCTGCTCGTCGCCTATCTCAACCTCGACCGGGTGATCGCGATCATCCGCTACGAGGACGAGCCGAAATCGGTGCTGATGGCGGAATTCTCGCTCACGGAGGTGCAGGCCGAGGCGATCCTGAACATGCGGCTCAGGAACCTGCGCAAGCTCGAGGAGATGGAGATCCGCGCCGAGCGCGACGCGCTCATCGCCGAGCGGGCGGAACTGGCGGCGCTGGTCGACTCCGAGGTTCTGCAATGGGGCCGCATCGCCCAGGAACTGCGCGAGGTCCGCAAGGCCTTCGGCAAGGAATCCCCCGGGGGCGCGCGGCGCACGGATTTCGCCGATGCGCCGGAGGTCGAGGAGGTCGCCTACGAGGCGATGATCGAGCGCGAGCCGATCACCGTGGTCTGCTCGGCCATGGGCTGGATCCGGGCGATGAAGGGGCATGTGGACCCCGCCGCCGAGCTGAAGTTCAAGGACGGTGACGGCCCGGCCTTTTTCCTGCATGCCGAGACCACCGACAAGCTGCTGATGTTCGCCTCGAACGGGCGCA
>Ga0116152_10004528_pt1 | contig 10994 bp, 7 predicted proteins | sample AD_UKC119_MetaG_FD_89894 | JGI IMG/M metagenome (GOLD analysis project Ga0116152, IMG submission 89894) | Active sludge microbial communities of municipal wastewater-treating anaerobic digesters from Hong Kong - AD_UKC119_MetaG | ecosystem: Engineered > Bioreactor > Anaerobic > Digestate...
CACGACCTGCGCGGTGGCGACGAAGGTGAAGGACGGGCAGAAGACGGCATCGCCCGGCCCGACGCCCCAGGCCATCAGCGGCAGGGCGAGCGCGTCGGTGCCATTGGCGCAGCTGACGGAGTGCTTCGCCCCGCACCAGGCGGCGAGCTGCTTTTCGAGCTCCCCCACTTCCGGGCCCAGCACATAGCGGCCTCCGGCGACCACGCGAAGCACGGCATCGCTGATTTCGGTTTCGATCCGCAGGCGCTGAGCCTGAAGGTCAATGAAGGGCAGGGACATGGATACGCTCACCAGACTGGGTTGGGCCAACGGCAGCACATACGGGGCCGGCAATGCCGCCTGCAAGTCACGGCTGGTTACACGTTGTTTCCTGCAAGCGTCGGCGCCTCATGGGCCAGACGGTCGAACAGGGCGTCGGTGTAACGGGAAGAGGTGAGCGTCCGCCCGATCGAGCGCCTGCCTGCCTCGGCGATCGATTCGAGGCTGGACGGGCTGTCATACAGATCGCGCAGGGCGTGAGCGCCTGCGTCGATTTCGGCCTCGGCCCACTGGGCGCCGTGATAGCCCTTGTAGATGCCGCTGGAGTCCTTCACCGGCGTCAGCCGGTAGGGCAGCAGGATCGAGTTCGACGGGTTCATGAATTCGAGATTGCCCGACCAGCCGGTGGCGATCACGGCCTTGCCGGAGGCCATCGCCTCGGCGAGGTGCAGGCCGAAGCCCTCGGCGCGATGGGCCGAGATTACGACGTCGCTGCTGACCAGCAGCGCCTCGTACTCGTCCTGCGGCATGGTGCGGTCAATAATGCGGATGCGCGCGTCTTCGTCGGCGGCCTGCATGACTTCACGCTGGTAGTCCGGATGCAGGCGGAGATTGCGGCACTTGACGCAGAGTTCCACCTTCTCCCGGCCCGGAAAGGCGCGCCGGAACATGGCGATTGCCGCCAGCAGGTTCTTCCGCGGCAGGGAGGACCGGCCATCGGCGACACTGAGGACGCGCAGCTGCGTGCCGTTGTTCGCTTCGGCTTTCAGTGGGGCGAGATTGGTGTAGGCCGGGACGTAGTGCGGGACGACACGGTGGAAGGTGGAGACCTGCGAATGTAGCGCGCCGTGCACATAATGGCTTGGGTACCAGACTTCGGACAGCATGCGCGCCTGCCGGGCCCAGCCGGACGGGCCGACGGTAAGCTCCCAGGCCCAGGCGCCGATGATGCGCCAATTATGCCAGCGGCGCAGGCCGAGGCCCATTAGCGCGCGCTGGGTTTCCGGCGCGTTGGCGAACAGAATCAACGTGCCATTGCGCGACCGCGGCATGGGAGAGAGTGGAATCCTGCTCTCCATTTCCTGCTGGTGGAACATGTCACTGAGGTCAACGGCGAGCGGCGAAAGGCCCTCGCGGAGTAGCGCTTCGTAGCACGACATGGCGGCGCGCCCGATGCCATTGCCTGTCCGGAACATGCCGGCGACGACAAGCGGGCTGCGATCCCGAAATGTGACAGACTGCAGCCCCGGTTGCGGCAGGATCATCCTGCGCATCATTGCCTTGCCGTGCGCGAGGGGAGAATCAAACAGCACTTTACCGTCCAAAACGCTCCCCGATACCCCACAATCAGTGCAGACACTCATGCCTTTGCGAACCGGCCAAGGCAAGGTTGAAATCCATCAAATCTGTCGGGATTTTCACATTGCCTGAATGACCGGCGCCGTGCGGTGGACAGCACGGCGGAGAACATGCAAACGGGGTGGGATTTTTTTAGACGAGAGGTTTCCCATGTCCCTGAAAGTCGAGCCATTGGCGATTGCGGATGTGAGGCTTGTAACGCCAACTCGATTTGCGGATGATCGTGGATTCTTCAGCGAAACCTACAATGAAAAGCTGTTCAAGGATGCCGGCATCGAGGCTGATTTCCTGCAGGACAATCATTCCCTCTCGACCCGGAAGGGCACTGTGCGCGCGCTGCACTATCAGGCGCCACCCTTCGCGCAGTCAAAGCTGGTACGCGTGTTGCGCGGATCAATTCTGGATGTGGTGGTGGACGTGCGCAAAGCCTCGCCGACCTATGGCAAATGGGTGCGCGCCGTGCTGAGCGCCGAAAATGGCGTGCAGATCTACATTCCGAAGGGCTTCCTGCATGGCTTCGTGACGCTGGAGCCTGATACTGAGATCACCTACAAGGTCGACGCCTACTATTCGAAAGAATGCGATGGTGCCGTGCTGTGGTGCGACAAGACGTTGGGCATCGACTGGGGTATTTCGTCTAAAGAGGCGTCGCTGTCTGAAAAAGATCAAGCGGCTCAGCGCTTTGTGGACTTTGCGTCGCCTTTTTGAGGGCGGTCTTCAGAAGACCGATCACGAGTTGGTTCGGCACCAATAACAGATTAGTCGAGCCAGTGAGTTCGGCTCGCGGTAGGAGGTGGAAGGCTTGCAGGGCTCACCGGGTCGGGCCCCGCCACGGATAACCCTGATGCTCTGGTTCGACGTAGCGTACAGGAATATACAATTGATTCGCTGCTGAGATCGCAGGAATGGATGCCATGCGCTCCAGTGGCGGAAGGCGCAAACAGTGTACCAGGTGGACATGAGGATGAGATAGCCGCTCGGCAAGACGAGAGTTGTGATTCTATGGTACCAGCGCCTGCATGTATTGTCGCTCTTCCCTTCATGGGTCGAACTGCAGGCTGCCAACAAGAGCTAAGATTTTTGTCGAGTCTTCTCCCAGATCGCAAAGTCGCCGCCTTTCTCCTATTTGGGTGGAATGGCGGTAGCCGACGCTGACCGAACGATGGTCTCGCTGCCAGATCGTCACAGCTGGGCAAGCAGGTGCCTGTCAGAAACATATTTGTGGCAATTGAAAATTGTTGTCGATGGTTAGAGCGCGAGGCGGCCTTGCCATCTCGAACGGCTGAGGGATCAGAAAAGCCAGACTTTTCGGGCGGCTAAGATACGACGGCGCCGCCCTCGATGCAGCAAGAGGAGCAACAGTGCGCGGTAACAGGGTGGCATTTTTGAACAGATTCACATTCATGACGGGATTGCGCCAATTGGCTGGTATCATGTCAGTCTACCCGGCGGTAGCTGAATCGCACCTGACGCGAATTGCTATGCATACCTGTTGCCAGCACAGCTGCGCTTGTGCAGCGACTCGAATTATGGAAGCCATTGACGCTTGAGATCTGCAACGATGCATCGTGAAAATGCTGCAGGTTGAATAGAATGGCAAGTCAATTCAAATATTTGGTCTGCATCGCTGTACCGCGCACCGTCATGATAGAATAGAAACGGCAGCTATCGGACGGTGTGCGCTAAGTGCCCTACGGATCCTAGAACGCGCGAACATATGAGCGTGAAACGTTGTCTCCGCGGTCTTCTGGATGCCTGCAATGAAGACGTGCAAGCGCTCGATGCTTATTTATTGAAGGCTCGCGTTTCCACGCCCGTTCGCGGACGGACGCCGCAGCGCCAGACGGAGGCGGGCGAGGGTCTTGCCGGGCAGGATGGATGCCGAAAGGGCGGGGGCAATGGAGGCCTCACCGAGCCGGTACTCGCGGGCGCCGTGGGCGATGAACCAGGCATGGAAATCGCGGCGGCCGGCTTTGGTGGAAAGCGGGAAGGCCTGTCGGAGGTCCGTGCGGGCATCGTGGATGGCGAGCATAAGCCTCGTGATAGCTGCGCCGGCTGTCTGGTCGACGCGGTCGCTGGGGGTGTTCCAGTAGGCATGGTTCGGGGCGGCGAACGGGTCCGCGGGGTCAGCCGGCGGGCCGCGGCGCATCGGGTCCGCAATCGGCTCTCCGGTGGCAAACCGTCCGTAGGTGTAGGGGATGGCCGACCAGTGCGCATGTCCGTTCGCTTCGATGCGGGCGGTGTAGTCGCGGACAAGTCCGGCGGCCTCGCCGATATTGGTCATGTCGAAGCGGGACTGGTGTTTGGAGAAGATGTCGGCCGCGCCCGGCACGACGCCGCTGAAATGGAAGAAGGCGAGCGGGCGGCCGCCAGCGGTCCATCCGGCCCCGGACTTCGCCACGGAGCGGTGGGCGAGGTTCCAGTAGGCGACATTGTAGCTGGGGTCGCGCAGGATGCTGAGGCGTTCGAGGAAGCTGGGCGCGAAGTCGACGAAGCGCTGGTCGACGAACAGGCCGTTTTCGAGGTCCACCCGGCAGTGCTGGCGCAGCTTGTCGCCCCACCAGGACAGGAAGGCCCGGGCCTCCGGCACTTTGGCAAAGGCGCCAAAGCCGAGATTGAAGGTGCCGGACCGCATGAGGTCGATATCCGAGGGGGTCTTGTCGTCGGTCAGCGGGGCGCAGATGTGCGGGGTGAGGACGCAGGAGGCCCCATCGGCGAGGGCGGCGTGAACCGCCGTCAGCGGGCCGAACAGCCGGATGTCCGGATCGAGATAGATCGCGGCGGTCAGGCCTTTCGTGTCAAACAGGTAGTCGAAGCAGAAGGGTTTGACCGCCGTGTTGAACTCAACGACATTGTAGCGCCAGGCCATGTTGTCGAGGTTTTCAATGCCGATTTCGGAAACCGTAGTGATTTCAACGTCTTCGGGCGCGCCATCCTGCAAGGGGGCGTCTGCCAGGAAGATCGTGAAAGGCAGATCCGGCTCGTGCTCGCGCAGGCTGTCGCGAAGCGTCAGCGTATAGGCGAGATAGTTTCGCGAGCAGATCGTGAAGCAGCCGGTGGTCATGGGCGGGCCCTAGCATTCCTGACGGCCGGGTTCAAACGCAGACATGGCAGATGGCCAGTTGAATCACAGCAAGGATAGTGGAAGGAAGGGCGCCAGAAGGCGCCAGTTACAAGTTGAATTGATATGCAGTCGGCCGAGACAGGCAAGGGGATCGTGCGAACCGTCCGGCAGGCCTTGTCGGTGGGGCTTCGGGCCGTCTGGCGGAGGCTGCCGGGATCACGCGCCGCCAAGGAGCGAGCCGCGGGATTCGTGTTCCGCAACTTTCCCTTTCTGGTCAGCTGGAGCGCCACGTATCGCAACTGGAAGGCGGAAGAAGACCGGCTGGCAGAGGCGCGGCGCCGGCGGGCGATGCGGCCGCTGCTGGAGTCCGGCGAGGCTGCGCATGCCGAACTGTCCGGCTTGCCGCGGCCGGCTAGCTTGCGGGCCCGGGCGATCGCGTTCTACCTGCCACAGTTCCATCCGATTCCCGAGAACGATGCCTGGTGGGGCGAAGGCTTTACCGAGTGGACCAATGTGCGCCGGGCGAAGCCGCAATTCGAAGGCCATGACCAGCCCGCCCGGCCGGGTGAGCTTGGCTATTACGACCTGCTGAAGCATCCGCAGGTGCGCCGCCGGCAGGCTACGCTGGCGCACCAGTACGGGCTCGAAGCCTTCTGCTTCTATTTCTACTGGTTCGGCGGCAAGCGCCTGCTCGAGGCGCCGATTGAGCAGTATGCGGAGGACGATGCGATCGACTTCCCGTTTTGCCTCTGCTGGGCGAACGAGCCGTGGAGCCGGACCTGGGACGGGCGCGAGCAGGAAGTGCTGATGGCGCAGCACCATTCGCCGGACGACGATATTGCCTTCATTTCCTATCTCGCGCGCTACCTGCGCAATCCGAAATACCTGCGGGTAATAGGTCGGCCGCTGGTCATGGTGTACCGGCCGGGCCTGTTGCCGGATGCGAAGGCGACGGCCGAGCGCTGGCGCGGCTGGTGCCGGGACAACGGGGTCGGGGAGATCTACCTCGTCTGCACGCAATCTTTCGACACGGCCGACCCGGCGGCATTCGGTTTCGATGCGGCGACGGAGTTCCCGCCCAACAATATGGGGCTTGAGCCGGAAGACGGCCTCGTCGATCCGGTGACGGATGACTTCCAGTGCAAGGTGTATGACTGGAGCGTCCTGCCTAAGCGAGCGGAGGCCTATGCCGATCCGGGCTACAAGCTGTTCCGCGGGGTGACGCCGCGCTGGGACAATACCGCCAGGCGCATGAACCGTGGCACAATCTTCGTAAAGACCGATCCGGACCAGTTCACCGGCTGGGTGCGGCGCGCGGCTGACGATGTTGCGGCGCGCTTTGACGACCCGTCGGAGCGGCTCGTGTTCGTCAATGCCTGGAATGAGTGGGCCGAGGGCGCCTGCCTTGAACCGGATTTGACGCATGGCTATGTTTGGCTGGAGGCGCTGCGGAGGGGGCTGCAGTCAGATGCCGATGCGGAGCGGATGGAGCCGGCCGAACTGGTGCATGACATGGCAGAGGTGAGCTCGCAGCCGCGGCGGAAGATCATCGTCGCCGTGCACGACCTGCACCGGCATGGAGCGCAGTTCCTGTCGCTGAATTTCGTTGCGACGCTGCGCAATGTGTTCGGTTACGAGGTCTCAACGATTGCGGGCGGCGACGGGTCATTGGCGGAACGGTTCAGCACGTATGGTCGCCTCTATGTGCTGCCGCGCGGGCGGGTGGATGAAGACATCATCCGTGAAACGGTGCGGGGTCTTGAGGATGAGGGCTACACGCGGGCGATTGTGAACTCGTCGGCGTCTGCGTGGCTTGTGCCGTATTTTGCCGAGGCCGGGATCGAATGTATCGGCCTGGTGCATGAGCTGCCTGAACTGATCCGGACGATGCATCTGGAGCCGGCGCTGCGGGCGCTCGACCGGCATGCGAGACAGGTCGTGTTCGCTTCGACCTTTGTCGAACAGCGCACGGCGAAGGATGTGCTCGGCCATGACTGGGCCCACCCTGTCATTGCGCCGCAAGGCCTCTACAAGCGGGATGGGATCGTCTCGCTAGACGAAAAGGAGCTGGCCCGGCAGCGCCTGTGTGCGGAGCTCGGATTGCCGGAGACGTCGCGAATTGTCGTCGGGGTCGGCTATGGCGACCGACGCAAGGGCGTCGACCGATTCTGCCTTTGGGGTGTTGCCGCCGCCAAGTCGGACCGGGACGTGCATTTTGTCTGGGTCGGCAATCGCTCGAAGGAGATGGAGAGGGCCTCCACCACCATACTGGCCGAAGCCGGCGGCGCTGCCGAGAATATCCATTTCGTCGGCTTCCAGAGCGATACAGGACGGTTTTATGCGGCGGCAAGCGCATTCGCGCTGACTTCGCGCGAAGACCCTTATCCCTCGACCGCTATCGAGGCGCTGGATGCGGGGACGCCTGTGTTCACGATTGCCGGGACGGGTGGCGTGTCCGATCTTGCCGGCAGTAGCGCGGTCGTCGTGCTGCCCGATGGCGCGCCCGAGGGGTTCGCGACCGCGCTGATGGAGTTGCTGCGCAGTCCGGATGCGCAGAGGCGGGCAGGCGCGCAAGGACTGGACATTGCGCGCACCCGGTTCGGCTTCAGGAGCTTCGTCGGTGACATGCTGCGCCTCCTAGGCGAGCCGGTGCCGAAAATCAGCGTGATTGTGCCAAACTACAATTATGCTCGCCATCTGCCGCACCGTCTGGGCTCAATCCTGAATCAGTCCATACCTGTGTGGGAGATCATCTTTCTCGATGACGCGTCTACGGATGATAGCGTTTGTGTAGCGCAGACCCTGCTGCACAATTGCTCGGTGCGCTATAGGGTCATTCGCAACGAATCGAACTCCGGATCGGTATTTGCACAGTGGAAGAAAGGCGTCGACCTAGCGGAGGGTGATATCATCTGGATTGCGGAAGCCGATGACTGGGCGGCGCGGGATTTCCTGGAAGTGGCTGCGATGGCGTTCACCCATCTGGATGTCGCGGTATCCTACACCCAATCGAACCAGGTCAGTGAGGAGGGTGCAGTCCTATCGGCGAGCTATCTCGACTATGTCCAGGATGTAGATGCGGAGCGTTGGAGGAAGCCGTTCATCAACGAGGGCGTCGAAGAACTGACCAATGGGCTTTCAGTTAAGAATACACTGCCTAATGTCAGTGCTGTTTTGTTGCGGAGAACCGCTCTTAAGCGGGTTCTGGACAAGTATTTCGATGAGGTGTCGGACTTTCGGGTCGCAGGCGATTGGTGCGTTTATACGTATATGGCCGAATGGGGGCGCATTGCCTATGATCCCCGGCCCTTAAACTACCACCGCCGCCACCCGGCAAGCGTCACTCTTTCCCGCTTCACAAAGCATGAGTGGGATGAAATCCGTCGCATGCAGGAGAAAGTGGCTAGCATGGTTGCGGTGCCAGCAAACATGCAACAGAAGGCTGCAGACTATCTTGCTCTGCTAGAAGACAGATTGGATCGAAAGTATAGTGGCTGAGAGAGGTCCAAAACTCAGCTGTCCTTCCAGTATTGTTCCGCTGGCATGGCTCGAATTTGAGCCGCTTGATTATTCTAAGCGTGGGATCCATTTGTGGGTCGAACTTTCAGTGAGTTATTGAACCTCAGCGCTCGAACTCCGGATTGGACGATCAGTAGCCGGCCTGTTGCGCTGACTTTCTTGCGTTCCATCTTTTTAGAAGAAGCTTGCCCATCTTTTGTCCAGGCCGCTCAATGAGATGGTAGCTAGTCCAACTCACGGCAGAGAGAACGACCAGCGTTGTGAGTACGCTAAGGCCGAACTTTTCCCAGATGGCAACTTCCAACGCATAGAAGAAGTCATACACATCCTTGAGCGCCCAAATTACCAAAGGATGCCAGAGATACGCCGAATAGCAGACTCGTGAATAAAAATCTGTAATGCAATTGCCTGCTAAGATATTCGGAAGAAATGACAAACCGAGGATCAGGACGGAGTAGCTAAACGCCTGTATCAACCCAAGATCGACAAACAAGATCTTGCCCCAAGTCAGCCTTGCTAGGATGACAAAGGAAGTAACAAGACTTGCGCCGATCGCCGTGATCATAAGGCCCCAGGAAACCTGATTGGCCGCAATCTTCCTGTGGAGTAGAACGTATGTGTCAAATGCGACCATTCCGGATAGGAAGATTGCTAAGTTGCGCGGAAAGTTCATATAGGAAAAACTTCGCTGAACTTCGTCGGACAGATGCGGCGTGAAGAATGTTGCGAGCGCATATGTTGCCCAGGAAGCGCCTATCAGCGCAGCGATGCGTTTCTGGGAATTGTTGAGAATACGGTACAGCACCGGGAAGATCGCATAGAAAATAATCTCCACGCCGATAGTCCAGCTGGCCCAGACAATGCCTTTCGCATATTCGGGGTATAGGTTGAAAACAAGAAGCGCCGACGCAAGAACTTTGGCAGGCTCATGAAGCATGTCACGGAACTCTGCATCGCGCCAGATGGTGATGATCAACAACAGATAGTAGAGGGGCGCGATCCGAAAGATCCTTGCCGTTGCGTAGCTTAGCCTCGGGCTTTGACTTTCCATGTGCCGTTGCATAGTGAGGCAGAGCGAAAACCCGCTGATCACGAAAAACAGGACAACACCAGAGCCTCCGGATTGAATGAACTGAGTCATCTGTTTCGGATATGGCAGCGACCAGATCCCGGCGACATGGAAAATAAGCACATAGAGCACGGCCAATGCTCGGGCCGTATCGAGAAATCGTAGCCTCATTGCCATACGTCCGACGAATATCTTACGCTATGCATGATCACCCCTTTCGGACTCAGTACCCAACGGAATAAGTTGTTCACCTACCCTCAGGAAATACTTTGTCGAGACTGTTCGGCTTCTACGGCAGACATATACCATGCGATAGCTAAGAGAATCTGGGGTTCTGTATTTTTGTTGCCTTTGGTCTTGACACTCAAAACTGATCCGGACGGATTGCGAAAGTTCGGGCGCAATTCTCAATGGAGAGCAGTGTGCCGTTGCCAACAAGGAATTTTCAGACGAACAGATTGCCTTTGCCCTGAAGCAGGCGGAAACAGGAGCGCCAATTGGCGAGTTCTGCCGCAAGATGGGTGTTGCTTAGGCGAAGCTTTACCGGTGGAAGAATGTTTGTGTCGTCATGGGTGTCGCCGCGATTCGACGGCTGAAGCAGCTTGAGGAACAGAATGCGAAGCTCAAACGCCTTATGGTGGACCTGACGCTGGACAAAGCAATGCTGCGGGATGCCCTGCGGAAATATGTGCTGAAGCCCGCCCGGCCTGCGAGGTCGTCCGCCATTGTCAGGATGTCTTCCCAGTGTCCGAGCGCCGTGCTTGCAGGGCGATGGGCTCCTGGCGGGCTGCCCACAGATAGCAGTCCTGCCGCGATCCGGCTGTAGAAATCCGGGTGCGGCTGAAAGAGCTGGCCGAAATCCGGGTTCACTACGGATTGACCTGCTTTCGCCAAACTGGACCATTCGATTTGGGAAAATTCTCGTTTAGCATGTGGGTTGCGGTGCGAGGATGATTGATGAGGAAGTCGAAATTCACTGACGCGCAGATCGCGTTTATTCTGCGCCAATCGGAGGAAGGCACGAAGGTTGATGAGGTTTGTCGGAAGGCCGGGATCTCTAAGCAAACCTTCTACCGATGGAAGAAACTGTATGGTGGCCTGATGCCTTCGGAGATGAAGCGCTTGAAACAGTTGGAGGAAGAAAACTCCCGGCTGAAACGGATCGTCGCCGATTTGTCTCTGGACAAGGAAATGCTCCAGGACGTCATTCGCCGAACGCTTTAAGGCCTGCGCGACGTCGAGAGCTGGTGGACGATCTCAGGGTGATCTGGAAGGTCAGCATACGGCGTGCCTGCGAAGTCCTGCGGGAACTCGATCGGTGCATCCGGCTCTATGGCAGGCCCGAAACCATTGTCTCGGACAATGGCAGCGAACTGACCAGTCGCGCCATCCTCGAATGGCAGAATGAAACCGGCATCGCCTGGCACTACATCGCGCCGGGAAAGCCTCAGCAGAACGGCTTCGTCGAGAGCTTCAATGGCAAGCTCCGCGACGAATGCCTCAATGAAGAAGTGTTCGATACCCTTGCTCATGCCCGCAAGATCCTCGGGCGCTGGCGTCACGACTATAACCACCACCGGCCTCACTCATCTCTGGGCGGGCTCACGCCCGCAGCGCGCCGGTCGCTCGAGCATGTGGGGAGCTTCGCTCCCGGCGCGCTCGCCACACCTCAACCAATGGACTATGAAAGGGCCAGACTCTCGAAATGAATGAGGGACGAGAGGG
>Ga0116152_10004529_pt1 | contig 10994 bp, 9 predicted proteins | sample AD_UKC119_MetaG_FD_89894 | JGI IMG/M metagenome (GOLD analysis project Ga0116152, IMG submission 89894) | Active sludge microbial communities of municipal wastewater-treating anaerobic digesters from Hong Kong - AD_UKC119_MetaG | ecosystem: Engineered > Bioreactor > Anaerobic > Digestate...
AAAACTATTGTCTTGCCATGCTATTTGGAATACTTAATAAAGGGTATTTTATTGGAAAAAGAAATCCCCTTCAGCTATAAAGCTAAAGAGGAATTTTTTAAAGACTGTATATTTTTTTAAAAACTAGCTAAGCCAACCATTTCTAGCAGCGCCCTTGCTATAGAAATATTCAAATATTGCAATTGCTATAACAATGAGTGGCATAATAAGCGATTGTGGACCCATTTTTTCCACGATATCCATTGCAAACATCCAGTACAATTGCAGCATCAGCACAGCAATTAAGGAAAGCATGAACAGGCCTACTGATAATTTTTTTCGTATGAGCAGTAACAGGCTCGCCAATAGCCCAGTAATAACCGCAAGACCATACAAATAAATGTTCCAATTGGGCGCATTGGCCATAATCTCTATTTGCTCCGGAGGAAGGGAGTCTCTTATTTCGTCTGTCATTAGGAAATACTCATAAAGCCACATGTAAACGCCTATAATATTCCATAAAAGCGCGAGCACGGCAATGATCCAAAAGGCCGTGTTTGGTTTTTGTGCAGTAGTCATAGTAAATTGGTTTTAAGGTTGTTGCCATAAATGTAGGCAATTTTATTTACTCTATCAATCGCTAATTATTCATCAGTATTTATTCATTGCTAATTGTTCATTGTATATTTACTTTTCAAAAAACAACAAACAATGAACCCTACAATTCCCAAAGCTGCATTTGATTTCCTCTTAAAATTGAAAGAAAACAACAACCGCGACTGGATGCAGGAACATAAAAAAGAGTATTTGGCAAATGAAAAAGCTTTAAAAGAGTTTTATGTAGTTGTGGAAAAAGGCCTGAATACTACTGATGAAATAGCAACTACAAAAATCTTCAGAATAAACCGCGACATTCGTTTCAGCAATGATAAAACGCCCTACAATGTTCACAGAAGCGTAAGTTTCAGCAGGGCAGGAGCCCAACGGCGCGGTGGTTATTATTTGCGCCTGGAATCTGGAAACAGCTATATGGCAGGAGGCTTCTTTGATCCAAATCCTGCAGATCTTTTAAGAATCCGGAAAGAGTTTGAAATGGACAGTTCTGAAATAAGGGAAATCTTGAATCAGAAAGATTTCAAAAATGCCTTTGGAAATTTCAATCAGGAATACGCCGTAAAGGCAGCCCCAAAAGGCTTCAATAAAGATGACGATAATATTGATTTAATTCGTCTTAAAAACTTTTTCGTAACCCATCGGTTTACAGATGAAGAAGTATTTGCAGCAGATTTTAAGGATAATCTGATACATCACTACCAACTGCTCCGCCCATTTTTCAATTATATGAGTGACGTGCTGACCACGGATCTAAATGGTGAATCGTTGCTTGAAAATTAGTTTAACCTTATTAAGCAAAATCGTATTCCAAAAGCTGGATATTACTTTTCAGTCGCTCCTTAACTATGTCCATCATCCGCTTGTTCAATGCGGAAGAGTTTTGGATATAAATGTTGAACTCTTCCAAGGTGAACTGTCCAATTATAATACCCTTCAAGGAATTTCGGAATTTCATATCCTTATGGATGGCGTTTTCAATATAATCCAACCGCTTTTCTATAGTAAGATCGTAAAAGACATTTTTGTGTTTCGCCGTATAGTTCCGGAAAGCAGCCAGCAGCAAATCATTCTGAACCTTGGCCACAGGCCGCAATGTCATGTTTTGAAAACATTCGTCGGCAGACATATTGTGTGTGATTTTGGCGGAAGGGATTTCGGGGCGCATGCGCAGAAGCATACTATCTCTAGTTTCCATTGTGTGGTTTTTTCTAAAATTAAAGATTAAGCCGTGTTTATTTATAAATACTTGGATTAGTTATAAACGTTGTTTTCAACAATTGTGGGGAATGTTATTATCTTTGGAAGTATTGGTGCCAAAATAGATTTTATATGAAAATATTCTCAACAGAGCAATTATATGAAGCCGATAAAACCACGGTGGAAAAGCAACAAATTACATCAGAAGACTTGATGGAGCGAGCTGGAACGCAAATATTTCAATGGTTGCACCAACGTTTAAACGGAGTTCCAGTACCTATCCATATTTTTTGTGGCATTGGCGATAACGGAGGCGATGGACTTGTGGTGGGCAGACTGTTGATAGAGCACGGCTATAATGTTATTGTATATATTATGAATTACAGCGACAAGCGTTCCAAAAACTTTTTGCTGAATTATGACAAGATCAAAAATGTAACAAAAAATTGGCCCATTTTAATGAAAGGCGAAAATGATTTCCCTGAAATAAATTCCGAGGATATTATTGTTGACGCCATCTTTGGAATTGGTCTAAACCGATGTCCCAGGGGTTGGGTGAAAAAAATAATTCAATATCTTAACGAATGTAAAGCCTTTAAATTAGCTGTTGACATTCCAAGTGGACTTTATCCAAATGCTCCTTTGGAAGATAAAGAAGCTGTTTTAAAAGCAAACCATACACTCACATTCCAAGTTCCGAAGCTCGCTTTCTTTTTACCGGAAACCGCCGTTTTTGCTCAAAGCTTTGATGTTTTGGATATCGGTTTGGATATGGAGTTTTTGCACAATGCCGAACCATTGGCACAATTAATTTCAAAACCTGAAGTGCGCCGTTTTTATCAAGCCCGTGAAAAATTTGGACATAAAGGAACTTATGGACACGTTTTGATTGTTGCCGGAAGTTATGGAAAGATTGGCGCAGCCGTACTTTCAACTACTGCTGCATTTAGAATTGGCGCGGGAATGGTGACGGCTTTTGTTCCTAAATGCGGTTACAATATTTTGCAGACCGCCATTCCCGAGGCAATGGTGATTACCGATAAAGAAGAAGAATTTTTAAGCGATATTTCTTTTGATTTTGAACCATCTGCAATTGGAGTGGGGATGGGGATTGGAAAAAACAAAGCTACTGTGGAAGCTTTAAAAAAATTATTCACGGACAGTGAAGTTCCTTTTTTAATAGACGCAGACGCTTTAAACAACATTTCCAAAAATAAAGACTTGTTGAAATTGCTTCCGAAGAATTCAGTTTTAACGCCTCACCCTAGCGAATTAAAGAGACTCATCGGCGAATGGAAAAACGATTATGAAAAACTTGAAAAAGTAAAGAAGTTTTCAGATAAATACGAAGTTGTTCTAGTCATTAAAGGTGCTTATAGCATTACGGTTTATGGTGATAAGATCTATATAAACACTACCGGAAACCCTGGAATGGCAACAGCTGGAAGTGGCGATGCGTTAAGTGGTGTTATTACGGGTTTGCTTTCCCAAGGGTACGATCCATTGCTCGCCTCAGTTTTTGGAGTTTATATGCATGGTCGCGCAGGCGATATTGCTTCTGAAAAAATGGGCTACGAAGCAGTAATGGCGGGAGATATTATTGATAATTTAGGGGAAGCGTATTTAGATTTGTTTGCACAAGCTGAACCCGAAAATGAATCGAGTGAAAATAAGTAACCACGAAAACACAGAGCTATTTTTAATAGTAGTAGTGAAATCGTGGTTTAATATTTATCGAATCTAAGGTTTACATCAATCCGTCCAAAATTTTTCTTAACATTGGGTCTGAAGGTCGCGGTGCATCTGCAGAAACTATATTTCCTTGTGGATCAATCAATATAAATCTTGGGATACCCAAAATGGCATAGTCTTCAATAAATTTTGATTTCCAATTATTATCTGCCATTAGCTGAATTCCGCCCAATTGTTTTTCGGAAACCATCGCTTTCCATTTGTCGTAATCCTTAGGTTCGTCAATGGAAATACTTACAAATTGAATATTTTTACCGTGATAATCTTTTTCAACTTGCAGCAACGAAGGAATTTCACGCAAACAAGGCCCACACCAAGTTGCCCAAACATCTATATAAACATATTTACCTTTTAAAGATGCCAAATCGGTAGTGCCACCTTTGTGGTTTTCATAATTGAAGGTAGGCGAGGGGTTGCCTAACGTAATTGTTTTTAGTTTGTTATAACGTTGGGTAAGTTTAGCGAGGTTTTCAGAATTTGGATTGCTATTTTTATAAATATTAAAAGCTTCATCTAAGGTTTCATCTGGCTTGAGCCCAAACTGTAAATAGGAACTCATCATTTCATCTTTTGCATAGCCATCTGGCAGTGCTTCATCAACTTTTTTAAGATACATAATGGTCTGGTTATTGTTGCCGCTTTCAAAAGTTTCTTCATTTACCAATCTATTAAAATGGGCTTCTAATAAATTTTGGTAACCAACAGAATTTCTAAATGCAGCGGTATCTTTAAAGTTTATGTTTTTTATTCCATCATAAAAATCGCTTGAGACTCTATAATCTTCATTCCCTGAGTAATAACGATGCGCGTCTCTGTAGTTTTCAATCAAAATTGCGCGGGAATATACATCTTCTTCGTCAAGCCTTTTCTTGAATTTTTCATCTGAAATATTGTTTGAGGTATAAAGACTATCTAAACTTTTTTGATTGGCTTCTATTTTTTTCAGAAAAGGTACCTCTTCCAAAGAGAACAAATCTTTGTAATTGACTTTTTGTTCGTTCCACAAAAATTTAGCGGCCAAGAAGTTATTTGTATTTGCCAAATCACCAGAATATTTAATGGATTCATCAAATTCATCAGCATTTAAGTTTACAGAAAGATTTTTTCCTCTTTCAAGGTAAATTCCAGTTCGTTCACGGCCTACATAAAGATCATAAAAACCATCTGTCTTTATGTAAAGCGTATCTGTGAATTGCCCCTTTTCATCAATCGCTAAAGTGGCTTCAAAATTATTTCCGCGAACAACTGCGGTTTCAGCGGTGTTGTTTTCAACAGTTCCATTGATTAAGGAATAACCGGGGTTTTCTTCTTGCTTGCAAGAAACTACAAAGAGCACTAATAGAAATAAGCTTAATTTTTTCATTTTAGATGAATTTTAATTGGAAAGTAAAATTACGTATTGAATGAATAATTCTATCCACTGTATTTTGTTAATTTTTTCAATACGGATTCAATGAAAAAGAAGCTAATCTACTTTTGAAATGAAGAAAGATGGTGCAGCAATTTAAAAATAGTACTTTTGCCAAAAGAATACCTTCCAATGCAAGAGACACATTATATAAGTTCAGAAATCCTTGATTTAACATCTGTCAAGGAAATTATTGAAAACCATAAAATCCTGGAGCTTTCTGAAGAAGCACAGCTAAATATTAAAAAATCCAGAGAGTATTTAATTCATAAAATGAAGGATAACGAAACGCCTGTTTATGGCATAAACACAGGTTTTGGTTCTTTGTGCAATGTAAAAATATCTTCTGAAAACCTTTCTAAACTTCAGGAAAACCTCGTTATGTCCCACGCCTGCGGAACGGGTGAGTTCGTTCCAAAACCTATCGTAAAATTGATGCTTTTGCTTAAAATACAATCGCTCAGTTATGGCTATAGTGGCGTGCAAATTGAAACGGTTAAAAGACTGATTGAATTTTACAACAATGATATTTTACCAGTAATTTACAATCAAGGAAGTTTAGGAGCTTCAGGTGATTTGGCGCCTTTAGCACATCTGTCCCTTCCCTTGCTTGGCAAAGGCGAAGTTTATTATGGCGGCGAACGGGTTTCTTCAGAAAAAATGCTTAAAAAATTTAATTGGGAACCCATTGCCCTACAAGCCAAAGAAGGTTTGGCGTTGCTTAATGGCACCCAATTTATGAGTGCTTACGGTGTATATTGTCTTTTAAAAAGTTATAAACTCTCCTATTTGGCAGATTTGATTGGCGCAGTTTCCGTAGATGCTTTTGACTGTAATATGAGCCCATTCAGCGCACTTGTACATTTGGTACGACCGCACAGAGGCCAAGTTAAAACTGCCGAACAAATTTTGGAATTTCTGGAAGGAAGCGAATTGGGAGGGACTGAAAAGAAAAATGTGCAGGATCCGTATTCTTTCCGTTGTATTCCTCAGGTTCATGGTGCTACAAAGGATACGCTACATTTTGTGCATAAAACGTTTAAGACCGAAATAAACTCAGTAACAGATAACCCGAACATCTTTGTTAAAGAAGATGTTATTATTTCTGGTGGAAACTTTCATGGGCAACCTTTGGCACTTGCATTGGATTATTTGGGGATTGCAATGGCAGAGCTTGGTAATATTTCTGAAAGAAGAACCTATCAATTGGTTTCCGGTTTAAGGGAACTGCCCGCTTTTCTAGTTGATAATCCTGGGTTGAACAGTGGTTTTATGATTCCGCAATATACCGCGGCGAGCATTGTAAGTCAGAATAAACAACTGGCTACACCGGCTTCTATAGATTCCATTGTTTCTTCAAATGGGCAGGAAGACCATGTGAGTATGGGGGCAAACGGTGCAACCAAATGTTTACGCATAATTGAAAATATTGAAACCATTCTCGCCATTGAATTGATGAATGCTTCACAAGCATTAAAATTTAGGGAGCCAAAAAAATCCTCTCCTTTTGTAGAATCTTTTTTAAAACCTTATCGTTCCATCGTTCCCTTTATTGAAAACGATAGATTGATGGCGGATGATATTCACGCCAGTGTTGCGTTTATACAATCTTTAGATGTAGATACTGATATTTTGTTTGGGTGATTTAAAAAATTAAAGTCAAAACCTATTATGAAGCTAAAAGTATTAATTGTGTTTTCTTTCTTTTTTGGTTTTTCGGCTTTTTCGCAAAGCTATAAACCATTGCTCGACAATCTGAACGAATGGCATTTTACAACCTGTTATTTTGGATGTACAACAGATGTATATTATACTGATGGCGACACTATTGTTGATGGAAAGAATTATAAAATTTTGGATGGGTATCATTACATTTCCCGAAACTTTCTAATCCGTGAGGATGTGCCTACCAAGAAAGTTTATTTGAATATAGTTTCTTCCATATTTAATGAAGAGTTTCTACTATATGATTTTTCCTTGAATGAAGGTGATACTTTCAATATGAAAAACCCAGTCAGTCCTTTTCCGCAAGATGGCGGAGCTTTTTTACTGGACTCCATTGTTGAAAAGCCATTGGTGGATGGCAATGAATATAAACATTTTTATTTTTCGCCAGCACCCGGAAATACTATAAGTACAGAAAATGCTGTTTGGATAGAAGGAATGGGATCCCTTTCTATAATAAATGCTCCGGGAGGTCACCCAGATATTAATGGAGTGGGACATTTAAGCTGTTTTTTTAAAAATACAGAGGCGTTTTATGCAAACTTAGATTCCATTGATGATTGCATCCCTTTAATTTTAGAAACTAAAAAATATAATTTGGAAGAGGTTATTGTTTCAAAACAAACCAATAATAACAACTGTATTTTGAGCAATACCAAAAAAGTAAAAAGTGTAACCATTTTTGATCTTTCCGGAAAAAAACTTGAAATGAAAACCAATAATGGACAGAATTCCATGACTCTTGATTTGTCAAATTATCAGAATGGTTTGTATTTTCTTTTGGCTTCTGGGTTTGGGGATACTAAAAAGGCTTTTAAGATTATAAAATAATCTGTTTTTTTTTAGAATTAGGTAGGTGTATTTTCAATCATTTTTTTAACCCAATTTTTTGCTTCATCCAGATTTGTAAAATGTTTGAGCGGTTTTTTTAAAAATTGTCTTTCAACTTCCAAATTACTAGCTTTCAACCCATTTGCTGAAACCACAGCAAAGGCTGCTAGATTTTCTATTTCCGAGGTTTTTATATAAACCATTGGATTTACAGCATAACTATTTTTTCGATAGGTGATATAGCCAAATTTTTTTCCCTTGTAATACTTTTTCGCAATATTCTCCAAATCATCATTATATTCAGGCTTTACCGTGATTCCTTCTTTCATGACAACAACCACAAAATTTTCAAAAACCCGAATTTCGCCAAATTCAAAATGTAAGGTATCGATCATGGTCAATTGTTTTGATAGATGTAATTTACGGATTTTTAGGGTTTTAGCGAAAAAAAATAAAAAAAATTCCCCAAAACAATATTGAGGAATTTTATGTTTAAAAAAAAAGAAGCTAAGATTCGGTTGTTTTCTTCTGCTTTTTAATTTTTATTGTCAGTTCGTTCGTCTTCTCATCAAGATCCATTGTTATTGCATCACCTTCTTGTAAATTGCTATTGATGATTTCTTCAGCCAAGGCATCTTCAATGTATTTTTGAATGGCCCTGTTCAAAGGTCTTGCGCCATATTGCTTGTCAAAACCCTTGTCGGCAATATAATCTTTTGCTTTTTCGGTAAGATTGAGATCGTATCCCAAATCTGAAATTCGAAGAACGAGTTTGTCCAATTCAATATCAATAATTTTGTGGATATCATCTCTTTCCAAAGCATTGAATACCATAACATCATCAATTCGGTTTAGGAATTCTGGCGCAAAACTTTTCTTCAAAGCATTTTCAATTACACTCTTTGTATGTGATTCTTCTTGTTCCTTTTTTGCAGCCGTTCCAAAACCAACCCCTTGTCCAAAATCCTTTATTTGGCGTGCACCAATATTGGAGGTCATAATGATTATTGTATTTCTGAAATCAATTTTTCTTCCAAGGCTGTCGGTTAAATAACCATCATCCAAAACCTGAAGCAACATATTAAAGACATCTGGATGCGCTTTTTCAATTTCATCCAAAAGAACAACTGCATAAGGTTTTCTCCTTATTTTTTCGGTCAATTGACCACCTTCTTCATAACCAACATATCCTGGAGGTGCACCAACCAAGCGAGAAATGGCAAATTTTTCCATATACTCACTCATGTCAATTCGAACCAAAGCATTTTCTGAATCGAATAACTCACGAGCCAGAACTTTTGCAAGTTGGGTTTTACCTACACCTGTTTGGCCCAAGAAAATAAAAGAACCAATTGGTTTGTTGGGGTCTTTTAATCCTGCACGGTTTCTTTGGATAGCCTTCACCACTTTCGCAACTGCTTCGTCCTGACCAATTACCTTACCTTTTATTCGGTCGGGTAGGGCGGCGAGCTTAGTACTTTCGGTCTGTGCTATTCTGTTTACGGGTATTCCGGTCATCATTGAAACTACTTCAGCAACGTTTTCTTCGTCAACGGTTTCTTTGTGAAGTTTTGAATCGGCTTCCCATTGCTCCTGTTGGACTGTAAGTTCTTTCTCAAGATTTTTTTCATCATCCCTAAGTTTTGCTGCTTCTTCGTATTTCTGTTTTTTTACAACAGTATTTTTTAGTTCACGAACTTCTTCCAACTGTTTCTCCAATTCCAAAATTTTATCGGGAACGTGAATATTTGTGATGTGCACACGTGAGCCGGCTTCATCCATAGCATCTATAGCTTTATCTGGAAGAAAACGCTCGGTCATATATCTATTGGTGAGCATAACGCAGGCTTTTATAGCTTCTGGAGTATAAATTACATTATGGTGCGTTTCGTATTTGTCTTTAATATTTGTTAGAATCTCTATTGTTTCCTCAACCGTTGTAGGTTCTACCAAAACTTTTTGAAAACGTCTTTCTAACGCGCCATCCTTTTCAATATACTGTCTGTATTCATCCAAAGTGGTTGCACCAATACATTGAATTTCACCTCTAGCAAGTGCTGGCTTAAACATATTTGAAGCATCTAAAGAGCCTGTTGCACCACCGGCACCAACTATTGTGTGAATTTCGTCGATAAAAAGAATAATGTCATCATTTTTTTCGAGCTCGTTCATTACGGCTTTCATTCGCTCTTCAAATTGCCCACGGTATTTGGTTCCCGCAACTAGGCTAGCTAAATCTAAAGTAACAACTCTCTTATCGTAAAGGATTCGCGAAACTTTCCGTTGGATAATTCGCAATGCCAATCCTTCGGCAATAGCAGATTTCCCGACACCGGGCTCACCGATTAGTAAAGGATTGTTCTTTTTTCTTCGGCTCAAAATTTGGGATACACGCTGTATTTCGCTTTCGCGTCCCACCACAGGGTCAAGTTTTCCTTCCTCCGCCATTGCGGTAAGATCTCTTCCGAAGTTATCCAAAACAGGGGTTTTGGATTTCTTGTTCGTTTTTGCTGTAGTTCCGGAAAAAAGGTTTTCTTTATTTGCGTCCTCAGCCGAAGTGTCGTCATCATTAGGGAATGATTCAGCACTTGGGGTGTTGTCTATATAATCGTCATCGTTCGTTATCATAAGTTTAAATTGGTCCTTCACCACGTCATAATCTATCTTCATTTTGTTCAACAATTTTGTAGTTGGGTCATTTTCATTTCTAAGAATGCACAAAAGTAAATGCGCCGTATTGATGGAATTGCTTTGAAAAAGCTTTGCTTCCAAAAATGTGGTCTTCAATGCCCTTTCTGCTTGACGGGTAAGGTGAAGGTTCTTTTTATCGTTTGTATTGGTACTGATGCCCGAATTAGCAGGGCTCAATATTTCTACTTTTCTTCGTAAGTGGTTCAAGTCTATTGCAAGTGCGTTCAGAATAGTTACCGCTTTGCCGTTACCGTCTCTTAAAAGACCGAGCATTAAATGCTCAGTGCCAATAAAATCGTGACCCAAGCGCAGGGCTTCTTCTTTGCTGTAGGCTATTACATCTTTTACTCTGGGGGAAAAATTATCATCCATATTTTAAATCCTCTCTTCTGTTTGGTACTAAATTAACCAAAATAGGACAAAAACTATTCCTATTTGTTATGATTTTAGTAAAAGGACAAAATATATAGTGGAATTCAAAGAATAATCAAGGATACTTATTAACGAATTTTACCCCCAAATTTGTTAATAAATTCGTGAATAACGAATGGCAAAAACCCCTGTTAAACCTACGAAAAAGTGTAACTTGCTCCATTAGTTTAACAACGATAATTAATCCTATTTTTTATGGCTGAAGGTGAAAAATTAATCCCTATAAACATTGAAGATGAAATGAAATCTGCCTACATCGATTATTCGATGTCGGTCATAGTGTCACGTGCGCTGCCAGATGTTCGCGATGGAATGAAACCCGTTCATAGAAGGGTTTTGTTCGGAATGCACGAACTTGGCATTA
>Ga0116152_10004531_pt1 | contig 10990 bp, 7 predicted proteins | sample AD_UKC119_MetaG_FD_89894 | JGI IMG/M metagenome (GOLD analysis project Ga0116152, IMG submission 89894) | Active sludge microbial communities of municipal wastewater-treating anaerobic digesters from Hong Kong - AD_UKC119_MetaG | ecosystem: Engineered > Bioreactor > Anaerobic > Digestate...
CGTCTATGAGAGCATCTGGGAACCGCTGCTGATCGCCAAGTTCGGCGACATGCGCGATCGCGTGCCGGCCTACTGGGTCTGGAACACGCTCAACCGGGAAAAGAACGGCTCGCAGGAGGTCAAGGGCTACGTTCGCGGTGGCAACGCCGTCATTGTCGATCGACTCATCGAGGAGATCGAAAAGGCGGGTGGCCGAATTCAGATGTCGACGCCGGTCACTGCGATCTCCTCCGACGCCGACGGCGCGACGCTGGACGTCGCCGACGCGCCGGTCCGTTTCGACAATGTCCTCTGCACGCTGCCCTTCTCGCGCCTCAGCAAAATCGCGGACGATTCGCTGCTGTCGAAGATTCCGCAGTCGACGATCGACTACCAGGGCGTCGTCAACGTCATGCTCGTGACGCGCAGGCGCCTGTCGCGACACTACTGGACGGCCGTCGTCAACAGCGACCTGCCTTTTCAGGGCGTCGTCGAGACAACGCATGTCGTACGGCCTGACTCGATCGGCAATCGTCATCTGATCTACACGATGAACTACTGCCGACCCGACAGCGACCTCTACAAGCGCGGTGACGCGCTCCAGGTCTGCGACGCCATCGAAGGACTCGCCCGGCTCTACCCGGAATTCTCAGAAGATCACGTCGACGACGCGTTTGTCTTCCGCGCCCCCTACGTCGAGCCCGTCTGGCCCTGCGGCTATCTCGGCAAACGCCCCGAAGCGCAGGTCGCCGGAACGCGCGTCTTTCTCGCGACGACGGCGCAGGCCTATCCGATGGTCACATCGTGGAACACGAGTATCAAGCTCGCCGACGACGCCGTCAGCGCGATGACGAACCAGGGCGCCGCGCCGTCAGCGCAGCCGCTCTCCGCCGGCGCCCCGATCGTCAATACGTAGCGCGAGGCGGTCGCCGGCGCACGCCGGGCCATCGCGCCGACGATAGTCCGTGCGCCGACGGCACAGAACCGGCGCCCGATCGAGCGTTCAACAGCAACTGAAAAAGCCGATGCGCGAATCGAATTCCCCATGCAGACGGTCCTTGTCGCCCATCCCGCCAGCAATGTCGCCCGACGCGCCACACGGCTGCGTCGGCGTATCGCGATCGCGACCTTTCTGATCGCGATCACGGGCGGCGCGCTCCGCGTGATGACGGTCACGCGTCCGCTCAATCACCAGCTTGCGAACAGTTGGCGAGAGGCCGACTACGTCCAGATCGCCCGTAATTTCGATCGCGAGGGAATGAACATCCTCTATCCGCGCATCGACTGGCGCGGCGACACGCCGGGCTTTGTCGAGATGGAACTGCCGCTGACGCCGTGGCTCGCCGCGGCGGGGTATCGCGTCTTCGGCTATCACGAGCAGCTGCTGCGAATCCTCTCGGCCGCGTTCTCCCTGTTCGGGATGCTCCTGTTTTACGCCATTGCGCGCGACGCCCTCTCGCGCGTCGGCGCCCTGATCGCATTCGCCGCCTTCGCGTTCAACCCACTGCTCGTCAGACTCTCCGGCGCCATGCAGCCCGAGCCGCTGATGATCGCCTGCATCGTGCTGACGGCGTATCACGCGTTTCGTTTCGATCGAAAGGGACGCGCCAAGAGCCTGTTGCTCGCCGCCGCCGCCACGGCGCTCGCCGGGCTCGCCAAGGCGCCGGGCGTCTATGTCGGCGCCATTCTCGCCTACGCCTGCCTGCGCCGCTTCGGATGGCGCGCACTGCTCAAACCCATCGTCTGGTTGTCGGCGGCGATCGCGATCCTGCCTGTCTTCCTCTGGTACGACTGGGCGGCGCACTTCTGGCGAGAGTATGGGAACTCCCTGGGGCTCTCCAACGAAAGCCACTGGATCACGTGGCGCCTGCTCTGGCCGCCCGACTTCCTCCGCGGCAACCTGATCACGGAGTTCTTCCTCGTCTGGTCGCCCGTCGGCTGGGTCCTCGGCATTGTCGCCCTGTTCAGGGCGAGACGCAGGCGGGCCCTGACGATTGCGTCGATCTGGTACACGACGACGTGGGTGTTCTATATCGCCGCGGCGGGGACTTCCGGCGACAGCTGGGCGCTGTACTACCACTGCATTGCGGTACCGCCCGCCTGCATGCTCATCGGTCTCGGCGCCGTCGCGCTGCGCGGCCGCAGCGCCACATCCGCGAACGCCCAACGGCGTCCCGTGTTGATTTCACCACGCCGATTCGCCGTCGTGGCCGTCCTGCTCACGCTCGCCCTGCTCGCCGTCACAACGTATTTCCGCATCCACAGCCGTGACAACGCGGAGGATCTCCGGCAATTGCACGACTGCGCCATGGAGATTGACCACGCGATTCCCGATGATGGCGAAATCGTCGTCCGCGGCGGTAGATCCGTCGACGAATACGGCTCGCCTGTCGCCTTCAATGAGCCGATGTTATTCGCATGGATGGATCGGCGCGGCTTCAACTACCCGAAGGATCAGCTCAGCGCCGACGAACTCGACAACATCGCCCGGCGCGGCGGTCGGTACTGGATCGCCCGCGCCGACGAACTCGATCCCAACGATGGCCATGGCGATCTGCACGATCGATACGAACCCATCGGCGCGTGCCGTTGCGGCGCCCTGATTGCTTTCGATCTGGACACGAGATTGTCCGCGACACGGAAGCGTCGATCGGCCCAGTCAGACCACGATTCGGATTGACCCGCCCATGAGCGCCGACTCGACGACAACCGAATCGCCGATTCTCAAGCCGAGCTGGCGCATTCCGCCGAGTCTCCCGATTCTTGTCGCCATTGTCCTCGGCGTGCTGATCCGCGTCGCATGGCTGAACGCCAAGCCCCTGTGGGAGGACGAGGCCTGGACCTTCGTGACGGCGATCAGCGATCGACCGCTCGTGGACATCGCCGGCGCCGATCCGCATCCGATGTCGTTCTACTTCGTCATCCGACAGCTGCCGAGGTGGTTCCTCTCCTCCGACTGGGCCTTCCGACTGCCGCACGCCATCGCGTCCTGCGCCGCGCTCCTGCTGATTCCTTTCGTCTTTCGCCGACTGCTCTCGCCTGATCGTGGCATGGGCGTCCCAGCCCGCGATCCAAGGGTGGACGATCGCTCGTTCGCCCGCACGCAACCTGAAACACTGGACAATTCGTCGATCGACCGGCTCGTCGCCTGGTGCACGCTCGTTTTCTCGCTGCTGCCGTTGAACGTCCGCTACGCCCAGGACGCCCGCGCCTACGCCTTCTGCCAGCTCGCCGGCGTGATCGTTCTCCTGCTGTATCTGAAATGCCGGCAGAACAGGTCGTGGGCGTCGATCGGCGGTCTGGTGATCGCCACATCGATCAGCATGCACATCGACGGCTTCGGCTGGATCACGCCCACGATCTGTGGTCTCCATGGGTTGCTCAGCGTCCGAACCAGCGACGCCCGGCGCGCCATCGCGGCGCTGGTCGCAGGTGGGCTGTCGGCCATTCCCTACGTGTACTTCCGAATGACGCACATGATGGCGGCCGGTGAGATGCACACCGTCGGCTCGGGTCGGCTTGGCAGAGCGTTTGCGGCCCGTTGGCTCGAGCTGTCGCCGATCGGCGTCGCCTTCGATCCCGTTCCCGCGAAGTACGCGGGCGCCATCTGGTTTGTCGCGGCGGTCGCGGCGCTCGTGTACGTCATCGGCATGACGACGAGCGTCTGGCGCAAGGGCGATCAGCGTCGATGGCTGGCAATTCTGTTGTTCGTCGTCCCGTTCGCGGGCCTGACGACGCTGTCACTGTACACGGGTGAGATTTACATCTTCAAGAAGTACCTGATCCCCACGGCGCCCGCCGTGGTCCTGCTCTTCACGCTCGGCCTACTCCGCGTCACACGCGGCTCGTTCCTCTGCGCGATGCTGGTGCTCTGTGTGGTTCCCCTCGGTGTTTCCGCCGTGAGCAATGTTCGCGCCGGCGATCGCGCCGACTGGCGATCGCTCTATGACGGCATTCGCCCTCGAATTCAGGCGAACGACGCCTTCGCGCAGGAGCGGCATCTGAACTATCCCGGTTACTCGTTTGGTCCCCTTTGCGCCTACGCCTGGCGCGACAGGATTCGACTCGACGACGCGCAACTGCATGAGTACACCGACGCCGCGGATTCGGCGGCGTCGATCCGCGCGTTCATGGACACGCGCGGCGGCGACCGCATCTGGACGATCACAACGAACTGGATGGCCCGGGATCGCATGGCCGACCTGAGCGCGATGGCGGATCGACTCACTGAGGTTCGCGCTCGAGGCTGCCGCGCAACGCTGTGGCGCCTGCGATCGTCGGCACGCGCCTCGTCCGGCGAACGTTGAAGTCCTTGTCGAATCGATGAACCGCCCCGCTCAGTGCGTGTCGAAGATGGCGTCGGCGCTGGTCACGTGGGCGGCGCGGATCAGCCACGCCTCCAGCCTGGCCGTGTCCTGGCACGCCTTGATCTGGCTGAGCGTGGCGCCCTCGACGTTGAGTTTGCGCGCCTCGAGCAGCAGAAGAATGCTGGAGGCGAGCTGCTTCGCCTTCTCCGGATCGCTGCTCGTCGCGAGCTGATGCGAGTCCGCCGGCGTCTCTTCCGGCATGACGAGGCGCTCGCCCGTGGCCTGCGCGACCATGCGGTACCACGATTCCGGATAGCCCGGATGTGTCACTTCGCCGTGTTCGTCCTTCATGTTGCCGTCGAGATACTTCCAGACAAGATGCTCGCCGAGCTTGCGCCAGCGGCGGACGGCGTTCTCCCCCTGCGCCGTCGAGTAGTTGGTCAGGTATTCGATCGCGAGCGCGGGCGACTCCTTCATCAGCTTCTGAGCCGCGGCGTCGATCCGGGGGAGATCGGCGGCGTACTGGCCTTCCAGTTCGCGCTGGACAATCTGGACGTCCTTGACCATCTCGCTGTAACGCATGTACGTGTAGTTCGATACGAAGTTGAACGTCCAGAAGGCGGAGTCCCAGTTGAATTCCCTGAAGTTGCCCGTCCCGACGGCAAAGGACTTCGGGACGTCTGTAATACCGCAGTACATGGGGACGTAGACCGTCGTGTACGTGTCGTCGACACCGAACCAGAGGACGCCGCCGATCGGGTCCGGCAGCCATGAGCGCATCTGGGCGACGAACGAAAAGCCCGTCTGCTGCGTCGACGTTGCGCGCTCGTTGAGGTATTCCCTGCCATCCAGCTTCCACGTCAGAGGTCGCCAGCGATAAGGCAACTGGTAGGGACCCGCGCCGATGTCCTTCGTCATGTCGAGGTCCGTGCCCTCGAAATGATCGCGCATCAGCTCCATGACATCCCGCGCGCTGAGCTTGCGATCGGGCTTGATCCAGAGGGGAACGGGCTCGGCCTTCATATCGCCCTTGGCGCGATCGGCCGGGAGGTTGAGCGACGGCGCCGCGCGATGGAACATGCACCAGACACGCGACTCGCAGAAGCGCAGGGCGCCGAAGTCGTCGGGACCGTAGGCGTCGGCAAAGCTGAAGTCGGCATCGGCGCCATCGAAGTAGCCCTTGCTGCGCGCGAACGCGATGACGTCCTTCGCGTAGAGCGTATCGGGATCGTTCAGCGGGAACTGTCGAATCCGCGGGCTGTTGGCGTGGCCCGAGATGTACCCATCGGGAATCTTCCGCGCGACCCAGACGGCGCCCTTCTCGTCGGGGCCCTTGCTGATGATCTCGAGAATCCAGGCCTCGTTGGGATCGGCGATCGACATGCTCTCGCCGGAGCTGTAGTAGCCGTACTTCTCGACCAGGTCCGTGATGACCTGGATCAACTCGCGCGCCGTCTTCGCGCGCTGCAGACCGATGTACATCAGGCTGCCGTAATCCATGATCGCCTTGGGATCCTGAAGTTCGTGGCGACCACCCCAGGTGGTTTCGCCGATCGAGACCTGATGCTCATTGATGTTGCCGACGACGTTGTAGGTCACGGGAACCTGCGGAATGTCGCCGAGGTACTTGCCCGTATCCCACTCGTGGACGCGCAGCATCTCGCCGGGCAGATGCTGTCGGGCGGGCGTGTGATAGAGCTCGCCGTAAAGCACGTGCGAGTCGGCGGCGTAGGTAATCATCGTCGAACCATCGACGCTGGCGCCCTTCGTGATAATGAAGTTCGTGCAGGCTGAAGCCACACCGGCGGCGACGAACAGGCTGACGATGGCGATACAGACAGAAATCGGATTGGAGCGCCTCACGGGCCGCCCTCCTTTCAGGGGTTGCGATTGCGTTCGATGTCATCCTGCGAGGCGCGACGCGGGGAATGTTCGACATGACCGTCGATCCCTTCGCCACGAGAATCATCGACGCAGAGTCGATCGATCCCGCCGGCGCCTCGGCGCGGTTGAAGACTGACAATTTACCATGAAACGCGAGCCCAAGTCGAGCCGGTGGACCATTCGGCGACTTGCGCCACGCCTCGCGGTCTGCAGAGGCGGCGTTCGCAGCGAACTCCCCGGACAGCCCGGCGTTGGGCGTCTTTCTTCGGGGACGATCAGTGTGTCGAATCTCGGAGCGTTCCGGGGGCGAGGGATCAGGGCGCCCTGGTGGGTCGCTTCGCATCCGATGCGCTGACGCGCTGGTTCACAGGCGCTTCATCAGGGATTGCGATCACATCCCATCCACACCAGTTCAGGGACCAACCGGCCTGATGAAGGTAGCGCCTGATCGCCTTCCCCCTGAATGACGGATACTCAATGGAGATCTGCGCGGGGCCAATGTTCATCTTCAGGGCCGTCGTGTAGGACGGATGCGTAATGACGTCGATCTCGCTGCGCTTAATGACAATGACGGGCAGGTTCGCGATACCGTTTCCCTTGTGACGAAGCGGCCACTCCGGATGTTGCAGGATTGTCGGCGGCAGTGCGCCCGTCTTCATGAATCGGAGCGTATGGGCGTAGTCAGGCGTTGCCGGGGCGGTCGAGTTCATCATGGCGCGTCCGATCTGTCGACCGATGAATCCACCCATGAGACCGCCGACGATGGCGCCCATCAATGCCCGTTTCTCTTCGTTGTAGATCGAATTCACGAACAGGAAGAGCGCTTTCTTCGACGCAACGCAGAGACCGCTGTATCGGCGCTGACTGATATAGTAGGTTCGGCCCAGTTTCAAAAACGCCGGCGCCATCATCGCATCCCTCCCTCCAACTTCCGTCACCCATCGTACCAAACGACGCGTAGGTGGCACAAATTCCGGGGCCCTTGCCGGCGATCGCTCCGGGCCGGAGCCCCCCAACTCGACCCCACCTGGGAACCCACTCCCCAATCCCCACGTCAGTGAGGCGTACAAAAAACCGCCTCCCGGGTTGAATAACGGGGATCCCACGTTCGGCACGCGCTTTGCCATCCCTTCCATCCTCGCCATGTGGCGGACGGATCGCGCCGAAACCGGCCGATCCTGCGGAGGAAAATGGCCATGCCAATACTGACGCCCCATCGTGTGCGGGATCTGAAACGGAACCATGGAGAAACCACTGCGATGTCCACGAATCGAACGTTGATCGCCGCGTTTGCGACGCTCGGCCTCGTCACGCCTGCGGCGATCGCCGCGCCGGAGAACACGACCGCCGACGCCGTCGTCGGCCAGGCGGACTTCACATCCAACCAGGCGAACCAGGGGAACGCCAACGGCACGGCCGCGTCGCTGAGCGGCGTCCGCGGACTTATTGTCGATCCGGACTCCGGCCGACTGTTCGTCGCCGATTCGGGTAACAACCGCGTGATGAGCTGGCCCGACGCGGCGGCCTTCATGGATGGCGACGACGCCGATCTCGTCTTCGGCCAGGCCGATTTCACCGGGATCGACGCCAATCGCGGCGGCGCGAACCCCGCCAACAACACGCTCGCCGATCCGCGCAGCGCCGCCGTCGATTCCGCCGGTCGCCTCTTCATCGCGGACTCGGGCAACAAGCGCATCCTGCGCTTCGATCCGCCCTTTACCAACGGCATGGCCGCCGTCCAGGTCTTCGGGCAGGCGGGCGATTTCACGACGGCCAACCAGGCGAACAGCATGAATGTGGACGCCGACAATGTCGGCAACCCCGACGGCATCGCGATCGACGGGAATGACAACCTGATTCTCGCGGATCGCTTTCTCCATCGTGTCGTGATCTACAACGATCCTGTCAATACGGACACGACGGCCGACATCGCCATCGGCCAGGCGGACCTGACTTCGGCCGAGCGCAACCAGAACGATGTGAACCCCGTCCCGGGACAGAACACGCTGAACAACCCGATCGGTGTCGGCGTCGACGCCGACGGCAATCTCTATGTCGCCGACGAGGCCAACAATCGAGTGCTGCTGTTCAAGGCGCCGCTGACGACGAACATGAATGCGACGAATGTCTATGGCCAGCCGAACTTCACGACGGACACGCCCGGGACGAGTGAGACGCTGATGAACGGTCCCGTCTATACGGCCGTCGATCCTGTCAGCGGCAATCTCTACGTCGCCGACGCGATCAATCATCGCGTTCTCGAATTCGAAGACCCGCAGACGGACATTCTGGCCGATCGCGTCTTCGGTCAGGGCGACGACTTCACGACGGGAACGCTCAACAAGGGCGGTGTCAGCGCCGACAGCCTGAACGATGTGGCGGGCGTCGCCGTGGATGCGGACGGCAATCTCTACGCCGGCGATCGATTCAACAACCGCGTCCTCCGCTTCGACATCGCGCCGCCCGATCCGGGCAATGGAAACAGCAACGACAACGGTAACGCCAACGCCAATGACAACGGCAATACGAATGCGAACGCCAACGACAACGGCGGAGACAACGGCAACGACAATTCCGGCGGCGACAATGAGACGGGCGCGCCCTGCGGCGACTGCGGCGCGGGGATGACGATGGTCATGCCAATGATGCTCGTGGGCCTGGCGCGACGGCGCCGAAGGTCGCGGCGACGCTGACTGAAGGCGCCCGAATTCAGGGGCGCCGACAGCGCGATTTCAGACTTCTCCTTTACGGACTTCGGCCCCTGGCCGTTTCGATCCCACAGCGGTTTCGAGACGCCCGGGGCCGCGTCTTTTAGGCGGATAAAGGACGAAACGCCATCATCGCCTCGATTCGATACGCCAACGCGGGTGTCGCAGCGCCGATTCTCGCCGGCCGCACTAACGTCGCGTCGCGCGCCGGGTCCAAACCCTGCGAACCAGCGAGCATTCGATCAGGCCCCTCAGTGAAATCGGAGAGATTCATGCGCAACAACAATCACTCCGGCGCCGCGTGTGTGATAGTCCTCGTCGCGCTTTGCAGCGCCTGGACGCTTGCGCCGGCGGACGCGGATGGCCCCCGACAGTCGCCCGCCGACTCGACGACGGCCCTTAAGGCAATCGAACGACGACTGGATGAGGTGGAGAAACGCGTGGGCCCCAGTCGTGAACCGCTCTCATCGCGCCTGGACACGCTCGACAAGGCGCTGCGCGATCTGACGAAGGCCGTCGGCGGCGCCGGCTGGTCCAGTCTCGACAGCAACATACGCGAGGCGCAGAAGGCCATCACGGCGATGACGGATTTTCGACGCCAGAGCGAACACGATCTGCGGGAACTCCAGCGCGACGTTCAGCAGCTCCGACAGTTGCGCGACGAGATCGGCCAGCTGCGCCGAACGATCGATAAGATGAATCGCCGGCTGGAGCAACTGGAGTCGCGCTCGCGTTAGCCGTTCGATTTCGATGCGCCCAATGCGCAGGCCCCTCGCGCCACCTCCCCTTGAGCGCGGCAAAGCCCATCCAGACGCTGACGCGGCAAATAAAAGACCCATCCGATCTGTCGATCGAATGGGCCTCCCGCAATCCTTTGCATGCTTCTTTCCCCGCTTCAGCGGGCCTGGCGTCGGCGCCGCAGCGTGACGACGCCGCCGATCGCCAGCAGCGCCAGAGACGTCGGTTCCGGAATGAGAACGGGATCGGTCAGCTGACCGCGAATCTCGCCACCGGCCTTGAACGATGAGTGAATGTTGATGTACGTCAGACCGTTGAGCGTGTCGGCGATTCGCGCCGCCGGAATGATCCCCGCCCCGGAGATGGTTCCCGACGTCGCGCCCGGCGTGAAGGAGAGCCCAAAGACCACGCCCGCCGAGGTCCCGAAGGGCGCGTAGCCATGCAGGTGCGAATTCGTCGTCGTCCCGATGAGGTCCTGGAAGGTTCCCGAGATCGACATCTGCCCCGTCACGTCATCGAAGATCGCCGTTGCGGCGCCGAAGCCGGGCGTCGCAACAGGCGGTACCTCCTGCAATCCATCCAGCGTCACGTTGAACTGATACATGTCGGCGCGCGTTGTCCCGGTAAGGACAAGAAGGGCGCACATTACCGTCAGACATTTCAATCTCTGCATCATTCACATCTCCGTCATCTGCCAGGCCGTCGGCGCCCGAAATGGACGCCGGCGGCGGCACGCCAGTAGACGAATCGCGCTCAGTCGGCACGATCGTTATCCCCTTGAGGCCGCGCGGCCTGTTCAAACCTGTCATCACGCCCGAGATGAGGCGATAGCATCACCCGCGATGCGTCGAAAATCGAGTGAAAAATCCGCGCGCCGCCGACGCCTCGTCATCGGCGGCAGGAAACCCCATCGCGACGATGTGATGAATATCACGCGACACATTGGCGCTGTGCATCCGGACGCATGGCCGCGACGCCTCACATCCCGAAGGAGGCGCTGCGCCCGAGCCCGACGCCCCGCCGAAGCGCCGTATGGTATTCTCGGACACGACATGTCGCTTCGTGATTTCCGTCGCGCGACTGAATCCCGAATCGCCCCCGCGACGAACCCAAATGTATGACGCGCAGGGAAGATGGCGTGATCCTGGTGACGGGCGCGAGCGGCTACATCGGTGGCCGACTCACACCGCGACTGCTGGCCGCCGGGTATCGCGTGCGCTGCCTGGCGCGCGATCCGCGCAAGCTCGCGACGCGGCGCTGGGCGAACGATCCGAATGTCGAGATCGTTCAGGGCGATGTCTCCGACGCCGACAGCCTGCGCTACGCCATGCGCGGCTGCCACGTCGCCTATTACCTCGTGCATTCCATGATGGC
>Ga0116152_10004533_pt1 | contig 10981 bp, 10 predicted proteins | sample AD_UKC119_MetaG_FD_89894 | JGI IMG/M metagenome (GOLD analysis project Ga0116152, IMG submission 89894) | Active sludge microbial communities of municipal wastewater-treating anaerobic digesters from Hong Kong - AD_UKC119_MetaG | ecosystem: Engineered > Bioreactor > Anaerobic > Digestate...
CACCGTCTTCGATCCGTCCTTCTCCGTACTTCACACGGAGAAGACCGCTGTAGAGAAATGTCTCGCCGGTCTGCTGATGGAAAAAGGGGATCCCCTGGTCGGGGTCCATCATCACATCTTCCAGAAAGTCACCCCGGGGAGAGTAGAGGGAGAATTTGAGCAGCTGGATATCATAGATCATGAAGAACTTTTCACTCAGCGTGGTCTGCATGGGAGAGAGCATCTCACCGGGCCCTTTCCCTTTGGGGATAAGAAAGGAGGAGGTCTCCTCCCCGTCGAGTTTCGTAAAGACCATGGCCAGCTTGTCTCCGCGGTCTCTGATCGAGTAGACCTGTCCCGCAGCCACACCCATATTGAACATGGGATTGTTTCCGATGAGGTCATCGATCTTCCAGGCTGCTTCCAGCTGGAGAGCCTTCTTCCCCTCAATGGGGTGATCAAGGTCAGACAGGGGTTTCCGGGCACAACCCCCGAAGGCCAGGATCATAAGAAGAAGCACTCCCACTATGGTCGGTTTATTTGTTTTCATTGTTCCAGTTCCTTTCTAAAGCTGCGCAAAGCGCTTTTTGCGTAAAACCAAGAAGTCGGGCCTTTCTGATGAACGCAGCCATCTCACCCTCTTCGAACTCTTCTTTCAACTCTCTGGAGAGCTGTCGTTCTGCTCCTTCTATGACGCGGTTCCCTATTCCCCGCACCATCTCCAGGACGCCCTCTTTCTGAAGGTCACTCAGTGTACGGAGGACCGTATTGGGATTCACCCCGAGTTCGGTGCTCAGGGCCCGGACACTGGGGATAAAGGTCCCCTCTTTCCATCGCCCTGAGATGATCTCCGTAACGATGATCTCTCTGATCTGCTGATAAATGGGCTTGTCGTGCGCAAACATCTCAATCCTCCCTGAAGGCCATCCTGGACAGGGCCAGGTAAGCCAGGCCGTAAAAAAGCCCGCCCTGGAAAAGGAAGCAGCCAAGGCTCATGACATCCCCTCCGGCTGAGGGGGCCGCAAGAGAGAAGAGGCTCCAGAACAGACGCCCCATAAAGAGAGCAAAGGCCACCACTCCTGTGAAAAGAAGCAGGTTCATGATGCCATGATGCTGCCTGATGAGAGCGAAAAAGAGGGCAAAGAGAGAGAAGGAGACCATGGCCGCTGCAATAGCCATGAGAACCACGGGATCGGCCCCTTTTCCTCCGGCAAAGGTGATCTCTTCCCCGCGGGCGACGGCCGAAAGAAGCATGAGGGCCAGCCAGATCACAATATTCGCTACCATCCAGAGGAGGCTGTAGAGAGTGATCCCGGCGACTTTCGCCTGTTTTGAAGCAGGAAAGAGGACAAAGGCCCTCCGGCTTCCCACAGCCCTGTTCACATGAGCGATGACGCCGAAGGTCATATTGACTGTAAATGCCAGTCCGGCTCCTATGAGGAAAAGGTTTCCTTCTGCAATGAAGCGGATAAGGTCCCCGCCTCCCCTGGCAAAGGGAGCAGCCAGGAGCGTGATGAGGTAGAGAAGGATATAGACACAGGGGCCTGAGATGAGAAGTGATCTCCACCTGGTCTTCAACTGATATTCCAGAAACGATACCATGCTATTTCTTTTCATAGGCGAACTCCTTTCCCTCCATGGTCACAGCTTCAAGGAAGGTGACCAGGTCAGCAGGCCTTGCCGCTTTTCCGTATTGCTCAGGGTTGCGGATGAGGACATAATCCGTTCCCAGGATGGCCTTCCGGTCAAGAATGTCAGCCTCGGAGCCTGTATAATCCGAAGCCTCCAGCCATCCTGTAAGCTTGAGGGCATCATCCAGGGGCCCCGAGTAACACACTCTCCCCTTTTCCATGACAAGGATGTCATCAAGGAGGGACTGGCACTCCTCCATATGATGTGATGCCAGAAGGACGATCCGGTCAGGATCATGATGGGCCACCATCTCCCGCACAAGCTCTTTTTGTGCAGGCATATCCATGCCGTCGTTCACTTCATCCATGAGAAAAAGCCTGGCCCGGACAGAGAGCCCGAAATAGAAATAGACGCGTTTCAGCCATCCGTGGGAGAGGCTTTTCAAGGGCATCCCCTCCTCAAGGCTGTTTTTTTTCAAAAGAGCGTCGAAGACCTCCCTGTCCCACTCCGGATAAGAAGGCCCCAGCTGGTAGAATGCCCTGATCTTCAGATCCGAACGGACAGGAGACTCGGGAATATAGTAGAGAGATTCCATAAAGGCCCTGCTTCTTCTTTTGCTTTCCATTCCGTTGAGTTGTATCGACCCGCGGTATCCGGTGAGAAGCCCGGAGATGAGATTCATCAACGTTGTCTTCCCGCTTCCGTTCCGCCCGATGATCCCGTAGGTCTTCCCCGGTTCGAAGGTGAGGGTCTCCTCTTTGATCAGAGGTTTGCCGGGGCTGTACCCGAAAGTCACATGACCGAGTGCTAACATAATACCTCCTTGTTTTACTGTTTTAGCTAACTATAACAGTAGACACAAAAAAAAGCAAGAAAGTTTCACTCGGAAATAAAAGAATCGTCTTCCTGACGCAGTCGGTCCACAAAGGTATCCACGACGTCTTTGACGGAGAGGAGGGGATAGCCGAAGCGTTTTTCCATCAGGCGCTCTTTCCCCGAAAGCCCCTGATAGTAGTTTTTCAAGAACAGGATGATACTTTTCACAGAGTCCACATGCCGGCATTGTTCCATCATGAGTTCCAGCAGACGGCAGAACGCCGGTATCCCTTCACGCCCCACAGCTCCGTGCAGATGAAGAGTTCCGTCCTCCCGCAGGGTGAGAACCGCTGAGAGTCCTGATTGAGACAAACAGCCCTTCATGTCGCTGATGCAATCGGAAGCGGCAATATTGAATGTGGTCTGAGCCTCTTTCAAAAAGGTATTCACCGCGAAGACCATGAACTCCCCGTCATTTTTCGGTTCCTGTTCCGATTCCCGGTTTCCGGTATTGATCTGGAAGCCGCGAAGCTTGTCCAGGATCCCGCTGTCTTCCGATGAGACGCCGATCTTCCCCAACGCATGAGAGCGGACGTCACTCTCTTCCTCGCTCTTCTTTTTCTCCTTTTTTTCCGAGAGGGCAGAAAAGAGTCCGCTTGTCTTTATTTTCTCCCCTTCTCCGGCTTCCCCGGAGTCAGGAGGAGGAGGAGACGGGCTTTTTTCTTTGAATGTGGTCTCGATGAGATCGTCATGAGAGGGTTCGCCGGGTTTGACAGGCTCTTCTTCCTGAAAAAGAGGAAAGTCAAAATCGCCGGTCTGCGAGACCCCTGCAGGGGCGCCGGTCTCTTGTGCAATTCCTCCTTCCCGGGAGCGTTCATCACTCAGACGGGCCGCTTCCAGGATGATCCCCTGCCAGTTCTGGTCGATGGTGGTTTGAGGGGGGACAAGGTTCAGGTCAAAGATAAACTCTCCTTCTTCCCAGTCGAACATGGCATAAATGGCCTGCTCCCCTTTGGTGTTTCCTGTCCTGGCGTGGACCACCGTACTTTTTTCAAAAAAGATCTCGCCGATGATCCCGTTTCTCCGGGTGATCCTCAGACAGCCGATATATTGTCCCAGGCCGAGGAACTGAAAAATGTCTTCAAGCCTGAAATCCTTTAAATTTCCGTTTAAAGCCATGAAAGTCTCCTTGTTTTTTAGCATACCACAGTTTCAGCGACATTCAAGTTTCTTTGTGGACTGAAGGGAGAAACCTGTTGATAAATCTCATTTTCGGAATTAATATAGAGATGGTGGATTATGAAAAAGATGATTCTGAAACAAAAACTGATCGATATCAATAAACTGGCCCGTCAGGCCATCCCCGAACTCTACAGCGCTCTTCCGGGCAAGATCAGGGATTGGCTTGTCCGCTTTCTGGAGCGTTTTCTCAGGATCCGCGATATTAATGATGTGATGCACAAGTTCCGCCATTTTCAGGATATCGACTTCATCGAAGCCTTTTTTGCCGACATCGGTTTCACTGTCATGGTCAAAAAACGGGAGCTGAAGAATATTCCCGCACAGGGGCCTTTCGTGGGTATCGCCAACCATCCCCTGGGGGGGCTCGACGGCCTGGCGCTTCTCAAAGTCATCCATGAAGTGCGTGACGATGTGAAGATCATCGTCAATGATATTCTCATGAACGTGGATAACCTCAAAGGCGTTTTTGTCCCCTACAACAGGAAAAAAGACCATATCCCCGTCTCCACGGTCCGCGAAGTCTCGGAGACGCTGAAAAACAACGGATGCGTCCTCTTTTTCCCTGCCGGAGGAGTCTCCCGGATCAGGCCGGACGGCCTGAAAGACCCTAAATGGATGGCCGGGGCCTTTTTCTTCGCTAAACGCTTCCGGTGCCCCATCGTCCCCATGTTCATTCACGCCAAGAACTCCTTTTTTTACTACATCTTCACACTGATCCACCGCAGACTGGCGGCATTGATGCTTCCCCGGGAGATCTTCAAAAAAAAATCCACGTCCATCTCCATCACCATCGGCCAGATCATTCCCGCAGACCTTTTTAAGAATATTCCCGAATCCACGCTGGCCAGGGCCCTGAAAAAAGCAGTCTATGCCCTGGGACGGGGAGAAAAAGCCGATATCCACGCTCTTCTCCAGAGTTAGGCTCCCTCTTCCCCTCCGGGAAATCTCTTTTTCCCCTTATTTCCTTGAATTTTCATACAGAATGTTTATAATCGTATATAATCTGCTTTTATAAGGGGGGTACATGAAATATATCAAGATAATTCTTATTTTAGCCGTTCTGGGGCTGGCGCTCTTCAATACCCAGGAAGTCATCAAACCTCTGCTCCTGTCCAGGGCCAGAAGCGAAGCTGAAAAAGAGGCCGCTCAAAGCCTTTCCCGTCAGTATGATGCTGTCTTCCAGGGGCTGGCATCCAAAGAGGCTGCTCTGGACGGATTGGCCGGATCCCTGAGCACAAGGACATCAGCTGAAGAGATCTCGGGAATCCTCGAAGGCAATCTGTCGCAGTTCGCCTGGCTTGAATACAGTGATGCCTCCGGTGTCCCTGTGGCCATTGCAGGACAGCGGACGGACTCGTTCAGCCTATCCAGGACACTGCCGGGGGGCAGACGGATCGAAGCAGGGATCGACCTGGAGTCCTTCGTGGAGACCTCCATGCAACCCTATGTCTCCCTTCTCCGCGACCCGGCTCCTGCTCTCCGCGATTACTCTGAGGATCCGCGGATCATCGTCAGGTCTCTCCCCCTTGACGATACCGGGTTTACCCTTGTCCTCCATTCTCCCGCACGTCCGCGGATGGATTCTCTCCTGATCATCCAGGGAGCCTTGCTGGCCCTGGGCCTTTTTGCCGCCTGGCTGGTCCTCCGTAACGCCCGGCGCGTGGATATCCCCTCCCTCACATCCTTTTTCGAGCAGGTGGAGAAAGGGAATGCAGACCTCCGTTTCGACATTAAGAACAACGACCCGCTGAAAAACGTCAAGGAGAGTGTCAACTATTTCCTCGATTCCACACAGAGAGATTACTCCGACTCAGCGGTGGAGAAGAAGAAAGTCCTCTCCTTCTGTCACACACTCCATGCCGTCTCCCGGGAGCAGACCCCGGTGAAACAGTACCAGTTCTTTCTCTCTTTCCTGGTCAACGAACTCACCATCGAGAGTGTCCACCTTTTTGTGAAGGACACAAGGCAGGTCCTCTATTTCAGAGGCCTGGATTCGTCCATGATCCCGACAAACCCCAATCTTGAAAAACTCTTCTCCATGGAAGAGAAGTCCCTCCTCGATGAGTTCGACCTCTCATCCATTATCAGCGAGGAAGACACCTCCATCCATGCCTATATCGTCTATCCCCTGTCCGAGAACGCCACACTCCTTCTTCCCAAATCTCAGCTGTCCCACATCAAGCTGGATATCTTCGATATCTTCATCAAACTCTTCAAACAGACCCTCCTGCTTCACCAGGACCGTATCGAGGCGATCCGGAGTAAAGTCTATAATGAAAAGGGGTTCAATAAGACGGCCGTGGGTTTTCTCTGGACGGCTCAGAACGGCCAGATGAAAAAGGCGAACGAGGCGGCCCGGTCCCTCCTCCTCATCGAAGATGATGAGTTCAATATCATGGATTTTCTTGTGAACATGGGGATCGACACAACCCCCCTGGACACCCTGGTTCAGGAGGGAAAGAGCAGGACATTCACTGTAGCGGGAAAAAACAGGACATTCTCTTTTTCTGTGAGCCCCATCCTGCTCAGCGATCAGGGCCAGTATGACCTTCTTTTCTCCATCACCGACGTGACAGAGATCCAGAATGAGAAGGTTCTGGCTCTTCAGGAAGCCGAAGCCACCATCAGACGCTACGAGACAGAGATCAACCGCCTGAACCGTGAAAACATCGCCTATCAGGAAAAAGCCGACCGGCATGGGGAATCCCCGGCCCTGGAATATATCACAGCACCCATGGCCGTCTCACTCTCCAGAACAGGAAAAGCCATCAAGACGCTTCTCCCGCTGATCTTTGATGATAACGAAAAGCGCCTTCTCCTTCTTATGCGCAAAGAACTCACCTCCCTCAACTTTCTGATCCGGGATCTTCTTGTCTTCGGAAAGGATATGGAGTTGGAAAGTGATTTCGGAGATATCGCCGACTACATCAAGAGAAGTTTTGACCTGGTCAAGCAGGATCTGCGTGAAAAGCGCTGTTCCGTCCAGGCTGACCTGAAAGAGGCCCCCTCGATCCGGTTTGACAAGACCCTTGTCAGCCTGGGCCTGTTCAATCTCTTCCTCTTTGTCGCCCAGGCTGCCCAGGACAAGGCCCGCCTGACGATCCAGACAGCCTCACGGGAGGGCCGTTTTTTCCTGGTGACCACCCTCTCTGATTATCAGCAGGAGGCTGTCCGGGGAGCCCTGGAGGAGACCCTGGACCGTTACAGCGTCTTTCTCTTTCTGACACGTGATATCGCACGGGCTCATGGAGGAGACCTTGATATCCGCCAGACTGACGCAGGATTGACCCTGACACTGATCCTGCCCTGATTATGGCCATCGCTTTTACGTTTAAAAAACACCCTCTCTATGTCCTTCTTCTTATGGCCGGGCTTGCTCTTCTCTTTTTCATCTTTCATACGGTGACCGGAGGCCGCTACGCCTCTCTCCCGTCAAAAATATTCGGAGAGCTCGAACCCCGGGACACGGTGGCCCTCTTTGTCCTGGGAGAAAAGTACCCTGTGACGGGAAAGGAGCGGGCCTTTCTGAAAAATATCCTGGTGGAACGGGGACGGGACTCTCTGAGACTTTCCGAGGATATCACCCTGATGATCAATGAGACCCCCTATGCCCTGGGGATCATCACATCTCCGGCGCCACTGACCTTCATCAAAGGGCCTGACGGGCATCTCTACCTCTATCGGGGCAACCTCCTCAAAGACCTCCGCATCCCTTTTCAAAAGGAGGAACAGCATGAGCAATGAGAATATCATCAATGTCTCCCGCCTTATCGAGACGTTCGACGAACCTGAGTTTCTGAGAAAGCAGGAGTTCTACGGGAAACTGGGGATCACACCTTCCCTGGCCGTGGTCATGGCAGGGGAGGATCCGGGATCCCTCTCCTACATGCGGGGAATCCGGCGGTTCTGCCAATCCCGTCAGACCGCCTTTCATTCTCACTTCTGCAGCGACATCCGGCAGATGGAAAAGACGATCCACGAGCTCAACCAGGATGAGGAGGTCCATGGGGTCATGATTCTCTATCCCACGCCCTTCAGGGGAAAAGATACCCGGTTTATGAATGCTGTCTCTCCCTCTAAAGATGTGGAAGGCCTTCACCACACAAACCTCGGTTATCTTGTCCAGTTTGAACAGTTCAAAGACCCCCTGAAGCTGAAGAAACTCGTGATCCCCCCCACAGCCAAAGGCATCCTCTACATCTTCAAGCGGTATGCTCTTCTTTTTGAAGAGGAAAAGAAAAAGAGCGGGGCTTATCCCCGGGAGTTTCAGGACAATCCCTTCACCATTACAGGAAAACGGTTCACTATCATCAACGATTCACTGGCTGTGGGACGCTCCCTGGCTCTTATGCTGCTCAACGAGAACGGTTCTGTCCGCGTCTGCCACCGTCATACCCCCTTCAGGGAAGTCCTCTCGTTATGCCGCAATTCTGATGTGGTCATCTCCGCTGTCCCGGGCCCCTTTACCGTTCCCACAGAGGATATCGCCCAGGGAGCCGTGATCATTGATATCTCATTTGACGGAAATTTCGAATATCCGGGAATCATGTCAAAAGCAGGACTCATCGCCCCGCGATGGAACCTCACTGAGAAGGGAAACCGGATCAATGATATGACCCTGTACCGTCTTCTCTCCAATCTCTACTATCTCATCGATGCCGGTCTGCCTCCGGGTATTCTGCGGCGTTATCAGGCCTGATCCATCCCGAGGATCAGCCGCAGAGCTGCATTGGCCTGATGATGAGCGCAGATCCCCACACGGGGAGCCATAAGGCCGGTTCCCTCTCCGGCTTCGCTTGACTGGTCTCCGCAAATGACCAGCTTTCCCAGATGGATGGTCTCGATCTCATCTGAAGGGCCATATCCGGCCATACCCGAACCGGAGATGACATAACTCTCCTTGAGCTCCTTAAGGACAGTCCCGATGAGCATCTCTTTTTCTGAAGCCTTGTCCAACGCCTCGATGATAACAGGCACTCCGCCGAAGATACGGGGGATATTCTCTCTTGTCAGTCGGATGTTATGAAGGCGGACACGGACTCCGGGATGAATATGGGCAATGATCTCTTTCATGGCCAGGGTCTTGAGCCTGCCGATATGGGTCAGATCATAATGCTGACGGTTGATATTGGACGGTTCCACCACGTCGAAATCAGCAAGGATCAAGGTCCCCACACCCAGACGGGCCAGGGCCACGGCAGCGGCGGATCCCAACCCCCCAAGTCCGGCGATCCCCACAACAGCGCGGGAGACTTTCTCGTGGACCCCGGGAGAATGGCGGGCAGCCAGGAGAGCATTCAGTTCCCGGGCTTCATAGGTCCGTCCCCGCTGGATAAAGACCACACGGTCCCCCTCTTTCAGGAGAGTGTCCCCTTCTGCAGGGGCTGAATTCAGAATCATGATATCCGCTTCAGGAGCCATCTTCCGCCTGAGCTGAAAAAGAGTCGTCCCCTGAGCGACCTCACGACTCACTTCATTGACAAGGACAGTCATTGATCGTCATTCCTTTTCAGGATCACCACCGTGATGTCATCCTGCGGGACGGGAGAGTTTTTATAGTCACGGACATCGTCCAGAAGAGCTCCTCCCCATTCAGATGCCGCTTTCTCCCGGCACTGCTTCATTTGGCCCTTGAGCCTCTCCTCGCCGTACTCTTCATCCAGAGAGTTGGTCGCCTCGGTGACCCCGTCGGTAAAGAGGAGAAGAGATTCAAGCTCCCCGAGAGGGACCTCTCCGGTTTGAAACTCTGTGCTTTCGACGATCCCCAGAAGCAGGCCTCCTTCGGTAAGCTCTCTCACCCCGCCCCTCCTGTCCAGGAGATAGGGGGGGTTGTGGCCGGCGTTGATATAGGTCATGACGTCTCTTTCGAGATCCATCTCCAGAATAAAAAAAGTGATAAACTGTTCTGCTGTGGTACTGAAATAGATGAGGTGGTTGACATCCTTGACAAGGTCGGGGAGTGTCATCTCCAAATCGGAGAGAACGAAGAGCGCGGCATGAAGCGTGGAGACCAGGAGCGCAGCAGGGACACTTTTCCCTGTGACATCGGCAATGGCGACATAGATCTTTTCATTGACTTTCCGGATAAAATAATAGTCTCCTCCCACTTCCCGGCTGGGAATATTGGCTCCCCAGATGTCCCAGCCCGGCGTATGAGGAATATTTTTCGGCAAAAGGTTCTGCTGGATCTCACGGGCCAGGTTCAGCTCGCTCTCCATCCTCTTTTTTTCAATGGACTCCCGGATGAGTTTTGAGTTCTCAAGAGCGAAAGCAACGTTGGCGGCCAGGGAAAAGAGAAAATCATATTCTGTCTCCGGGATACTTTTCCCGTCTGTCTTATGTCCCAGGACGATATAACCGGTGATGGAGTTCTGGTACTGCATGGGGACCACAAGGGCCCCTCCGGCTTTGTGGATCTCCTCCATCTCGGGATTCATGAGATATTCCTGATTTTCGTTCAGATCAAGGATATTACGCAACGTTTTCACCATGCTCAGGCGGGGTGGAAGTTTTTTAAACCCCCGTGAGACTTTCAGGGAGAACGATTGTGACTGGTTGAGATAAATAGCGGTTTTGGTCACCATCACCTGTCCCATGATGGCAAAGATCAGCGCATTGAGAATACTGCTCTCATCATGGAGGAAAATAAGTTCCCTTGAGATCTCCATGAGAGTCTCCACTTCCTTCTTCTTCTGCATCCGGCTTTTGGATATCCTCAGAACAGAGCGGTAAAGAAGATGGTTCAAAATCACGGATTTGAGGAACTCGAGGTCGATCTGAGCATCCCCGGAATCAAAAAGGCCGGAAGGGTCTTTGTCCAGGTAGAGCCTGACATCCTCCAGCCCGTTTTTCCGGAGGACCATTTCATAGGGCAGAGGAGCAGAGACATTCTGTGCATAAAGGATGGAATTATCACTGATATTAAAGACGGAACAGGCTTTGATCCCGTATTTTTCAGCAAAATACTCCATGAAGGAGCGCAGCCCTTCACGGACATGCGTTCTTTCATTGATCTCCTTCATCTTCTCAATCATAGGAGAGTCCCTTCTTTTCAAAAATGATCATGGCGATATCATCACTCTGTTCGTATGTCCCTCTGAACTCATAGAGGTCAGCCGTGACTTTGTTGATGATCTTTTCGCATCCGCCCTCCCTGTTTTTGTCGATCATCTCGAGAAGGCGTGATTCCCCGTAGAGCCCCCCATCCCTGTTCCGGGCTTCGGTGACCCCGTCTGTATAGAGGAAAACAAAATCCCCGGGGTCCAGGCTGAACGTGTGGAAGTGGAGCCGCTCTTCAAACTGGGCATTATCC
>Ga0116152_10004534_pt1 | contig 10981 bp, 9 predicted proteins | sample AD_UKC119_MetaG_FD_89894 | JGI IMG/M metagenome (GOLD analysis project Ga0116152, IMG submission 89894) | Active sludge microbial communities of municipal wastewater-treating anaerobic digesters from Hong Kong - AD_UKC119_MetaG | ecosystem: Engineered > Bioreactor > Anaerobic > Digestate...
CACCTCCCCGCTGCAAAGCTGGCAAGGCAGATCTTCTAACCACCATCCGCCAAATTCACAATCTGCAAATTGACACCATCAGCGTGGTCGCGCGTGCCCATCAGCATATCCTTTGGTCGCGCCTGGGCAGCTACCAAACCAATTGGCTTGAAGAACTTCACTCCGAGGGTCAGCTCTTTGAATATTTTTCCCATGCGGTCTGCCTGCTCCCGATCGAGGATTACCCGCTATTTCGCGCCCTGATGCTCGAGAAGTTTATTGGCTGGGATAACATCCGCGACTGGGGCGAAAAGAATGCTGACACGCTGGAACAAATCCTGTCTCACATCCAGCAAAACGGCGCCGCGCGTTCCTCGGATTTTGTGAGCAAGCAGTCGCGCGGCAAGTGGTGGGATTGGAAGGTGGAGAAGGTCGCCCTGGAGCATCTTTATTACCGTGGGGATCTCATGATCGCCCGGCGCGAGAGCTTTCAGCGGGTTTATGACCTGCGTGAACGTGTCTTGCCCAGCTGGGAAGACACGCAAGCGCCTGAGTATTCCATTGCAGTCAAGGAGCTGACGCGAAAAGCCATCAAAGCGCTAGGGATTGCCAGCAACACCTGGGCTGCGAATTATTTCTATATCAAAAAAGCTGAAACCGCGGCAGCCATCGCGGAGCTCCAGGCAGAAGGTGCCATTTTCCCCGTCCGCATTGAAGGAGTTAAAGGCGGTCCTTTCTTTGTTTACGTGGAAAACGAAGCATTGCTGGAAGCCGTTCAGTCAGAACAATTACCAGCCGAGCATACAACCATCCTTTCTCCTTTCGACCCATTGGTGAGTGACCGGGGTCGTACGAGAGATTTGTTTGACTTCGATTATTCGATCGAATGCTATACTCCCGCGCCTAAACGCAAATATGGCTACTTCGTCCTGCCCATTTTGCACAGGGGGCGGCTGATTGGCAGGCTGGATGCCAAAGCCTGGCGAAAAGAGGGACGTTTGCAGGTTATAAGTCTCTATTTGGAACCGGGTATACCAGTCAGCGCAGGCTTGACCAGGGAGCTGGCTAAAACCTTGCGAGCTTACGCAAGTTGGCAAGGTCTAAGCAAGGTCTTGATCGACTGGGCTGAGTCGGAAAAGCTGAGTTCGGGTTTGATGGCTTACCTGGAAGAAGGGTAGCCTTGTCCAGGGCAGACAAGCCTATTTGACTCGTGATATCATCGTGACATGGAAGAACAAAAGAACGGATCCTGGATGGCAGATCCCAATCCGATAACCGGGAAAGCAGTTGATCAAACAGCCCAATCCAACCCAATCGCAAAGCAAGGGCTTTGGGAACGTGTCAGGCATTTGGGGCTGGAACCTGCGGTCATGCGCGGTCTGACATTGGTCGCGACGGTAACAATGATGGCGCTGGTGTCATGGGCGATGAGCAGATACTACATCAGTGTCGAAGGTCAACGAGCCGTCGATGTAAAGGCTGTTGGCGCAACGCAATCAACACCATCAAACCCCGAAGTTTTCTTATTGCAGGCTTCAGAACCAATCATTGAAAGTGACGCGATTCGGCGGGATATAAACCTGGATACTATACTGCCAATGCGAGCCCGCGCAGAGATTATCAGCTACACCGTGCAAGTGGGTGACAATCTCACCTCTATCGCTGAACGATTCAACCTTCTGCCAGAAACAGTTCTTTGGAGCAATCGCTACAGCCTTGGAGACGATCCACATTTTATTTATCCCGGTCAGCAATTACTGATTTCACCCGTTGATGGCACATTACACCGTTGGAGTGCCGGCGAGGGGCTGAACGGCGTGGCGGAGTACTACCAAGTTACGCCGGATGTGATTGTTAACTTCCCCGGAAATCACCTGGTGGCTGCCACCCTGGGTGATTATGCCTCCCCGAATATCACTCCGGGAACCATGCTGGTGGTGCCGGGTGGCAAGGGTGAATTTTCCGACTGGCGCACTCCGCGTATTACCCGCGAAGAGCCGGCAACGGCAGTCAACGTCGGCCCCGGAGCATGCACAGGCAGCTATGATGGGGTGGTTGGGACGCTAAACTTCCGCTGGCCTGTGGAGGACCATGTTCTATCCGGTTATGATTATTTGCCATCGGCAAATCATCTTGGCATTGACCTCCGGGGGGAAATGGGCGATCCCGTTAAGGCGGTCGACAACGGAGTTGTAGTGTATGCCGGTTGGAATGATTGGGGCTATGGCAACATGGTCGTGGTGGATCACGGATTTGGCTGGCAGTCGCTTTATGCCCACCTGGCAGAGGTGAATGTGATCTGCGGGCAGGAAGTCTATGCCGGAGACAAACTGGGCAGCGTGGGCGACACCGGCGAAGCAGACGGTGTGCACCTGCATTTCGAACTGCGCAGCGATGAATACGGACGCGTGAACCCTTGGGATTTCCTGCAATGAGACCGCGGAACAACCTCTTGCTGTTGATAAGCTTGCTGGCGCTTTCTTCCTGCGTGGTGAGCGCAACATCGCCAAGCCCGACGCCCTCGTTGCAGCCAGCAACGCTAACCCCCACCGCGACGGCAACCGCGACCGCAACGCCCACTTCCACCTCTACACTGACTCCAATTCCAAGCGCGACACCTGTGCCCCCAACCCCTACTCTCACTCTTAGACAACAGCGCGAAGCCAACCTTTACCAGGCAAGTTTGCACTACCTGGCCAACACAGCAGAAGAAGCCGACCTGGTGGCGCGTGAAATTGACTTTGCTTCCGATCCGCATGAGTCAGCAGATAATGCCTGTGGTCCAATAACCGTTGCGATCATGCGCGATGGCGGCTATCTGCCTGAAGAAGCAAACCCGCACGACATGTGGCTGCTCTGCCCCCGTGAAGATATCCCGGGGTGCAACGGTCTTGACATATTGGATCAAAAATACTTCCCACTCCTGGATTACGACTATATCCGCGTGGATGAAAGCGTCGGCAGTTACGATTGGGCTAAGAATCCACTCCAACCAGGAGACTGGCTCTACCTGTTTGTCCGTAAGGGCATTTCTAAATATGACGGTTTCGACCATATGCTGGTGGTGACCAGGGTGGATGACAGCGGCAGAGCCTACAGCGTGACCAACATCAACAAGGGTGACGGTTTTGTGATCCAGGAAGAACTGCTCTACGACCCCCGGCGACCAAACCTGGGGTTATTTGCGGAGCTGACCAATGACGATCTGCGCAAAGAACTCGGCATGACCGGAACAGCAGGCTTCCTTCTGATTCGAGCAAAAGCAAACTCACTTCCTTGATTCTCACAATCGTTGTACTAAAATGACCAACAACCTGCTTTTATGCATATAATTGTCAGGCAAAACGAACTTAATAAACAACGTTAAGGAGAATTATGGAAGAAAAAGATCTAAGCCTGCGTATCTGGGACTTGCTGCGCGATGCCTCCGTTAATACCGAATTTATGATGACCGAGTTTAGCTCCAAAAACAAGCTTTCTCGTCTGCAAGGTCGCACCATGCTTCAAATTTTCATCCAGGAGAAGGTCAGGTTGAGCGATCTGGCTGAGATTATGGGGATGAATCCGGGCAACCTCAGCCGCGTTTGCCAATCCCTTGAGAATGACGCCCTGCTGCAGCGAGAACGCAGCACTCAGGATCACCGGGTATGGTCGATCTCGCTGACTGAAAAGGGCCATAATGTAATCCGGGAGATAGTGAATAGCATCGAAGCTTCTTTCAAGAGGTTTTTAGAGGAACATTCCGCGGAAGAGTTGGACCAGTTGGTCAGGTTGTGGACAGACTACAACCACTATTTCAACCAGGCCAGATTGGATCACCTTTCCAGGAAGAGCTAAACGCCAATCCAAGGGCGATCAACCTCGGAAACCCACTCAAAACATAAAAGCCTGATTCCAGGCATAAACAACGACCCCACGATTTCCAGGTGGGGTTTTTTGTTCATTATCCCCTGCTCCACACCCTTCGAGCGTGCTACAATTAAACTATGGACCCCGCAGAGCTAAGTGACCCACGTCCTTCGCCTATCGCTGGAAGCTGGTACCCCGGTAAAGCCGACGTACTGCGCAGGACAATTGAAAGCTTTTTGGATGAGGCTGTTGTGCCTGAGTTTGAGGGACAGCCAGTGGGTTTGATTGTGCCCCATGCCGGGTATCTCTATTCCGGGCTGACCGCCGCGCATGCCTTCAAGGTATTACAAGGAAGGCAATTCGCGCGCGTGATCATCCTCTCACCGTCGCACCAGCCATACCACCAACCCCTGTTGACCACTGCCCACGACTCCTACGCGACGCCGCTGGGGCTCGTGCCAGTCGATCGGGGAGCCCTCAAAAAGCTTGACGCAATTCTGAGGGAAAATGCTGGCCCGGAGCTTGCTTCAGTGCGGAGAGACCAGGAACACTCGCTGGAGATTGAATTGCCGTTTTTACAGACGACCCTCGCGGAAGGTTTTTGGCTAATTCCACTGATGATGGTGGATCAGTCCGCGTCATTGGTGCGCCTTCTTTCCACTGCCCTGGTCAAGTTGATCCAGAGCTTTCCGGCAGAGGAGAGCACCATTTTGGTTGCGTCGAGTGACCTTTCGCACTTTTACTCAGAGAGGATTGCCAACCGCCTGGATGGCAATCTCGCCCAGGCTGTGCGGGAATTTGATTTGAACACGTTCTATCAACACAAACAACGCGGCGAAATGGAAGCTTGCGGTTTGGCAGCAATGGCAACCGTGCTGCAGACCTCCCATCTGTTGGGGGCAGACCAGGTGACCATCGCCGATTACCGAACTTCTGCGGCTGTAACAGGAGATAGAAGCAGCGTGGTGGGTTACCTTTCGGCCGTCATTTCTACTGGAAAGGCGCTGGCGCATGAGTAAACGTCCTTGGAAGCTAATAACATCCTTGCTTATGCTTATTCTGGTTGCTTCCAACCTGGCTGCCTGCCAGAAACCGCTGCAGGGGCGACCAACTGCATTGCCCACCCAACTGCCAACTGCCAGCATCACCCCCACTCCTTCGCAAACTCCTACACAGTTGCCCACGGTAACCATGACCCCCACTGCCACCGCGACGCCAACCGATACACCTGTCCCGACAGCTACGAGCACTGCCACCCCCACCCCCATCCCAACCCGGCTGGCGACGCTCTTTCCATTGACTGCGGGTCAACAGGCAGTAGATTACGGGTATCACTACATAACCCGTAAAGATAACCGTGAAGATGGCAGCTTGCGCAACCTCAGCGCCATGGTCAGCTTCCAGCTCATGGATCGCGGCATCCATAGCGAGACTATTAAGATCCTGGGGGAGGATGTGACTGTTTACTATCTGCGGGTCAGGCACGTCTTTGACCAAACCAACCTGGAGGTCAAACTGGTGTTGACCGGGCTGTATGGACAGAACGTACCCATAGCCGGCATGCCGGCGGATGGTTCCTCCTACATCAGTCTGCGAACACAAGAATCCGATGAGCTTTTTGAACCCTGGAAGTTGCACCAGGACTGGAGCCTGCCGCTCGATCAGCGCGCGCCGCTCTTTGAGACTGTCCGCCTGCCGGACTTTGAAACGATCTTGCGAAACCTGCCCGACCAGGTGATCGTGCTGGCAGATCACCCCATCATTCTTGATCCGGATGGCTGGACCCAGATCTACATCGACATGGACCGGGTGAGCAGCTCTGCAGCCCGCTTCCAACCTTTCTTCTCATTCAATGAGTTTGACCAGATGACCGGTCAAAGTACCCAGGCAAACGCCTGGATGGATTACCTGGTCAACAACACGGATATCCCCAGTAATCAATACAACCGGATGTACTTTGCCGCTGATTTCCTGGTGATTGTCACCCCCTGATGGCAGGCTTAGCTTGAAACCTTACGCCGATGTCAGCATCAACCTGGCTCAGATAGACAAAAGTTACCACTACCTGGTCCCGCAAGAGCTTGGCGAGGCACTTCAGCCTGGCTGCCTGGTGGCAGTGCCTTTTGGCAAACAGGTTGTCCAGGGCGTGGTGTTGAGCTTGTTGGATGAAAGCGACGTGGAAGGATTGCTGCCGATCCAGGCGGTTCTATCCGAAGATACGGTCCTGACCGAAACGCAACTCAGCCTGGCAAAGTGGATGGCGGAAGCCTGGTACGCGCCGCTTGGCGCTTGCATCAACCTGATGATCCCGGTTGGTTTCTCACGCCGGGCGGATATCGTCGCCACCCTTTCAGGGCATGAAGGCTACGACGAAAGCGCCTTCAAGCCTGTGCAAAAACGTCTTCTGAAACTGCTGAAAGAACGCGGACCCTTGCGAGGCAGACAGCTGGACCACGCTTTTGGCGAGATCGAGTGGCGGGGCAGCCTGGAGGGCTTGCGCGTAGCAGGACTTGTGCGCACGGGCAATGTGCTCCCACCGCCAGGCATCGCGCCGAAAACGCTGCGTACGGCGGCGCTCTCCTTGCCTCCTGCTGAGCTTGAAGCCCTCACCCTTGAGCAGCTCGGAGGAAAGGATACCACCCGGCAGCGCCGAAAAAAGGTGCTGGATTTACTGGCAAAGGAAGCCTTCCCAATCGATTTCTCGTGGATCTATGCTGAAACCGGAGCGAGTTACACCGATCTCAAGTTCCTTGCTGAAGCCGGATTGCTGCATTTTAACGAGACGGAGGTCTGGCGCGACCCGCTGGAGGATATCCAGGTCAAGCCGGACGTCATCCCAACCCTCACGGCTGACCAGGAAAAGGTCTGGCAGCAGATCCAGCCGGGCTTGGGGCAGGCGGACCAAAAGCCATATCTGCTGCATGGCGTAACCGGTTCTGGTAAGACAGAGATTTACATGCGGGCAGCAGCGGAAATGCTGGCGCAAGGCAGGCAGGTGCTGATGATGGTGCCGGAAATTGCCATGACCCCCCAAACCGTGCGGCGTTTCATGGCGCGCTTCCCCAACCAGGTTCTCTACCACTCCAAGCTTTCAGATGGTGAACGCTACGACACCTGGCGCAGAGCCCGTAGCGGTGACCTAAAGTTGATAGTTGGATCGCGCAGCGCGCTGTTTGTGCCCCTGCCCAACCTGGGTTTGATCGCGATCGATGAATGTGATCATGACTCCTATGATGAAACCGAGCGTGAGCCTTTCTATCATGCAGTGGAGACCGCTGAAGCCCTGGCGGAAATGAGCGGCGGAAATTTGATCCTTGGCAGCGCCACCCCGCGCATCACCCAATACTTCGACGCTCGCAGAGGAGAGATAAAACTGCTGAGCCTGCCAAACCGCATCCTGGCTCATCGTGGCGATACTGCCCGACCAGGCAACCCGGATGAACTGCTCACGCTGGAGCTGCCGAAAGTGAACGTGGTGGACATGCGGGCGGAACTGCGCGCTGGCAACAGCAGCGTGCTCTCCAAGATGCTGCGCGACAAACTTGCCCTGACGCTGCAAGCCGGGCAGCAGGCGATCCTGTTCCTCAACCGGCGCGGCAAAGCAACCTATGTCTTTTGCCGTCAATGCGGTTATGTACTGCGCTGCCCAAGGGACGGTCAACCCCTGGTCTATCACAACGCGCGGCAGGGTTTGATCTGCCATTTGTGTGGTTACACCCGACAGATGCCAAAAAAATGCCCGGAGTGCGGTAGCAGCCAAATCCGGCAGTTGGGCTTGGGCACCGAACGCCTTGAAGAAGTGGTGCAGAAGGAATTCCCAGGCGCGCGACTTCTGCGCTGGGATGCCGACACCACCCGCCACAAAGGCGAGCACGAACTGATCCTCTCGCATTTCAGCGCGCATCGGGCGGACGTGCTGATCGGGACGCAGATGCTTGCCAAAGGGCTGGATTTGCCGTTGGTGACGCTGGTTGGGGTCGTACTGGCGGAGGTTGGTCTGAATCTGCCCGATTATCGCGCCGCTGAGCGCAGCTTCCAGGTGCTCACGCAGGTGGCCGGTCGGGCTGGCAGGAGCCCATTGGGCGGGCAGGTGGTTTTGCAGACCTATCAGCCTGAGAATTACGTCATCCAGGCAGCTTCCCGGCATGACTTTGAGGGGTTCTACCAGCAGGAACTTGCACTGCGCAAGGCTCTGAACTATCCGCCTTATTCCCGTTTGATCCGGCTGGAATACCGCCACTCAACCGAAAGCAAAGCGCAAAGCCAGGCGCAGACCATGGCAGACTTGCTCAGGGCTGAGATTTTTGCCCGGGAGATGCGGCAGACCGACTTTATTGGTCCGGTGCCAGCCTATTACCGCAAAGTCGGCGGTCAATTCCGCTGGCAGATCATCCTGCGCGGACCAAATCCGCTGCCTTTACTCGATGCTCTTCCACTACGCGGCTGGCAGGTGCAGATTGACCCATCCGACCTGCTATAATTACCGCCTAAGCATGTTTGCAGGCTTAACTATCAGTCAGTTTGGAGCATTTTTATGAACCCACGCCAGGAACTAATTAGTTGGGAAGATGTGCATCGCCTGATCGACAACCTCTTGCAGCAGTTCGATCACAAATACAACGTGCTGCTGATGATCACACGCGGCGGCATCGTGCCAGGAGGTTTCCTGGCAGAAGCGATGGACATCCGCAACATCTATACCGCTTCAGTTGATTTTTTTGACCCCATCGAAAGCCCTGGAAAACCCAAATCCCCCTACCTGGCATGGCCCAAGTTCCTCCAGTTCCCGGAAAATGCCGCCTTGAATGGCGAACGTGTGCTGATCGTGGACGACGTCTGGGGCTCAGGGCGGACCATCACGGCGGTGCGCAAACGCGTTGCGGCAGCCGGTGGTTTCCCTTCTACCTGTGTCTTGCATTTCAATCCCTACCGAAACCTGTTCGATTCCAGCAAACCCGACTATTTTGGCGCGACGACCGACGCCCACATTATCTACCCCTGGGAAGTTGAACACGGTTTTCGTAACCCTCTGCTACCTAACAAACCATGAACTGGAGACTTCCATGAGTGAGATTAGCACCCCAAAACCTTTGCGTTGGTACGACGCCATTACCATCAATATCTACTATTTTGCACTGACGCTGCGCAGCCAGACCCTGACACCGCTAATTGTGCCGCTTTTGGTGCAGCAATTTGTTGGGGATGAAACTAAAGGCTCAAGCTATGGCGACCTGCGCCTGGTTTCGCTGATGGTGGCGCTGTTGGTGCAGGCGGTAGCGGGTTTGCTTTCGGACCATAACACCTCGCGCGTGGGCCGGCGAAGACCATTCATCCTGGTCAGCACCGTGCTGGAAATCATTGCCTTCCTCGGAGTGGGCTGGATTGCCGGCAGCATGGAGGGTATGGCTGGATACTGGGCACTCTTTGCGGTGATCGTCTTGTCGATGATCTTCTCCAATATTGGTCATGGGGCAGCCCAGGGACTGATTCCGGACCTGGTACCGCCTTCGCAGAGAGGCAGATACTCCGGCATCAAGCCTTCTTTGAGCTGCCGCTGCCATTGATTGTCGTGGCTTTCACGATTTCCAAGATGGTCTCCGCGGGCAACCTCTGGATGGCAATCCTGGCGATGATTGCTGTTTTCGTGGTGGCAACCGTTCTTACCATGATGGTAAAAGAAACACCCTTGAAACTGCCGGCAAAGCCGATGGACTGGACCAGTATCCTGCGACTGGTATTGATGACCGCCTTGTTCACGCTGGTGATCTTTTTGATTGGTACCGGGGTAAAAAAGCTCGTACCGTATTTGCTTACGCTTAAAGGTTCCATGTCGCTAGTGCTCATAGGGGTGGTTGGCGTGGCGGGTATGCTGCTGGCTGTGGGGCTGGGGGTAATCGCTTCTGTGCGGATCAGCCTTGGCAAAGAAGCGGGCGAACGTCCAAGCTTCACCTGGTGGGTGATCAACCGCCTGGCATTCCTGGTTGGAGCCAACAACCTTGCCAGCTTCGTGTTGTATTTCATCCAGGAACGTTTCCCGGACCTGCAAGGAAGTGCGGCAGCTCAGCCGGCTTCACTGCTAATGATGGTGGTTGGGATAGCCATCCTGGTGATTTCGATCCCTTCCGGTTGGCTGACGGATAAGTTTGGCGCCAAACTTGTCCTGCTGGTCAGCGGGCTGCTGGCAACCGTGGGAACCATTGTGGTGATCATGTCGCGTACCATGCCGGTGATGTTTGCTGGAGGCGTGTTGATCGGGCTGGCAACTGGCGCGTTCTTTTCCTCAAATTGGGCGCTTGGGACTTCCATCGTGCCAAAGGAAGAAGCTGGACGCTGGCTGGGGATTTCCAACCTGGCTGGCGCGGGAGCTGGAGCCGTGGGCGCGTTCATTGGCGGACCAATTGGCGACGGCGCTGGATATGTGCTTCTGATGGGACTCTACGGCTTTCTTTTCCTGTTCTCAACTCTGGCACTCATGAAAATTCAACCAGTGGCGAGTGTTTAAGCCAACATCAGGCATCGTTCGTTGATCTTGGTCATCGCGAGGAGCGAAGCGACGTGGCGATCTCGACGTAGCCACCGTTCTGGCATTTATCGTGGCGGAAGGGGGCGAGCCCCTTCCCTACCAATCGAAATACTTCGTCATCGCAAGGAGCGTAGCGACGTGACGATCTCAACCCCGACACTGTCATCCTGAGCAACGCGACTGCTTGCGTCCCCTTGCGGGAAGGATCTATTCACTAATAATCAGATTCTTCGCAAAAGAGGCTCAGAATGACTGGGATATCGGCGTGAAACGCGCAAGCTGACCTACATCTAATGAATCTGGGTAGGGTGGGTTGGCGTAAGAATTTCTCAACCTACAACCATATCGAAATAGCAAACCCACCATTAACAGCAATTGTTATCCGTGATCGAGTCTTGAGTGTCGGTGGGTAGGCTATAACAAGGGATGTTTTTGCATACGCTTTGTGACGCCAACCCACCCTACAAAAAAAACTCATGAAAATTCAACCAGTGGCGAGTGTTTAAGCCAGCATCCGTCATCGCGAGGAGCGTAGCGACGTGGCGATCTCGACGTAGCCACCGTTCTGGCATTTATCGTGGCGGAAGGGGGCGAGCCCCTTCCCTACCAATCGAAATACTTCGTCATCGC
>Ga0116152_10004536_pt1 | contig 10976 bp, 18 predicted proteins | sample AD_UKC119_MetaG_FD_89894 | JGI IMG/M metagenome (GOLD analysis project Ga0116152, IMG submission 89894) | Active sludge microbial communities of municipal wastewater-treating anaerobic digesters from Hong Kong - AD_UKC119_MetaG | ecosystem: Engineered > Bioreactor > Anaerobic > Digestate...
GGATAATGCTCTGTCGAATATTTGAGCGTTTGAGATTGAGCCGTTGAAAAATCTAAATTCTAAATTATCATAGAAACTTCTTCCAATATACAAGTCTTGAGAATTAACTCTAATTGTATTTCCATCTCCAGTAGTATCTAAGATATTAATATTATTTTCATAAACATCTAATTTATTACCATTTTGAACTATACATATATGTGTCCAGACATTAGTTTTTACTGTGTTAAAATGACCATCATAATACCACCTACTATCATCAGATTTTCTTATTTGTATTCTATACCTATTAGATGAACTCATGGTAAATGAGAATCCTCTATCTCCGTAAAAATCATTACTTAAAAATCCGTTATTTTCTCCATATTCATTAGCATAATACCAAAAACTTAAAGTGTTTGTGTTTTCATTTAATGGATTAGTAACACTTACTTGAGTATTATTTCCATCAAAGACCATAGCACCGTCATCAATAGTAACTCCTCCGTTTGGGGTTCCATCGTTGAAATCATAACCTTCATAAGTTCCGTGGTTTTTTTTTGAGGACAAATCATAAGAAGTATTTCTAGATTGAGAAGTGTTTGAATAAACCTTAATATAATCTATATAATTATTTGCACCTAAAGAGGTTATGGCTAAGTTCGAGTGTGTTTCATCAACAAACAAAGAAATCGTATTACTTCCTAATAAAACGCCGTCACGATATAAGTATAAAGTATCATCTATTTTTTGAAGAGTATAATTAAACCAAACATCCTCATAAGTAGAAGTAACTTCATCTTCGTTAAGATATGTAATCAGGGTAGAAGTGTCGTTCTTTTTTCCAACAACCCTGAACCTATCAGGAGGACTAGATGAAGCAAAGTAAAGATAAAAACTTTTATTAAGATTATATTCGGCTCTATCAAAAGTTTCAGAACCAAGACCAATAGCGATATAATCTCCTTTGATTCTTGTTTCTATCTTGAAATCAGAAGTAACATAAAGAGACCTATTTAGTGTATTCCAACCTGAACCAGTTGTCTTAAGTGAACCCCCATCAATAACAAAACTTCCATATTGTGTGCTATATTCGTCAGAGAGAGAAGAAAAATTATCTTCAAAATAATCATCAAAAGAACCGCCAGGCAAAGTTTGATCAAAAGACCAATAACCTACCAAAGAATCATAATCGATTGTTCCTGCATAATTAACAATGGTTTTATTTTGAGAAATATTTTTTATTTGTTCTTCTTGTTGTTTTAATAATGAGTTAGATAATTGGGTTTCTGAGAATACTATTGAACTATTATCTATTGAATAATTAAGTTGGAAGTATCCTCCAACAACAGAGTAATATTTATGATTAGAAATGTTAAACTTGATTTGTTCTTGATAATTATTTTCCCATGAATAAACTAAGTTAGGCACCATTAAAACTATTAAAAATAATACAAGAATCCTAAGGAGTTTGTTTGTTTTCATTTTGAAGATACGGCGTAAGTAATAGCCAATATAACAGCATCAATAATAAGCAGTAAAGGTAAGTTATTAAGAACAAATAAAGTAATAGGTATGTTTGAAACACTTGGGGAAAGAAAACTTGTTGAGAATGCACTTATTAAAAAATCCTTAACATAATAAGATATAAACGCAATCACGAATATAAATAAAATAAGAATTATTACAAAGATAGGTGACTTATTATAAGACGCAGTCAAGATCATCATACTTATTGTAAAGGCAATCCAAATAAACAAGGGTACGAAATCAATAGCTGGTTCTTCATTAGTGAATAAATCATCGACAAATTCTGAAGTTTCATTGCCAAAATTTTCATCTGTGAAGATTTCAGTAGTAGATAAATTAGAAATATAAAAAAAAGCACCAACCCCAATAATAGATACTGCTATCACACTTAGTGTGAATATTATTCCCTGGATTTGTGCTTTCTTATTTATTTTCATTTTATTTTTTTTAGTAGTTCTTTTTCTTTTTCTGCTAGAATCTCTTCTAGTAACTCAGCATAACTTAAAGGGGGGAGCCTACACATGATTCTTTCTCCCATTCTTCTTTTTATTAAGTCATCGGTTTTTTTGGTAATCCTTCTTACAACAGTTCTCATCTATACCTTCCCCTTATAACTTTGGCTATGTTTTGAATAACATCCCAAATAGACATAAACACAAATATAAATACCATTGTCGCATATAAGATCATAATATTTGTGTAAAAAGGATCAATAGAAACTCCCGGATAAATTATAATCAGAGGTTCAATTAATAGAAGAGTTCTTAATATTCCTTTCAGTATTTCATTTTTTGTGGTTAGCCATAAAAAAATAAAGATTCCTGCAATAGCTAGCCCAGCAATAGGGGCTCCAATTAGAAACCCCTGGAATACTACTTCTGTTACTTCTACCGAAGTCATAATTTAATTCTCCTATCTACGTCAGACCTATTTTTTCTATATTCATAATAAGTCTTACCTGAGTTTGATTTTCTTTTACCAGGGTGTTTTGCTTTATATTTCTTGTCCAATTTTTTATTATATTTTTTTGATTTCATTTTAGCATTAATTTGTATCTATGGGTAATGCGGGTTGTGGTGTTTTTTGTGTTCTTTCTAATCTTTCAACAAGTGCTTCCACAAGAGCAGTGTTATCTTTTGCTGTTTGTTGAACAATTTCTATATCTTTTCTCATCATTTCTTGAGACTCAGTTGAGGCTAGTTGTGCCTTATCTATAATCTGCAAAGTTGTTGATGTAAAAACAATGATTATAATAAGCATAATAAATATAAGAACGCCCGGAATAATCATTGCAAGTAAAGGATTTGGAGTCATATTTGTATGCTGGTTAATGCTTTCTAATTCGTTTACTCCGATCTCATTTTTCATTGAATCAAGAGATAATCTTTTTTTATTTTCGTCTTCATAGACTGCAATTTTTATTGGTGTGAAAACGCCATCAATATATGAACCAGGAATAAAGAAATAATTACCATCAGGTTTTATGAATTCATCCTCAGGTTTCTTATAATATTTTCCTCTTTTTAAAAGAAAGGCGATTAAAACAGAAAAAGGATTTTTAATTGTTTTTGAGCCAACAACAAAATATTCTTTTTTTGTTTGATCGTCTTGTTTCCATAACCTACAACCCCATTCAGATCTTCCTATCCCGTGTGCGTCATAGGTATGAAAATTAACATTAAATTTTTTTTTGACAGATAGTGCATATAAAAAAATAGCTAAAAAAATAAACACAATCATTGCAAAAATTCCAAGTATTAATATAATATTCATTTTATTTGCCTCATTAAATTGGTGCTCTTGTTTGATCCACAGGGCTATCTTTCAGAGAATATGTTCCTGAAGCTCTAGATGTGCCTCTTTCTTCTCCATTAATAGCTCTTCTGAAAGTCATCTCAGAAGCATGGATGCAGTATGTTTTGACAACCTTAAGTGCTGTTGCATAAGTGGTTAGACTATCATCTTTTAGCCACCTGTCTTTATTTCGGTGTACCAATTGAATCATAGTAGTTGCAAAAAGATTGATATTTTTATTAATATCTCTAGAATTATCAAATCTACTATTAAGAGTGTTTTGATTAATAACTGAACAGAAAAGCCTATATAATTCATTTGCTCCAACAGATTTGAACAAAGGTTCTATTCCTTGTTTTCTTGCCCAAATTAGATTTCCTTTTTCGTCTTCTGTTTTCTCAAATCCAGTCAATAAAGTATAAAAATCGTCTTGTAGTTGCGATAGATTTTGTTGATGAAGTAATAAGGTGCTGTTAGGTTGCGAGTAATAAGAAGGTCCAGAAACCTCTTCAGAATATGTTCTTGGTTCTTCGTTTGTGTTTGTTTTGAATTGATCGAATAAGCTCATTTTTTGCCTCACAAATACCTCTCAACAAGAGGGTTTAGTTTTTTTGTTGGTTTTGTTTTTTTTCCTCTAATACCCTGAATTAAAGGTCTTAAGGAGGGAGTATAAGTACTTTTTAGTGGGTTGTAATTAATATCAAACTTAGTTTTCTTTTTCTTTTTTTTATCTTCTCTTTTTCTGAATCTTATGTCAGGAGGTGGTGAAGGTGGTTTTTTCTCTTTTTTTGGTTTACCAGATATACCGAAATCATCAAATAAATCTTTCTTTGGTTTTTGTATTCTACGATAATAAATATCTTCTACTTGCAAGTTTTTTTCTTTTGGAGGAACGGGTTTAATGATATCTGTTATTTTATCATCTATTTTTGGTTTTGATATTTCTTTAATAGTTTTGTTAATTTGTTTTTGTGCTTGATTAACTTGGGGGGAGGTAATATTTATTTGTTTTTGTCGTTGTCTTGATGAAATATAAAAACTAACTTCAGGACTTATTTTTTTTCTAGTGGAAGCAAAGGGGTCTATTTCTTCCTTTAGAATATTTTTTGATGCTTTTAATTTTGGTTCGGGGATTATTGTTTCCTTAGGAATGTTTGTTTTTATTTCTACTTTTGGTGTTTGAAAAATAAGTGAACTAACAGGATCAGTTGAAAAAACAGGTAGGTTTGGCTTGGATATTTTAATTTCTTTCTCAGGGAGTTTTGTTTCTTCTTCAATTCTCAAAAACTTTTTTTCATATGTTTGTCTTTCAAATGGCGTGAATCTCGTAGTAATTCTTTGTGAAGACATGGCACTATCAGGGGTAACTGATAATTTTTTTTGGGAGATTTCAATCTCTTTATTTATTAATTTGAGTGAAGCTTCTACGTTATCTGAATCGCCTAACTTGAATTTAGGTTGTGTTCTTTGAAATAAAGTAATATCTGAAATCTTTTCTACATCTTCTTTTCCTGATTGAATATCTATTGTTGTTTTCTTAACATCAATACCCTTAGATACATCTACCTTGCTTTTTTCAAATTGAACAACATTAATTGTAGATAGAACATCATCTCGTGAAGTTATTGCTTTTAGTTCATCTCCTTTGAATTTTGTTCTCTGAACATTAACAGGGGAGGTTTTTGCTATTGTTTGATCAATGTTCTGTGTTAGTTTTGATATTTCTTTGACTTTTGGTTCGGGGATTATTATATTAATTATTTCGTCTTTTTGTACGATTAATTTTCCTTTGCTAGAAAATAATTTTGTTTTTAGTTGTGCAGAGCCATATTCATCAGGCAATAATTTCTGAGTTTCGACAAAAGAATCTCCATAGGTTCTTACTCCCGTTATTTCTTTTGGTTTTATGTCATAAACAAGAGTATCTTTTCCAATATTATAAGATTTTATTTTATATTCTGATTTGTAAAAAGGATCTTCATATTTTGCTTCGATTGTTTTTATTTTTTCAGGTTTTGGTGGTTGTGATAAGCCTTCTCCAAAAGATTTAAAAGCTTGATAAGTTCTTATAGCAGATAATCCTTTTTTTGATATTTCTTTTTCATTTTTTGAAGAAGCAAGGTCATTAACAACACCACCACCATATAGTATTTTGAATGCTTGTTTAGATGATTTTCTAGAAAGTTTTTCACCCATTCCAGTTTTTAGTTCTGTTGCTCTTACAATTCCTCCTACTTTTCCTGTTTGTGCTACTTTCGCTGTTACTTTTCCTAATTCAAGAGAAGCCTTAGATACAGGACCTTTTCCGCTAATATCTGCAACACTTAGAACTGCTCCAGCAGTATAACCAAAAGTTCTTAAGAAATCTTGTTCAGATTGTATTCTAGAAGAATCCGCAAGGGTATAACCCCCAACAAATGCGCCAATAGGACTTTCAGAAATCTTTCCTCTTGTTATTGCACCTTTTGGAGCCTCAGTAACATATCTAGGTTCTTCTTCTGTTGGTAAGAAAACTCCTTTTTTTGTGACAATATCATCCTCAGGTTTCTTCCAAACTCTTTGTTTTATTGCTTCTCTTTCTCTTTCACTTCCGCTTCTTATGTTTTTTTCGAAAGTAGGAGTAGTTCCTTCTATTTTTGGAGGGGGAGGGGTAGGAATTTTTGGGGGAATTATATAAGGTATTCTTTTAGTTTCTTGGGAAGAAATAGGGGCATTGACAGGTGCTTTTGGTTTTTCTTCAAAAGAGGGAGGGGAAGTTGTCTCTTTTGTATCCTTTTTTGTTTTGGTGGTTCTAGAAATAGTGAAATATGGCTTTTTTGGATACATTGTCGATTGTTTCCCCTCTGAGCTTGGGGGCTCTGCTTTAAAATATGGTTTATCTTCATACATAGTTGATTGTCTTTTTTCTGCCTCTTTTGGAGGCACTTGATAATAATTTTTTTCAAATCTTGAAGACATACCATTAGCCATATATTTATTTTTTATTTTTTATATATATAAACTTTTCGATTAAATAACCCCTCTTAGTTTGAGTTTTTTTCTAAAATATTCGGATCTTAAGGGAGGTATTTTTGAGAAATTATAAGAAATAATAACAATAGCTCGATAATTCTCTGCGAAATCTTCATATATGTTAGTATTTGCATAGTTCGAAATCATATTATTCTCTTTTTTGATAATTTCTTGATATTCTTTGAAATCATTATAAAAAAAATATTCATCTTGAATATAATGACCCACCTCATGAACACAAGTAGAAAGAACTCTTTGGGGTGCTTGATTGCAAAAAATCTCTATTTTGTTATTTGTGAAATTATACAAACCATTATAATTATTCGGATTTTTTTGTTTTGATAGCATAAGTTCAGATAAATTATATCTTAACGAATCTATGATGTTTTGTTGGTTTTCTATTTTCTGGTTTAGTCTTGCTATTTCTTTTTCGTCGGAATTATTAATAAATATTACTTTTGTTATGTTCGGTTCTTGTTTGGTTTGATTAATATTAAGATCAGGTTTGAGGTTTTGAAAACAGAAAAATAAAACAATTAAAATAAGAACATACATAATAAAAACATTTCTCATTTCCCACCATTCCAAATATACATACCTTTCTCATCAATACTCAGGATCTTACGATCATATAACAATGCACTAATTACAGGATTATATATCTCTGATCTTTTTGATCCTATATAATATATAATAAGATCACGAGGCATAGGGTCAGTGGGTTTTGCCCTATGAATATTCGTCAGAAAGTTAGCTAAATAAGGTTTGAATTGATCGATCATAATCTCCCCTCCTGGATTTCTTTCTGAACTAGAATAAGCCCATGTCTAATTAATTCAGATTTTGATGTGAAAATGGTCTTTTCTAGTAATTCGTTAAGATAATCATCAGTATCTTTTTTGACTTTAATAAATACAAAGTCTTTATTTTTAGTTTTCATAGGTTTACTTTTTGTTATACCTATTTATATTTTTTTATATATTAAAAACTATATTCTACATCACAATGGTTTACTACAAACATTATGTTATAAACTATATACTACAGCACTCTAATACACCACACCACACACCACCACGCACCACACCACCACACAAACACACAAAACATAAAAATGTATGTATGTATGTTTTGATTTATAAAGATATATAGTATAGTATAATGGTTGTAGAATATAGATTAATGTTTTTTATTCGAGTACCTCAAAAACACAAAAATTAACGAAAAAGCGATATTTTTTTATTTTTTTAATAAAAAAAATATGTGTGGTGTGGTGCGTGGTGGTGTGGTGTGGTGCGTGGTGTGTGGCGTATTAGAGTGCTGTAGTATATATATTGTAGCACAATGGTTCTATTTTGAAGTTAAAAATATTGTGTATTTTTACACAAAAACGAAACATTTATATATTAGTATTGATATTAATGTTTTTGGTGGTTTTAAAATGAATTATGAAAAAATGAAACAAGAATTAAAAAATAAAATAAAAAAAGGGGTTGCAGTCGCTGAAGACTTCGAAAAAATTATAAAAATCTTTGGTTTAACCTCAGAAATTATCAAATTAATTTCTGAATATTATTGTGATATTTCAGAATTAACATTATCAAAAAAGAAAATATTGGATATATTAGTTGAGAATGGATACAAATATGTTTCCGATTCCAAAGTTATCGATACTTTGACACTCGAAACGAGCACCATTCAAGATGCTTTCTTTGAAGCAATTACGGATGACCGGGAGTTTTATTAGGGGTTATAAAATGAAAATAAATATAAGATCAAAAGAAGCAGATTTCATTCGTATGAATGGAATCTTATCACTTTTCTATGTTTTTGAACATAGGGAGTCAAAAAATGAGAATTAAAATAAAATACAAAATAATAAACAAAAAAACCAAAAAAAGTAAAATAAAAGAAAATATTGTTGATGTTAGCAATATTAATAATGAAATTAAAAAAATAAATACTGAAGATAGATTCTTCAGATATTCTTATGTGTCTCATAGGTGTTTATTATGATTCACATTCAAAAGAAATCCAATTATGAAATAAGGATTTCAAATAAAAAAACAAGAGAAAGCAAAGCAATTTCTCTTTATGCTAGTGATAATGAATCCCTGGAATCAATATATAAGAAATTAACAAAGTTGATCTCAGAAAATCAAAAATGAAAAAAATAAAATGTGATTGTGGTCAAATTAACAAAGTTTCTAAGGGCTACAATTTCTTATACTGCTCAAAGTGTGGTAAAAAACTCTTTGATTATAGAAATCAATTTTAGGTGGTTTAAATGATTGATGAATTTTTAAATTCAAAAGAACAAGTATATGATACAATGGTTGATATAACTATTGATCTATTAACAAAAAAACAAGATCTTTTTCTAGATTTTTTATGTAAAGATGTTTCTCTTAATTTAATTTCTAGAAAATATTTGCATGAAATTATGCCTGTGTGTGAAGCTATGTATGACACAAACAAAGGTTATTATATGGCTATTTCAGAACACAACCGATTAATAATGGATAAAATATTCAGGGCGAATTATTGTAGTAAAGAATATCCTATATGTTATGAGTGTGATTGAATGAAAAAAATTAGAGACATAATTAAAGAAAATTTAGGCTTGTTTAACGATACTTATTTTAATCCCTTAGAGGATTTTGTATATAATGAAGATGAATTAAAAAGTGCCTGGGAACATGGTTTCGCAGGTAAATCTTTTGAAGAATTTTTGGAGAGAATCAAAAATGAAAAATAATATTATTAAAAAACAAACTTACATATATGGTTCAAAATATGATGATGCCTTTGGGTATAACATTCCGATGATTAAGCTTAGATATTATATATATCTCGAAGATTTAAAAGATTTAATCCTTAAATTAGATTTTGATGGAGCAATTTCTACAAGAGAATTATTAAAAAAGCTTGGATATGATGATTCGTGAAACCTGAAATAAAAGCATATATTGATTACAAACTTCTTTTTTTTTCTTTTATTAATGGAAACGATATTCGAAAAGAGTTTGATATTAATGATTTGATATATATTGATGATATCTTCGAAGAATATCAAACCTTTAATAAGTTTGTTTCTCGTTCTTGTCTTCCTATTGAAGAAAAAAAGAAAATAACGGGAATGAGCTATTTTGACATATTTCTGAAATCAAAAAAATAAATTATCCTACTTTATCCTACCTTTATCCTACTTTTAGAATCATCCTACTTTATCCTACCTTTATCCTACTTTATCCTACCTATATTAATTAACAGTATTGTTAATTTTTTGAAGTAGTATATCTATTTAATTTTGGTTAGTGATGTAAGCGATAAACAAAAAACCAAAAAGTTTATATAGTTTATGCTCTAAGATAAGTTCATGGGACAAATAATAACCTATTCTGAGGATTATTTAGAAGATGATGTATATATTACTGAGAGTGATATTGAGGATATCCTTTTTGTAATTTTCAAAAACAAACCCTTAACCTCTCTAAAAAATTTATATATTGATTTCTTCAGAAGGCACAATTCTATTAATAAATTACTTAAGGAAATAATTAGGAACCCTTATACTTCTTCTCCAGGTTTCACTACTCGCCTGTTTAAATTAGATAAATTCAAACCCTATGAAAAGCTTTACAAATCCTATCTAAGAAAGTATCATATTAACACAGGGAAAACATATAGTGAAGAAACCCTTGCAAAATATAGGAAAAACTTTATGAAAAAAAACCCTAAAATATTTTTATTCTTTTCGTTATACGAAGACACGCTAATTGAGTTCAAGGATCTTGTTAAGCTTCAGCCGTGGTGTTTTCATGAAGACACAAGAGCAAATGAATATGGGGTAGTTGCAGGGGATTTATATTTCAAAATATCAAAAAGAGTTCATGATTATTTCTATTGGTATTCTCAAACCCAAAACATATCAAAATTTGAATTTTTATTTATGGGGTGGACAGAAAAAACTTTTTTCGAAGAAGCAAATAAAATAAATAAAAAAGTTAGAGTAAAAACCCTTAAACAACCCTCCTTAAGAAATACTTTTTTAAAAAGATTAATTGCTCAAAACTCTCCAAATATTTTATTACTTAATTTTACTGATTTGAGAAAATATAAGCGTGTTTTCTCTGTTTATAATCGTGAAAAAACAAAATTAATAAAGAAAAAATTATTAAGCTAAACTAGGCTTAATATATATTATATGAAATTTTGAAAAGGTGTAATAAATGATAAATAAATCAGACATAGAAAAAATAAGAATGGCTTGTGAACTTAGAAGAAGAGGGTACTCTGTTGATATTGGTTATAATCCTGAATCAGATTTTTTTAAGGGCTGTATTTCAGCAATAACTGAAACGTTAAGAAAATTGCAAGATATGAAATATATTGATGATTATATCCAATCAAAACAAAAATATATGTCTGATAAAGAAAAAGAAGAGTGGATTACACCTTTTCAAAACTACGAGTCTAACGACTCTTCATATAATAAGGATTTAGAGGGAAGAAAAGCTTCCCCAAATTCTCCTACGGAGAACTTCTCTAAATCCTGATATTATACAAAATTCCAAAATCAATGCGAAAAGTTAGGGGTGGTTCGATTCCACCTGCCCAGCCTTGGGAACTAATAAGTTTAGACTGCCTACGGGAAAGCC
>Ga0116152_10004537_pt1 | contig 10975 bp, 7 predicted proteins | sample AD_UKC119_MetaG_FD_89894 | JGI IMG/M metagenome (GOLD analysis project Ga0116152, IMG submission 89894) | Active sludge microbial communities of municipal wastewater-treating anaerobic digesters from Hong Kong - AD_UKC119_MetaG | ecosystem: Engineered > Bioreactor > Anaerobic > Digestate...
GCCCGCGAGGGCGCCGAGGTCCAGGGGCTGGTCGGCCTGCCAGGGGTGGAGGCCGTAGGCGGGGTGGACGTCGGGGTGGGTGGCGGCCAGGGCGGCGATGGCGTTCCTGGAGGCGAGGTCGTAGGCCGGGACCACGAAGGCGCTCACGCCGGCCGCGCGGGCGGCGGCGAGGTGGGCGGCCGGGTCCGCGCGGAGGGGGGCCAGGTAGGGGTGGCAGTGGGTTTCGGTGAGCATGGCGCAGTCTATGCGCCGCTTGCCCTGAGCGTCAACAGGGCCGGACAGGCGCCATCGTCGCAAGGCGTTGGTTTTGTTGAGCTGGGAGTTGACAAATACGTCAATAAAGTCTTTAATGTTATAGGTGGTGACCCATTGGGCCGTGTCCCGTTGTTCACGTCTGACGGCGTTCTGCCACCCGGCGACTACGAGCTGAGTCTCGAGGACCTGAGGGCTTCGCACCTGGTCCACGGACATGCCGTAGGCTGCGGGCCACGCTGGGCCAAGGATTGGCGACGGCACCTCGTCGATAATCTCGAGACCCTGGTCCGTCAGCTCTGGACCGTCGGTGTGGATGAGATCTTCATCGACGGGTCGTTCGTCGAAGAAAAGGAGCACCCCAACGATATCGACGGGTACTTCTGCTGCGACTTCGTCCGGCTTGTGTCGGGAGACTTGGCGAACGAGCTCAACAGCCTTGATCCCTACGACGTCTGGGACTGGAGCCCGGCAAGCCGCCGGCCCTATCGGGGCTACCCTAAGCTCCAGCTGCCCATGTGGCACGTCTATCGGGTGGAGCTCTACCCGCACTGGGGGCAGGGGAGTGGGGTCGTGGACGAGTTCGGCTACGAGTTGACCTTCCCGTCCGCTTTCCGCAGAAGCCGGCACGACGGTAGGCCCAGAGGCATCGTGAAGATCGGAGCCTAATCCATGATCCGCAACGACACCGAGTACCGGCGCGCCGTCGAGCGGGTCCGAGCCGAGGACGCACGCATCCAGGCCCAGAAGGATGAGCTGAAGGCCATGGGACTGAGCCGCGCACAGATCACCCGCGCCACCGATCCCCTGGTCTCCTTCCACCTGCAGCTGGTGGAGGAGGTGGAGGCTTACGAGCGCCTGCAGCGTGGAGAGTTCGACATCCTGACCAACCTGGGCGGCCTGGGCTGCCTGCTGATCTCGCTGCGGATCGCCAAGGGCATCACCCAGACGGAACTGGCCGAGCGGTTGGGCGTCCACATGTCCCAGATCTCCCGAGACGAACGGAACGAGTACCATGGGATCACCCTGGAGAGGGCGCAGAGGGTCCTGGAGGCCTTGGGGGTGCAGGTGATGAGCAGGGTGGAACAGCTGGAGATCGGCGCGGTGTGATGACAGGAGTCAGGCGCGTGAATGGTCACCCTTCCCGCGAAACCGCCTTATGTTCCACGCCTTCAGGATTGGAGATTCGGGGCCAGCGAGGTCGTGCGTGATCAACGAAGATCAGACTTGATTCCATCAGCGTACTTCTTGACGATCGCTTCAGAAACCCCCGCACGTGCGGGGATTCACGCCTTTCCGCACCCGCCCCACACCGGCCCGCACCGTTTCCACTCTGAACAATGTCCGGATTCTGGATGGACCGGATCGGCAACCATGATCGTCGGTCCAATGAACATCTCGGTCGGCAAAGGTTGAGGGCCCGCCCGCAGGAAACGGACCCTCGCCCCTTCCGCCTACCTCGCGAGCAACACCTTGGTGCTCTGATGGCCGCGGCCCCCGGCATCCACCCGCAGGACATAGGTCCCGGATGCAAGCGGACGCCCCTGATCGTCGTCGCCGTCCCAGACCAGACGATGGTCGCCCGCATCCAGCGTTCCAGGCCGTAGGGTCCTGCGCCGCGTGCCGCGCAGATCGAGCACGGAGACGGCGACCTCCGAGCGCCGGTCCAGGGAGAACATGAGTTCCACACGGGGATTGAACGGGTTGGGCATGACCCGTTGGATGCGCACGCCCGATTCCGGTGTCGGGCGGGGGTTCATGGGGGCGGCAGCAGACGAGATCGGGGCCTGAATGCCGTAGGCCACGTAATCCCCTGCCCCGATCCAACCGAGGCCGTGATGCGGCGTCTGCAGGATGCCGTATCGGTCCTCGCCCCAGATCTCGACATCGCCATTGTCCCGTAACGCCATCGCGAAATTCCCGCCGGCAGCGACGGCGACGTATCCGGAATTGGGGAGTGGAACGTCGGCTAAGCCGTAATCCTCCCGACCCCACGTCTCCACGGATCCGTCCGTTCTCAGGCCAACGCCCAGTCCATTGCCGAGGGCGATGGCCACGAACCTGGATTCGGGATCGGGCTCACTGAAATGGGGGTTCGCGACCACGACGGTGCCGTCGGCCCGCAAAGCCATGCTGAGGGACCAGCCGGCGGCGATGGCGACGTAGTCGTCATAGGGAGGAAAGCCGCACTGACCGGCGTGATTGCGGCCCCAGGCCTCGATCGTACCGTCGTCGCGCAGGGCCACGGAATGGAATTCCCCTGCGGCAACGGCAACATAGCCCTGGTTGGGATCCGGGACATTCAGCTGGCCGTACGCGTTCGTCCCGCCCCAGGCAACGATCGATTCGTCGTTCTTAAGGGCGAGGGTGTGGTATTTGCAGGACGAGATCGCGACGAATCCCTCGTTCGGTTCCGGGAGCCCGTCGGAATCACCTGCCAGCAGATCGATGGTGCCGTCCGCTCTCAAGCCGAGCAGATGGGCGGATCCGCGCGCAGCCTGCACGTAGCCCTCGTTCGGCGGCGGTGTTCCGCATTCCCCCGCGTCCTGCCGTCCCCAGGCAACGAACGAGCCATCCGGCCTGATGCCGACGCAGTGCGAACCGCTGGTTCGGATCCGGGTCATGGCGCCCGCCGAGGCGGGGACTTCACACTGAGAGTAGGTATCGCTGCCCCAGACGACTGCTGAACCGTCGGTCTTCAGACCGGCGCTGTTGTGGCCACCGGCCTCTATGGACAGGAATCCGCTGTTGGGTTCCGGCACGTCGCACTGGCCCTCGACGGAGCGACCCCAGGCGACGACGGAGCCGTCGGCCTTGAGGGCGACGATGTGAGCGCTCCCGGCCGCCAGCGCCACGTATCCGTCATTGGGTTCCGGCACGTCAAGCAGCCCGTACGCGCCGTAGCCCCAGACGGCGATGGAACCGTCGCTGCGTAGACCGGCCGAGAAGCTGCTGCCGGCGGCGATGGCCGTAAAGCCGCCGTTCGGAACGGGGACGTCGCATTGCCCGTATTCGTTGTCGCCCCAGGCGGCGATCGAGCCGTCGCCACGTAGCGCCAGGCAGAAGAAGCCCCGGGAGGCGATGGCCTGGAACCCATGGTTCGGTTCCGGAACGTCGCCCTGACCGTATTGGGTGTTGCCCCAGACCGTTATGGAGCCGTCGGCCTTCAGGCCCATGCAGGTCACGCCGGCAGTGGCTCCGATGAAGCCGGTGTTCGGTTCGGGGATGGTGCAAAGACCGTATTGGTTCGAGCCGAGGCTCGCCAAGGAGCCGTCGCTCCGGACCAGAAGGGTCAGCCGGCTGCTGCATGCGGCATTCAGGTACGGGCCGTCGTCATCCTCGATACTGATCAGCCCCCAGCTCATGAGCGGGCCGGTGGCGCGGTCGTTCGCGAAGGAGGCCGTCGCGGCCAAAGCCGTCGTCAGGAAAAGGAGCGCCAGCATCCGAGTAGTGGATTTCATCTCTCAGCCTCCCATATAGAATGACCTCGTAATTTCTTCGATGGCCGCGAAATCCTGCATCAGCATGAGGGACTCGAAGCTCCAACGGATGTTCACGGTGATCTCGGCGCCGGGAACGAGCTCGCTCCGGTCCCTGTCGATGCCCGACCGGCTGCCCGATGACGGCACCGGCCGGCCTTCCGTATCCACCGCCATGAAGAAGAAGCCGAGATGATCGCGCGGCCCGTTGCGACGACCGTTCCCGCTTCCGAACCCACGCTCCAGCCAGTCGCCGCGGGGAGCCGCATCGGACAGGTCCTCGGTCAACCGCAGGGTGACCTCGATATGAATCTGACGATCATTCGCGTGCATGATGATGGCACGGGTCGCCTCATACGGGCGGTCCGGGAGCGCCGTGACGGGAAGCTCCTTTCCGACCAGCTGCGCCTGTGCCACGGAGCGAGCGACCTCTGTCTTCCTGGCGTTCCGGATCTTCTCCATCTCCTCCGCGACCTTTGCCGCCTGGGCGTATTGCTCCCGGTCGGTATAGTCGAAGCTCTTGTACCTCTCGTCCAAACTCCGGAGGGTCTCCACGTAATGACGCGAGAGCGCCGGCAGGCGGCCCAGGAACGGGTTCTGAGGTTCGGCGTCTGTGGTCTCGGAAACGGCGGCTGAAACAGGGTTCGCGAGCGTGATGAGCAGGGTCATGATGGTCAGCAATCGTGTCATCTGGACTCCCCCTTCCAGAATCAGGAACTCCTCTCCAAGGAGGCCGTGACCAGGGTCGCCCATGAAGCGCCTCGGTCGATCAAAACCATGGTCTCACGGTAAGCAGATATGGACAATGGTGTTCAATATCATAACGAACGAGTGGGCAATACGACCGGAGATCAGGCTGATGCAGCACAGCCACTTGATGCGTAAGCCTGTGAATTGACCAGGAGTTCAGAAACCCCCGCACGTGCGGGGGGGCACCCCTCCCGCACCCCCAGAAATACCAGATCCCCATGAAACTCCAGATACTCGCGCTGCCTGGCCGAGAACCCGCCCACGTCCCAGGTCCGGTCCGGATCGATGCCCATGCGGAACAGGGAGTCGCGGTGCACGGAGGGGGCGAAGTGGAGCCGGCCGCGGGCGTCGAAGGTGATGAAGCCGTGGTCGAAGAGGTGGTCCACGTCGGGGGTGAGCATGCGGTTCTAGGGCTTCACGAACTAAGGTTGTTGAGCTATAATCACTTTGTATTGAGAATATTACACAACTATAGGGGTCTCAGATTCATGTCCGATGAGCATATTCCTTTCATGCCGGGCGACATCCTCCTCGACAGCGCAAGGCCCGGACGTCCGGGGCGCTACACGGGCGAGCATTCAAAATTCGGCAACCACCTGATGCTCAAGATCCAGTATGCAGACGGTGAGGTCACCCATCGACCGCTCGATGCACTCGAGCTTCAGAGCGCCATGTCTGTCGAGACCATCGAAAGCCGGATCGAGAACGCTCGATTCGGTCAGGCACAGGATCTGCGACGGCTCGTGACCTTCGAAAAGCTGAAGGGGACGCTTCACGACGTCATCTATTCCATGGAAGCCGCCCAGATCGATTTCTATCCCTACCAGTTCAAGCCGGTCATGAAGTTCATCGCCTCGCCGACCCAGCGTATGTTGCTGGCTGACGAGGTCGGTCTCGGCAAGACGATCGAGTCAGCCCTGATCTGGCTCGAATTGCAGGCGCGTCGACAGGCGAAGCGCTTACTTGTCATCTGCCCGAATATTCTGGCTGACAAGTGGCGCAGGGAACTGCGCTATAAATTCCAGCTCGATGCCCAAGTGGTCAACTTTCAGGGCCTTGAGATGGCGATCGCGGATCTGGTCGATGAGGGGCCTGGGTATCCCTTCGTGCTCATCGGTACCTATACAGGCCTGAGGCCTCCCAAGTCGGAACTGGAGTTGCTGAAGCAAAGACCGGGAGAAGGCGACGATGCAGGCTCGCCTAAGACCAGGTTACTGCAGTCATTGAAATACTGGGGCCAGACCTACGCACCATTTGATCTGGTGGTGTTCGACGAAGCGCATTACATGCGCAATACCGCCACTACGACGAACAAGCTCGGTGACTCCCTGGCGAGCGCCGCTGATGCGGTGCTCTGTGTTTCGGCGACCCCCGTCAACAACAAGAGCAGAGATCTCTGGAGTCTTCTCAGGCTCGTGGATGAAGCGTTCTTCGAGCGCCAGAGCTTCTTCGATGAGCTGATGCTAGCGAACAGGCCGGCAGTCCAGTTGATGAATGCCCTGTCACGCATTCCAGCCGATCTGACATCTGTGCGCTCGAGCCTCGAAGAGTTGGAGTCGAGCCCCTTTGTCAAAGATCTGCCGCTGTTCAAGAGGCTCAAGACGACTGTCGGCGACATGCGGGAGTTCAACTCCCGAACGCTCGCGGAATGCCAAGAGATGGCCGAACGCATCAACCTGATCGGTGCATATCTCAACAGGACCCGCCGTGTCCAGGTCGCCGAATCCCGTCCTCTGCGTGATGTGAAAGTGATTCCGGTCGAATACGCCGAGAACGAGCGGGCACTCTACGATGCGGTATTGGCCATGGTGCGTCGGAAGTGTGCCATCCAGAACAAGAACATCCACATTTTCAGCATCATGGGGATGCAGTTGAGAGCCGCCAGCTGCCTGCCCGCCTTCGCTTCTGAAGCCAGAGAGGGACTCGCACTGGATGACGATGAGTTGCTCCACGAACTGGGGGCGGCTGACCTCGCTGACGAGGGCGGGGCTTCAGGTGATATGGCCGATGTGCAGGAGCTGCAGGCGATCCTAAAGCATGATTTTGTGGCAACGGACAGCAAGTACGAGCAGCTCCGTCGTTTTATCACTGGAGAGCTCGGCGACCAGAAAGTCGTCCTCTTCGCCTTCTACCGGAAGACGCTGGCGTATTTGGGCCGGCGATTCAGGGAGGACGGAATCGATTACGCGGTGATCCATGGGGGGATCCCCTCGGAGGACCGCTGGCCGGAACTGGAGAGGTTTGAGGATCAGAGTGGCCCCAGAGTCCTCCTGACCTCGGAAGTCGGGAGCGAGGGGATCGACCTCCAGTTCTGCAGCGTCCTGGTAAACTACGACCTCCCCTGGAACCCGATGCGGGTCGAGCAAAGGATCGGCCGGATCGATCGCGTGAACCAGACAGCTCCCAAGATCACGATCGTGAACTTCAAGATGAAGGATACGATCGAGGAGAGGCTTTACGAGCGGCTGTACGACAAGCTCCAGGTGTTCGCCTACAGCCTCGGCGATCTCGAGGAGGTCATCGGCCAAGAGATCAGGGATCTCACACGAGACATCTTCAGCAAGGAGCTGACTCCCGAGGAAGAGAACTACCGGATTGCGCAAACGGAGCGTGTCCTCGAGGAGCGGGCCCAGCTCATCCAAAAGTTGGAGGATTCCGGCGAGACGCTCATGGCCCTTTCGGACTACGTCCAAAGGAAGATCGAGGAGGATCGGGGACAGGGGCGGTTCGTTCAGCCGCTCGAACTGCGCGACTACCTAGCTGACTTCTTCTCGGAGCACCATCGCGGGACGGAGATTCTCCATGAGACCCCGGCACCGGGCTGCCTCACCATGAAACTGTCCGGCACAGCCTGGCAATCGCTTCAGGCATTTATGGCCGACGATCGCTCGCTCATGGCTCGGCCGTTCCGTCAGAGGGAATTCGCCATCACGTTCGATCACCAGATCCACAAGGAGTTGACCTCGGAGGACCGTAAGCGAGTCCACTATTGCAGCCATATCTCGCCGCTGGTCCGTTGGGTCACATCCGAGCTCGCCAAGGGTGGGGCAAAGCCATACAACGTCTCCGCGATGACCTGGGAGTCGAATCGAATCCCTGCCGGAGTCTATTGCTACAGGCTAGAGCATTGGGGTTTCGGGGGGATCACGGGCAGAGAGAATCTTGCATACGGGGTCATGAATCTGGACACGGGTGAGGTTCTCGAGGCGAGAGGTGCCGAGTCGGTGATCAATGAACTCTTGCGAGGGGGCGTCAGCTGGAGTCGCGTGCCGGTCGATGGACGACAAATGGCAGAGGGATATCGTGAGCTTGAGGAGGTCATGGGGCAGCGATATGGCAAGGAACTGGAGAGATACGAGGAGGAGAACCAGACGGCGCTCCTGATGAAAAAGGAGCAGGTGAGCGCATTCTATGCTCGAAGACTCGCCCAGGATGCTCAACGCGTGCAGACGATGAGAGAGCGGGGGCGCCCGGAGAGAGTCATCCACATGACGATGAGCAACATGCGGGATGAGGAAGCCAACAGGGATCGGAAGCTCCGGGACCTGGACATCAAGGCCCAGTTGAACATCCATGTCGATCCGATCGCCGGCGGTCTATTTCAAGTGATCCATGGGCCGATGCATTCCTAAGTGATGAGACAGGTGATCGATGAATTCCGATGAAACCAGTACCATGAGCACCATGGGTGCAGGCCGGGCTCCCTATCTGATCCAGATCGGTTTCGATTACGGCACGGCCTTTTCAAAGTGCGTCTACCGCGACATGGTTGCAGATCGGGCCTGGGTCCATTTGGATCCAGCTAGGGCTTCAGAGCAAGACCCGTATTTGATCCCAAGCGTCGTCATCCATCAGGGTGGCGTTTTCAGCCGACACCGGGACGCAGGGGCCGGCTATCCCACGAACGGCCTCGTCCACTTGAAGCATGCCCTTGAGCTTGTCGCGCTCGACGAGTGGGACAGCCCCCCGCTGCGCGACTATGCTGGCCAGTCGCCCGCAATGGATCAGGCCGGCTTGGAAAAACTGGTTATTGCAGCCAATGTCTTCTTTCTCGCGAATGCCTACCAAGAAGTTCTCCAGGGTGTCAGGCTGAGATTTCCCGATTTCGGGTCGAAGTCGGGTGATGAAGCGCGGATCAGCATGGCGATCCCGGTCGCTGATGCGGAGCATGAAGATATCGCCGGTCTTTTCAGGCGGGTGATGATCGCTGCCTGGAGCCTTGCAAAGCAGATGTTCTACAGCGGGGTAGGCATCCCTTCCCGGATCAAGCCCCTGATCGCCTGCGTGGACACTGGCATCGAGGATGATGGCTGTTTTCTCTATCCCGAAGTAAGCGCCAACGTCCAGGCCTTCACTCGCTCTCGTACGTCAAGGCACGGCACCTATCTGTTTACAGATGTGGGAGCAGGCACGGTCGATCAGAGCCTGTTCGTTTACCATCAGAACGAGGGCCATGAGGTCCTGACGTATCTAGCCGCCTGGAACCCGCCTCTGGGGTCCGGGCAGATCGAATACCGGGCAGCTGCGGCGCAGGGTGTTCGTTCCAGGGAACATCTGGAGAGATTGAGATTGCTCAAGGAGGAGGGCGTCTTGAATGGCGAGCTGCGCAGTGTGATCCTGGAACTCCAAGATGAGCTCGGCTGCGGTACTGAACGGCTACTCTTGGCTGCAAAAAATCGGCTCTATGTCTTGAAACAACTCACGGATGCCTGCCTGATCTTCGGCGGCGGGGGGTATCGTCAGGACGTTTACGATGAGCCGGTGAGGGGCGCATTTCGGCAGAAACAGATCTTCGGACGCGTCGTGAATTGCGGGAAAGTGGGGATTCCGAGACCTAGTGATATTGAGTTTACCTCTCGGCAGTCGCATTGGATGGATCGGTTATCAGTTGCCTACGGCCTCTCATTCTTTCCTGAGGATCTCGATCGATATCGCTTTCCTTCGGAGATGCCCAGGGTCTTGCCGCGAATGCGTGAAGTTATGCACGACGGGGTCCTGCGATCGCCCACGAAGGATGAATGCTAGGGAGCTGTCTGATCTAGGCCTGACCCGGCCGCCATGCTTTAGTCAGCTCCCTTTATGCGGTGAGCTCATCATTCCCGCACCCCCCAGAAACACCAGATCCCCATGAAACTCCAGATACTCGCGCTGCCTGGCCGAGAACCCGCCCACGTCCCAAGTGCGGTCCGGATCGATGCCCATGCGGAACAGGGAGTCGCGGTGCACGGTGGGGGCGAAGTGGAGCCGGCCGCGGGCGTCGAAGGTGATGAAGCCGCGGTCGAAGAGGTGGTCCACGTCGGGGGTGAGCATGAGGCCGTTCTCGGGGTCCAGGCGCTCGGCGTTGGTACCGTGGCGCCAGGGCTTGATGTGGCTGGCGATGAGGTGCTCGGGGCGGTCCACGCGGGTGACGCGGCAGCGCTTCTCGCGGGCGTAGACCTGGCCGCGGAACCGGCCCTGGCCCACGCGGGCGTAGATGAGCTGCTCGCGGTCGGTCTCGGGGGCGCCGTCGAGCTGCTGGATCTCCTGGACGATACGCTTCTCCCAGCGCTCCTGGACCGGGTTGGCCTCGTGGGTGGGGTCGCGGGCGGGCAGGGGCGGCTGCTCGAGGACGTCCAGCAAGGGGGCGCCGATGAGCAGGGCGAGCTGGGACATCAGCCGCTGCGGGAGCCGCGTGAGGTAGACGCTCTGGACGCCGAAGCCCTGGGCCGTGAGCGGGGAGTACTTGGGCGGCAGCAGGGGGCGCAGGGCTCCGATGTGGTCGGCGGGGCGCAGGGGCCGGGGGAGGTCCCGGTAGGCGACGTCGACCTGCCAGCCGATGTTGGCCCAAGCGTCGCCGGCGCTGCCGAACTCGGCGGGTTTGGGGGCCTCGTAGCAGGTGGACGTGGCGATGCCGTAGGCCTGGATGCGGGTCTTGGCGTAGGAGAGGATCAGGTCGCCGGGGGCGACAAGGCGCATGGCGTCGTAGAAGGGGTTGCGGGCGCCGTTGGCCTTGCGCTTGGGGGACCAGAGGTAGCCGCCTTGGCGCTCATGGCGATAGGTTTTGTTTTGGTTGACCCACCAGAAGTTCATGGGGGACCTTGGGTTGGGGTTGAATTATTAGGAACTCTGTGTGACTATTTTGGATACATAGCAAGTGATTGTGGCTCACATGATAGACTCATAGGAGAACATATTGGCGCTTTGGTCTATTATCAACTCTAACGAAGGTATAGAGTATTTTGTGATAGGTTATTTCGTCTGTGTTTAATCTGATGATTATTGTGGAATCAGGGGAAGCCCCGAGTGATGACGCTGAGCCAAAGTAAATACTGGGCGACCCAGCTCTCATTAAAAGGACCGTCGGGCTCCCTCGGGCAGCTGTCGCGTTCGATCTCAAATGCGCGTGTCGACCTCAACCCGCACCAGGTAGACGCCGCGCTGTTCGCCGTCCGCTCGCCGCTCTCCAAGGGGGTGGTTCTTGCGGACGAAGTTGGCCTCGGCAAGACGATCGAAGC
>Ga0116152_10004539_pt1 | contig 10973 bp, 3 predicted proteins | sample AD_UKC119_MetaG_FD_89894 | JGI IMG/M metagenome (GOLD analysis project Ga0116152, IMG submission 89894) | Active sludge microbial communities of municipal wastewater-treating anaerobic digesters from Hong Kong - AD_UKC119_MetaG | ecosystem: Engineered > Bioreactor > Anaerobic > Digestate...
ATTTTTGAAGGTATAATTTTCAACCTGGAGTATTATAAACGCCACAATTATGATATTCTTGACACAAGGATTGTATCACTTCCAGCTTCTTTTGGCGGAAGTATGCCACCAGAGAATTATGGTATAGTTGATGCACACGGTGTTGAATTTGAAATAGGTTACATGGGTAAAGCCGGAGATTTTAATTATGAAGTTAAAGGAAATCTGACCTATGCAACAAATGAAGTAATTGAAAAAGATGTACCGCAAAATGTCCGCGATGTTGATAATCCCATCGGCAGAAGTACTGACTACGTGGCATGCCTGGTTTCAAAAGGAATTTTAAGAACGCAGGCCGACCTTGATGCACTTCCTGACGGATATACCATTTTTGGATTACAACCGGCACTCGGTGCACTCAATTTTGAAGATGTCAGTGGTTTGGAACCTGGTGTACCTGATGGAAAAATTGATAACTACGACAGACAGGTTATTGAGGGTAAGCATTATCTTCCTCCGTATGTATATGGTCTAAATTTGAAAGGTGACTGGAAGGGGTTTGGTGTGGATGTTTTCTTCCAGGGGGCATTGGGCGTATCGAAAATGTATAACGATAGTTACGGGCGTAGATTTCATGTAGGCGTGCGTCCACCTTCGTTCTGGCTCGACTCCTGGACCCCTGAAAACATTGACGCAGCATATCCGCAGGCTGTGGAATGGGACTATACAATGGATCATCAGGAATCAACGTTTTGGTTGAAAAACGGAAATTATATAAGACTGCAATACCTGAACTTCTATTACTCGCTGCCTAAAAGGATTGTTGAGAAGGCAAAACTGGCAAATGTGAAGTTAATGCTTACAGGTAGTAATTTATTCACTATTTCTCCCTTCGATTATTACGATCCTACTTTAAGGGAAATTAGGAGTTACCCAACCATGAGATCATTTACAATGGGAGTTAATGTCTCATTTTAATAGAATAAATTTAATATAAACTGAAATGAATAAAATAACATATTTAATTGGAAGTATTGTATTAATACTAATTACTTCCGGATGTGATGTCCTGGAAAAAGAAAACCTGACAGCAATATCAAATGATGATGTTTACTCAATTCCCGGAGTTGCTGAAGCATACGTAAATGATATTTATGCGAATTTTATGCCTGGCATTGATGTCAACGAAGGGAAAACATGTGATGAGGCTATGAGCGGAACAAATGACGTTGTGATAAGTTCCTATCTCAGAGGCACGATCACTGCTGATTCTTATGATTATATGCCATACAGCGGGATTAGAAATATGAATATATTTTTGGATGGAATTGACGGTGCTACATTTGATGAAGCTACAAAAAACCGCTTAAAAGGTGAAACTTTGTTTTGGCGTGCCTGGGCTTATTTTCGTATGGTTAGAGCCTATGGTGGTGTTGAGTTAATTTTGAAACCTGCATCACCTAAAGATGAAGAAGCAGTATTTGTTCCCCGTTCTTCAACTTCAGCTTGCTATACACAAATAATAAAGGATTTGGATGATGCTATTGGTTTGCTGCCTGATCCTAACGGAAACGGAAGGATTGATAAAGGAGCTGCAATGGCATTCAAGGGTAGGGTAGCATTATTTATGGCAAGCCCTCAGTTTAACCGAAGCAACAGCAGCCAGCTGTGGCAGGCAGCTTATGATGCGAATAAAGCTGCAGTTACATATTTGGAAGGACAGGGAAAGGGGCTCCTGGAAGATTTCAGCCAGCTGTGGCAAAGCGAAATGAGCAAAGAAGTAATAATGGTGAGGAGATATTCTTATCCTGAAGCAACAAACGGATACTCTCAGGTTTGCGTTATGCCACTGAAATATGGAGAATCAGGTTGTGCACACGGAAATCAGCCTTCGCTGGAGTTGGTGAATGCCTTCCCTTTAAAAGATGGATCTAAATGGGATCCAAATGCTATGGATTATACTTCATTATTTGATAACAGGGATGCACGGTTTTACTACACAATTGCATATAATGGAGCTGCTCCGTATCTTAAACCTATGTTTGGGAAAGAAAACATGTGGACCTATTGGTATGATAAAGATGGAAATCCTGCAACGGGTGTAAACGGAAAAGAAATGCGTGCCGATTTTATTGATGGTTATGAGTCGTTATCAGGTTTTTATACTCCTAAAATGATGGATCCTAATCTTAACGCAGTAAATAAACTTGATGGCCAGATTGATTGGATTGAAATACGATTTGCCGAAGTAATCATGAATCTGGCTGAAGCAGCCAATGAAACCAATAAGCCCGAAGAAGCAATGCAGATTCTTGGTCAAATTAGAGGAAGAGCCGGAATTGAAGCTGGTGCTGAAGGAAAATATGGAATTACTGCCACAACTAAAGATGGAATCAGACAAGCCATTATGGATGAACGTTTTATTGAATTTGCATTTGAGAATAAACGTTTCTGGGACTTGCGCAGATGGCGTATATATAAATCAAGAATGGAAGGGCTTGAAGGAAATAAAAGGCACGGTTTAAGGGTTGAATGGGATGGATCAACCGCTAATCGCCCAACCGGATTGGAAGACATAAATACAATTTGGAACCAGTTTACAGCAGTTCCATCAGAAGATGCAATGCCAATAACAATGCTTGATGAAGATAAATACTCTTTCTTTGGAATTCCAGCCACTTATTTGGATAGAAACAGTAAACTCGAACAAAATAATACCTGGGGAGGTACATTTGATCCTTTGAAGTAATTTTTAATAATAACCATAAAAAAGCACGGCGGATTTAAACCGTGCTTTTTTTCATTTTATCAGACCTGTTGGCAAAATTATTTAAATGTTTCTGAATAGTTATTAATGCCGTTTTATCAAACTGTGATTCAAAACTGTAATTGAAGAATCCGCCAACAAGATCGTAATAAACAGGAATATGAACAGGACTTTTTTCTTTTTAGCAATGTTTGCGTTTCTTTTGAATGCTGGTGCTCAGGTAAATGCAACGCCCCGTGGAAAAAAAGAGGTAATAAAATATTTGTCGCTCACAGAGGCTTTTGATCAAAACAAACAAATTTTGAAAGACTTGTCATTTTTTGTTTTTACTGAACTTCGTACAGAGCCTTTAAAATGGTATGATTCAATTCCTGACGGGAAAATATCGGATCCGCATCTTAAGAATGAATTTCATATAATTGCCAATCCTGGCGAGTTTCTTACCTATCAACTGGGAGTTTGGGCTTTAAAGAACTACGTGCAGGATGTGAATGTCTTTTTCTCGCCACTGACCAATGTGAATGGAAAAATAATTCCCGAAAAAACGATGACATGTTTCAATAAAGGTGGGCTGGATTATATGGGAAGACCCTTTTCCAGGGAAATTAACGTGCCAGTCAACCGGATTCAGCCTTTATGGATTGGAATTGATCTTGAAGGTATTGAACCTGGTGATTATTCAGGTATTGTTACCGTTGTTGCCGGGAAAGAGAAACAAATTATTAATCTGGATATAAAAATTGCAGGGGAAGTTGCAGAAAATCACGGGTACAATGACGGAAATTCGTTATCACGCCTGAATTGGTTAAATTCTACTCTTGGCATTGATAATAAAATAACGAATGGGTTTAACCCGGTTTCCCTTAAAAGTAATGAAGTCAGTATTTTTGGACGTAAATTACTCATTGCACCAAACGGACTTCCTTCTTCTGTAATAAGTTATTTTGGAGAATCAAATCAATCTTTGGTTGAAAAAGCAACACCTGTTGTTAGTAAACCTTTTCGATTTATTATTGAAAAATTGAATGGTGATATTGTCAGGTTAAATCCCGGAGAACTGATTTTTACAGAACAATCACAGTCAAAAGTGGCCTGGAAAGTTGTTAATACTTCAGATGAATTTTTGCTGGAGTGCACAGGTAAAATAGAATTTGACGGGTTTGTGGATTATCAGCTAAAACTTACGGCTTTAACGGCCTTAAAAGTAAAGGATATTCGCCTGGAGATTCCGGTTGAAAAAGAAAGGGCAAAATACCAGATGGGATTAGGAAATGAAGGAGGTTTGCGTACCACTGACTGGGATTGGAAATGGGATGTATCCAAAAATCAGGACATGCTTTGGGTGGGCGCAGTAAATGGTGGAATTCGGGTAAAATGGAAAGATGAAAATTATGTGCGGCCATTGGTAAATATTTATTATGGATTTGGACCCCTGCATATGCCTCTATCATGGGACAATGCAGGAAAAGGAGGAGTAAAAGTAAGGGAAGAGAACAACGAGGTAGTAATAAATTCCTTTTCCGGGTCCCGTTCCATTGTTCCGGGTGATGTTCTCAACTACAACTTCGAATTGTTAATTACTCCATTTAAGGTGATTGATAATGAAAAAAAATATGGCGACCGGTATTTTCATGGTGGCGGTGCAATTGCTTCATCTAAAGTAAAGTTGGCAAAAGAACAGGGTGCCAATATAATTAACATACACCATAACGAAGATATTTATCCTTTTATAAACTATCCTTATCTTGATGCATTTAAAGATACTATTACTGAAATAGTTAAAGAGGCGCATCATGAAAATTTGAGAATGAAGTTTTATTATACCACCCGTGAACTTACAAAGAATTTACCCGAATTTTGGGCGATGTATAGTCTCAACGGAGAAGTTATTTTCCCTGGTCCCGGAAATTTAAGCCGCACCGAAGCCTTGCATCCAAAAGGGCCAAATGAATGGTACATTCATAATCTTCGTGAAAAATATATCCCCGCTTGGTATAATGAAATTAGTAGTGGAAAGTTCAAAGGTGAAATTGACCTGTCAGTAATTACAACACCCGACAGTCGTTTAAACAATTTCTACGTTGCCGGTTTAGACTGGATGGTGCAGAATATGAAGATTGACGGGGTTTATATTGATGACTCAGCTTTGGATAGGTTTACAATACGACGGGCACGAAAAATTATTGACAATAACCGTCCTAACGGACTGATAGACATGCACAGCTGGAATCATTTTAACGATTGGGCAGGTTTTGCCAGTTGCCTGAACATTTATATGGATTTGCTTCCTTATACTGACCTGGTGTGGATTGGTGAAGGTCGCGATTATAACCGAATGCCTGATCATTGGCTGATTGAAGTTTCAGGAATACCATTTGGGTTGCCGGGTCAAATGCTGGAAGGAGGCGGAAATCCATGGCGCGGAATGGTTTATGGCATTACCAACCGGGCTGGATGGACCAAATTTCCGCCCAAAAATCTTTGGAATTTCTTTGATGATTACAGGTTTGCTGAAAAGGAGATGATTGGCTACTGGGATAAGGATTGTCCGGTTAATTGCAATAACCCGTTAATAAAAGCTTCGGTTTATAAAGGAAAAGAGGATGTAATCATAGCTGTGGCAAACTGGAGTAAAGACGACCTTGATGCTTCGTTAACCATCAATTGGACGGCTTTGGGTTTGAATTCTAAAAAAGCAAGGATTTATCTTCCCAAAATTAATGAGTTTCAGGAAAAACAAACAAAAGTTGATTTAAACAAACTTATTATTCCCGGCGGGAAAGGGTATCTGATTCACCTTAAATAGATATTAAACTGTTGAACTTTAGCCAGGTGATATAAAATTTCACCTGTATTAAAAATTGCATTTTTATTAGTAACCCTAATTTATACTAAAATGAAAAGTCTGTCCAAAAAAGTGCATTTCATCTGTGCTTTTCTCATAGCAATTTCGGGGCTGACAAACGCACAGGACTGCATCAGTTACGGAACCAGTCAGTGGAATTTTGAAGGACTTGGAAATCATCGTGCTGTAATTTATGTTGAAAAACCTTCTGCTGCAGTTAAAGTTTTTGTTCCCTGGCGACGGTTGGATAATGTGGACGATAAGAATTTAATTCTAGTTGATGCATTAACGAACAAAGTGATTAAGAATATTTATTGCACTCAAAAAAATAAAGATTTCGGGGAGATTGTTTTTCAGCCTGTATCTGGCGAAGGCAAGTATTTCCTGTACTTTATGCCCGGAAAAACTACGGGAAAATGGTGGTTTCCGGATGCAACCTATGAAAAACCGGCAGACACATTTGATCCTGTATGGAAATTAAGTACTTCCAATAAAATTGATAATCAATGGGCAAAAACAATTGCCTTTGAAAGCAAAAGCGATTACCACAGTTTTAATCCAATGGAAGTGCCGGTAACTCAAACAGAGCTGGCCGACTTGTTGAATAAAAGTAAAGACAGGGAGTTTTTGATTTTTCCTGAGAACCGCAACTTCCCCGTACGCATGACCGAAACCATTCCACTTCGGTGGTATAAAAAAGGGGCAGGGTTTGATTTTGAGGGTTTTGCAATGAAAAATGAATCTTACTCCTGGCAACTGGGAATTTTTTCACCCTTCAGGGAATTAAATGATCTGAAATTAACTTTTTACGATTTGAAAAATGAGGATGGAGATATTTTGTCTTCTAAATCATTAAAATGTATAAATATGGGTGGAACAGATCATCTGGGGAACAAGTTTGTGAAAAATGTGACGGTTCCCAAAGGAGAAGTCCGGTCGATGTGGATTGTTACTGATATTAATGCAGAGCAACCTGCAGGAACTTACCTTGGCAAAGTAACGGTATCGGCAAATGGTACAAAGAGTTACGCAGTAAATGTAAAACTTCAGATTAGAGATGAGGTTGCAGAGAACAGGGGCTTCAATACGCCTCAAAACCAGTCGAGACTAACTTGGCTGGATTCGGAAATGGGTATCGACAATGAAATTGTTAAACCATTTAAACCGGTAAAATTAGAAGGAAAAACGGTTAGCATATTTGGCCGTAAACTTGTCTTTGATAAGTTTGGATTCCCCGCAAAAATCACAAGTTCCTTTACCGGTAGCAATCATTCTGCCGATGGGCCTGATAAAAATATACTTTCAGCTCCGGTTCATCTTGATTTATTTCAAAATGGAGAAATCATCAGGTTTTCATCTGCTGATCCCGAAATAATTTTTCAATCGGACGGGGTAGTGGAATGGCAAACCATTCTGACTTCAACTCAAATCGATATTGTTGTTAAAGCTAAAATGGAATGCGATGGTTACATAAATTATGAAACTAAAATAATAGCAAAGTCAGATATAAATCTTGATGACGTTCAACTTGTACTTCCGTATGAAAAAACAACTGCCAAATATCTTATGGGAATGGGTAAACAAGGTGGTTATATGCCCGAAAAGCAGGAGTGGAAATGGCAGCAGGAATATGCCAATAATATGCTTTGGATAGGAGACGTAAATGCCGGTTTGCAATTAAAACTAAAACACCTTTACCCGGACTGGAAACTTTTTACATTTGAAAAAATTGGCCCGTACAGAGATTGGAGCAACGATGGGAAAGGCGGATGCAATGTATATTCCACAAAAAATGAAGTGCTTGTTACTGCTTATGTTGGTGAAAAAAAACTGGAGAGAGGTGATGAAATGGTGTTGAATTTTGGTCTTCTTATAACACCATTTAAAACACTGGATGACAAACATTGGAAGGAAAGATATTATCATGCAGATAATAATCCGGTTACTGCCGCAAAAAACGGAGCAACCATAATGAACATCCATCATGCAAATATTTATAATCCGTATATCAACTATCCGTTTTTGTCGGGAGACACACTTAAATGGGTAGTTAATGAAGGGAATAAACTGGGTATCCGCACAAAATTATATTATACTGTCAGGGAATTGTCAACCCATGCGTGCGAGTTATGGGCAATGCGGCATCTGGATGACGAAATATATTCGCGTTCAAATGTTCTCGGATTAGCGGATACACATGAAAAAAAGGATCCCAACAGTATTTATGGAATGACAGGACATTCGTGGTTATTTGAGCACCTTCGTACAAATTATGATCCTGCCTGGCACGATCCCACAGTTGGTACGGATGGAGATATGTCAATCAGAACACAGGGGCTTTCACGCTGGCACAATTATTACATCGAAGGATTGAATTTCTTAATAAAGGAATATGGTATCCGTGGATTGTATCTTGATGGTGTGGGGTATGACAGGGAAATCATGAAACGCATACGCAAAACCATGGATAGGGCAGCTGATAGCTGTTTAATAGATTTTCACTCGGGAAATGCATTTGAACCCGCTTACGGATTAAACAGCCCCGCAAATAATTACATGGAATTGTTTCCTTATGTTAATAGTTTATGGCTTGGCGAAGGTTATGATTACAACTCAAAACCCGATTACTGGTTGGTTGAAATATCAGGGATTCCGATGGGGCTTTATGGCGAAATGTTGCAGTCGTGCGGTAATGCTTTCAGGGGAATGGTATATGGAATGTCCACGCGCTATTATGGCAGTTGCAGACCCATGAATATTTGGAAATTATGGGATTATTTCGGAATATCAGGTTCAGAGTTTATTGGTTATTGGGATGAGGCTAATCCTGTAAAAACAGGTAATAATGAAGTATTGGCCAGTGTATATCTTCAAAATGATAAAGCCATGATTGCAATTGCCAACTGGACAAATGCGGACCAGACTATAAAACTGGATATCAATTGGAAAAAGTTGGGAATAAATTTGGCTAAAGTTAAAATTGAAGTTCCTGAAATAGACGAACTGCAAAGCCCTTCAAAAGTAGATTTAAATAAACTGACCATTCCCGGGTCAGAAGGCCTGATATTAATTATTAAAGACAGCTTTTAGAATTTAACCAGTTAAACAATTCATTATGAAAAAGAAAAAAATTCAAGGCTATTTTATTTTAATACTATTCTCTTTTATTATTTCAAATCTTTCAGCGCAACCAAACGATTGGCTTTTGGGTAATTTCCCGGAAAAATCAAAGCTTGAAACAAAAAGTAACTCAGCAATAGTTCTTACAAACGGATTAATATCACGAACCTTTTCAATCTCTCCAAACGGAGCTACAATAGGATTTGACAATCTGGTAAATGATGAAACTTTGTTACGGTCTGTTCGTCCCGAAGCCCTTGTTGAAATTGATGGTATCGAATATGAAGTTGGAGGTTTAAACGGACAACCTGTTCATAATTACCTTAAAAAATCTTGGATAAAGGATATGACAGTAAACCCTGGTTCCTTCAAGTATAAAAGCTACTCAATTAGTGAAATTGAGGAGCGTTTTCAGTGGAAAAAGCGAATGGATTGGCTCCCAAAGGATATGCCATGGCCTCCAAAAGGTAAAACACTCACTATGATTTATCGGGCCGATGACAGCACAATTAATACTTTATTGGGAGATAAGGAATCTGATATTAACAGGAAGGTTTTGTTGGAGGACAGATTTGCAGTTCTTTCCCCCAATTGGGAGATATTTACTTCAGGTGCCTCGGATAGAAGTTCTTTTATTAATGAAGGGAAAGCCGGTGAGATTATGGCGATGTCGAACACTTCGGTTTATGCCGAACAACATTTGCCGGAAAATACACGTGTGATAAAATGCAAGCTCAATAACGGAACCGATATTAGCGACACTCATGGTTTGGGAATGATTGTTGTTTTCCCCGATAAAAATGTCAGACTTGCATTTTCCGGTACTTATGGGATTTCATTTTCTGATGGAGAGCAGAAACTAAATATCCGCAGAGATAGTTACACTCCTTATTATTTTCGAATGGAGATAAAAGGCAATGTTATAATTGCTTCAGTTTCGGTTGACAATTTGGTTTGGCAGGAAGTTGGTAAATCAGAAACAGATGGGAAACTTCCTGTAAAAGTCAGAATTGGAAAAACTGATATTGAGGGTGACAATTCTGATGACGAAAATAAGGGCGATCGAAGCCGTTGCCTTGTCGAAAACTTAACGGTGCTTGGCGATTTTAAAAATCAAAGTCTGTCTGAGGCAGCAGAACAATATCAGTACCTGAAAGATATTGAAGTTCGGGTTCATTATTCCATATACGATGGATTACCGCTAATCAGCAAATGGATTACAATAAACAATAACAGCAATAAAGCGATTCAGCTAAACAGTTTTACAAGTGAGCTTCTCGCGGCAATCGAACCTCGTAATGATCAAATGGAACAAGATGCCTGGTTGCTGCCCAACATAACTGTTAATACCGATTTTGCATGTGGTGGAGCAGATGAAGGTAAATCCTATGAATGGACAAAAGATCCACTCTACCTCACACAAATTGATTACCAGCGGCGCAATCCCTGTTTACTTGTGGTTAAACCCGAATATGGCCCTGATCAGACTATTAGTAGCGGGAGTACCTTCGAAAGTTACCGGGTTTGGGAACTGATTCATGATAACTGGGACAGGGAAAGAAAAGGACTTGCCCTGCGAAAAACATGGAGAACAATTGCTCCCTGGCTGACAGAAAATCCAATTCTAATGCATGTTCGGAATGCTGACGATCAGTCGGTAAAAAAAGCAGTTGACCAATGCGCCGATGTTGGTTTTCAAATGGTAATAATGACTTTTGGAAGCGGTTTTAATATAGAAGATCGTTCAGAAAAAAACCTGAGTAGAATGAAATCACTGGCGGATTATTCTCATTCCAAAGGAATTGCGCTTGGCGGATATTCCCTTCTTGCAAGCAGGCGGGTAAGCGATAAGGATGATGTTGTGATGCCGGAAGGTATGAAGCCCATGTTTGGAAATTCTCCTTGTCTTGGAAGTGAATGGGGAGAGAATTATTTTAAAACCATATATAACTTTTATGAAAAAACAGGTTGCGATATTTTGGAACACGATGGTTCTTACCCCGGTGATGTATGTGCTTCAAATGTGCATCCCGGACATGTGGGATTAGCCGACAGCCGTTGGCAACAATTTCAGACTATAAAAGATTTTTACAGATGGTGCCGTTCCAAAGGCATTTATCTGAATGTACCTGATGTGTTTTTTCTGAATGGAAGTAGCAAAACCGGAATGGGGTATCGCGAAACAAACTGGTCGTTGCCCCGGGCAGAACAGGAAATTATTGAAAGGCAAAACATTTACGACGGAACATGGGAAAAAACGCC
>Ga0116152_10004542_pt1 | contig 10967 bp, 10 predicted proteins | sample AD_UKC119_MetaG_FD_89894 | JGI IMG/M metagenome (GOLD analysis project Ga0116152, IMG submission 89894) | Active sludge microbial communities of municipal wastewater-treating anaerobic digesters from Hong Kong - AD_UKC119_MetaG | ecosystem: Engineered > Bioreactor > Anaerobic > Digestate...
GGAGCAGTTACTTTTGATGGTGCCGGTTTGGAAATACTTTTGCCGGCATTTTCAACATCGCGGGCAATAATTCTTCCATGCGGACCGGTGCCTTTTACGGTTTGAATGTCAACTCCTAACTTTTCAGCCATATTTTTCGCCAGTGGTGAAATCCTTATTCGGTGATCCAGAACATTTTCTTCCACTTCAAATTCAATCACTTTTGGTGTGTCTTCGCTTTGGGTTTCTTCAGAAACTGATTTTTCTTCGGGAGTATTTGCGCCTGGTTTGAATTCTTCGAAAGATTCACCTTTGGCCCCGATGACTGCAATGTTGGTGAGAACCGGGATTTCATCGCCTTCTTCAAAAAAAGTAGCCAGCAAAACTCCACTTTCTTTTGCTTCCTCTTCAAATGAAGCTTTGTCGGTTTCGTAGGAAAAAAGTATATCACCTTCGCTTACTTCTTCTCCTACAGATTTATACCACTGTCCCAGAATACATGATTCGACAGATTGACCCTGGCGTGGCATTATTACAGGTATTGCCATATTTTATGGTATTTTTTGATTTAGTTTTAACTTGTAAATACAAATATTATTTTTAAGTATTATTAAATTACTGAAAATCAATTTGTTTTATTTGTTTTGATTTTTGGGGTGTAAAATTATATTTTTTAACTTGTATTTACAAGTTGTTTTATTTATTTAATTTATTTTTAACTTTGAGGCCTCAATGGAACAAATTCCGCAATATCGAAAATTGTATGAACTTCTTCGAAAGCACATTGTAGATGGAGTTTATGAAGAGGGTAGTTTATTACCGTCGGAAAATGAGCTTTGTGCCTCTTATCAAATGACACGGCCAACGGTTCGGCATGCGCTCGACTCGCTGGTAAAAGACGGGATGATTTTAAAAAAGCAGGGAAAAGGAAGTATTGTAAGGAAACAAATTCAGAATATTGGAATTTTATCGATTTCAGGAACAGCTTCTGCGGTTGGGGTTCGTTACCTGAAAACTGATATTTTGCAGAAACCGGTTATAAAAACATGGCCTGAAAATTTTCCTTTTGAATTATCGGATTTGGAAAAAGAATCGGGGTGTGTATATATGGAACGACTTCGTTATGTTGAAGAGGTTCCGGTATTTTACGATATTAACCATCTGCCAAATATTTACCTTCCGCGAATTACAAACCGGTCGTTTGAAAACAAATCGCTGTTTGAAATTCTCAGAAAGAACTACCAGATTGAGGTTTTAGGTGGCGAACAAAAACTGAAAGCAATTAAGGCCGACAAATCAATTCAGAAAATTTTACAATTAAGATCGGGTCAGCCGGTTTTACATATCGAAAGAAAACTTACCACCAATAAGGAAGGATTCAATATTTATTCAACCATTTATTTTAATTCGGAAAAGCACGCCATTTTTGGAAATTTTTAAAACCAGCGGGGTAAACAAATCAGGTTGTTTTTTTTCAGTATATATTAATAATTCTACATTTGTTTACTGAATTATTAAAGTTGAAGATTTTGATCGAGGACCACATTGAGCCCATAAATATAAAAGGGAAACGGGCGACGTTCGAAAATGAGCAATACGGAAATCACGAACGAAATACTTTTGATATTTGGCTGGTTGAATCTACTAAACCAACTCCTTTGGTGATTTATATTCATGGTGGAGGTTTTGTAGGTGGCGATAAATCAAAGTATTATTCTTCTGAAGACTTGGTTCGGTTTCTCAATTCAGGAGTTTCGGTGGCAACGATTAATTATCGGTTTTTGAATGAACCTCCATATGGTATTCTTGCCAGTTTAAACGATTCCAAGCGTTGTTTGCAATATATCCGTTATCACGCAAAGAAATACAACATTGACAAAACACGGATTGCCTGTTCGGGAGGTTCGGCCGGAGCGGGAACTGCTTTGTGGCTTGCTTTTTCAAATGATATGGCCGATCCTGCAAATGCCGATCCTGTTCTGAAAGAATCAACACGGCTGCTTTGCGCAGGAGCTTTTGCAACTCAATCGACGTATGATATTTGCCAGTGGGATGACATTATCGGTCTGCCTAAAGACAAGTCGCCCGAAGAAATTCTTGCCATTGGTAGGGCATTTGGAATAAAGTCAGCTACCCGCGATGAAATTTATCATTTGTCAGAAATTCGTGCAGAGCTTGATTTTCTTGGAAAAATGGATAGAACGAGTCCGCCCATTTTTGTTTTTAACAAACAGGCAGCTGTTGTTCCTACCAATCAGGATGAATTGCATCATCATCCCTATCATGCGAGGGCCTTAAAAGAAAAGGCCGAAAAAGTTGGGATCGAAGCGGTTGTCTATGCTCCTGAAATTGGAATAATAGATCCGTCAGGTAAAGATCTGGTTGAATTCTTTTTGGATAAATTTTATAATTAAAATTCTTTTTGGTTATAAATATTCATTGCGGGTGAATATTTATTCAAAAATTATGAATACACCTTTTTAAAATCACGTAAAAAATATTCATATTTGCAGCCTTAAAAAATTGGAATAGTTACAGATACAATAAAATTTATTTTTTCAAGATGAAAGTTTTAAAATTTGGCGGAACTTCCGTAGGCTCACCCGAAAACATGCGTGCAGTAATGAAATTAGTTGCTGATGGTGAACAGAAAATTGTTGTTTTATCTGCAATGTCGGGAACTACAAACTCTTTGGTTGAAATTTCAAATTATCTTCATAAAAAAAATAAGGACACAGCGCTTATTAACATTGGCAAACTGGAAGCCAAATATAAGAAGGTAGTTAACGATTTATATGTAACTGAAAAGAGTAAGAAAGAAGGACTTGAAATTTTAAAGCATAGTTTTGATACGCTAAAATCATTTACTTCCGGCAAATTTGATATTGTTGGTGAGAACACAATTCTTGCACAGGGGGAATTAATTTCAACTCAGCTTTTCACTGTTTTGATGAACGAAAGCGGATATAATGCCAAACTAATTCCCGCACTGGATTTTATGCGCATTGATGAAGATAAAGCTGCCGATTTAGGATTTATCAGGAAGAATATAAAGAATGTTTTGACGGATTTAAATGAGGTTGATTACTATATAACTCAAGGTTTTATCTGTAGGAATTCTCAGAATGAAATCGATAATTTACAGCGGGGTGGGAGCGATTACACTGCTTCTTTGGTTGGAGCAGCCATTGATGCTGAAGAAATTCAGATTTGGACCGATATTGACGGTTTTCATAACAACGATCCTCGTTTTGTGGAAAATACAAAAAAAATAGAACAGCTTTCTTTTAACGAAGCAGCAGAGCTGGCATATTTCGGAGCTAAAATATTACATCCGTTAACCGTGCTTCCGGCAAGAGTGCATAATATTCCGGTTCGTTTGAAAAACACAATGAACCCGACTGACAGTGGCACTTTAATTACATCTGAATCGGACGGAAAGGGAATTAAAGCTGTTGCTGCAAAAGACGGAATTACAGCAGTAAAAATACGCTCGGGAAGGATGTTGATGGCGTATGGCTTTCTGAAAAATGTTTTTGAGGTTTTTGAGAAATACAAAACACCTATTGATATGATTTCCACTTCGGAAGTAGCTGTTTCACTTTCGATTGATAATACTAAATATTTAAGCCATATTACCGCAGAACTTGACCATTACGGAACTGTTGAAATCGATAATGATATGACTATTATTTGTATTGTTGGCGATATTATTCAGGAAGAAAAAGGTTTTGCATCGAAAGTGTTTCATGCGCTTGACGGAATTCCAATTCGAATGATTTCTTATGGTGGAAGCCGTTATAATATTTCAGTTCTGGTTCCGACAGCTCAAAAGAAAAAAACGTTGCAAGCACTCAGCGATAACTTGCTGAATCATAACTAAAGTTGGTAAATTTCACCGGCTGAATACCTCGAGGTCAGTATTATTTTGAATTTCGATTCGAGTGGTTTGATTTCGTTGTAAGCTATTTCAGGAGTATTGTTTTCTTTCGATAAGTGACTGAGAAATACAAGTTGCAGGTTTTCGCCTGCATGGTTTGCTAACAGTTCGAAAGCCTGTTTGTTGGATAAGTGGCCGTTAGTGGAAGCAATTCGTTGTTTTAAATACCACGGATATTTGCCTTCCTGCAACATTTTCTCGTCATAGTTGGTTTCAAGGAATAATCCATCGCAAGCCCGAAGATGAGATTTTACATTTTCGCATGGTTCTCCAATGTCGGTAAAAACACCAATGTTTTTATTCCCATATTCAACACGAAAAGAACAGGGTTCCGAAGCATCGTGGTTTTTTAGAAAAGAGTGAATCTGGAATTCTCCGACCGTTATTTTATCGCCTGGTACGAAGAATTTTGGATAGTCGGGGCGCATATTTTTGTATGCTCCATAATAGGTTTTTGCGGTAACATAAATTGGAATATTTAAATGTTTGCCCATCACCCTGGCACCGGTCATGTGGTCGCTGTGTTCGTGCGAAATAAAAATAGCTTTAATTTTAGCCTGGTCTAATTTTTTTTCATTCATTCTTACAAGTATCTGTCTTTTCGAGATACCTGCATCAATAAGAACAGCATCTTTTTCATTTCCAATATAATAACAGTTTCCGTTACTCCCCGATGCAATCGCACAAATTTCCAACATTCCGTAAATGATTTAATTCTGCTAAAATAGTCAAAATTCACCGGTTGAGTTAATGTATTCCTTCGATGCAAAATACCTTCTCCAAAACTTGAAGTGAGTTAACGATGTTAATGTTATAAACCTGCTGAAAAATCGAAATCGCATTAAAAAATGTAAAATATTGTATGAAGCGAAAATGATGGGGATTCCGGTAAAGAGAATCAGGCTGTAAAAGATGAGTTGATAATGGTTTGCAATTGCCGGGAAGTGCTTTACCAGTTCGCTTAAAATAAAAAACGGAACAACAGAAAAAACCAGCCACCAGATAACAAATGTGAAAAAATGAGGTGTTTGTATGGCGCGCTGCGGACACACATTCATACAATGCATGCAACTTTCACATTTTCTTGTCCAAAATGGTCGGTTGTTTTTCATTTCAACGGCATGAACCGGGCATTCTTTCTCGCAAATCCGGCAACTGTTACAATTGTAGTCGGCAATAAAAGTTTTTGCAAGGGCAAACCGGCCATAAAAAAAGTATGCAACCGAAATTGGGCTTATCAACAGATCGATTGGCAATGATTGAAGTCCTTTATATACAGGCATTCCTGTCAGTATTTTTTCAGAGAAAGTCTGAGTTATTCTCCTGCACCGTGAGACAACGGAATCAACAACTTTTTGTCGCAATCCGGGATGGAGTGAAATCCAGTTGGAAGGCAAATCCATGGGTTGAACCCCGATGATTTTATATCCTTTCGATTTCAGAATTAAGGCTGGGACCAATTGTGCCAGGCCACTCAATCCCGGCATAAATAGTTTTGATAATTTCATTCCCGCCCTTGTATTTACCAAGAATATGTTGTTTTTTGATTTTGGAAACCGGAGAAGAAAATTAACGACAATGGGAGGAGCATTAAATCCGTGCGTGGGATAACAAAAGCCAATCAGTGTATTTTGTTTAATTGTGGAAGAATCTACTGTTAAAGAGGGCGTAATTTTTTCAACAGTTACCTTTAACTGTCTCGACTTTGCCACATTTGCAATCCAGTTGGCAACAGCAAGGGCATTTCCTGTTCCGGTAAAGTAGTAGATATGTAGTTTATTGTACATGCCAATGTTTGAAACATTGACTTAAAATTACAAAAGAATAATAAACTTTTGTTGGCTATTTTACCAATTTCGAAATTGCCCTGAATTCAGCAGCCGAAGAAGAACGTGTAAGTTCAAACAGAATCGATTCATAGGAAGTCATCATAATTCCTTCAAAACGGAACCGTTCTTTTGCCAGTTCAATATTTTCAGCTTTTCTTGATGAAACGCAATCCATTACAACAATCGGATTCAATCCGGCTTCTTTTATATCAACCGCTGTCTGCAAGACACAAACATGCGATTCAATTCCGCAAATAATTACATTTTTTGCATCAAGTTGCTCAAATTGCCTGGTAACGGAGGTTTCGTCGTAGCAACTGAAGTCGCGTTTTTCAATAAACTCAAAACCCGGAATTATCGATTTTATTTCTTCAAGTGTTTCTCCCAATCCTTTAGTGTATTGTTGAGTAACAAGTAAGGGAATCTGTAACGTTTGTAGTCCCTGAATCAATATCTGGCAATTTTCCAGAAACTTTTCTTTTTCCCACATTACTGGGAATAGTCGTTCCTGAATATCAATTACTAATCCAATCGTATTTTCTCGTGTAATTCTCATAATTTTTCATTTTTGAATTTTGAACTCAGAATTCATTTTCGCCAGCAATCTTGATTTATCGCCTAAATAACCGCCATGATGACGCTTGGCATAATCCTCGCTGGTGAACCCTATTTTCTGCATCATTGAAACAACGAGTGCGTCACCAATTACTGTCATAACCGTTGTAGAAGTAGTTGGTGTTAAATTCAAAGGACAAACTTCTTCCGGATTTCCTGTATAAATAAATGCATCGGCGCTTTTTGCCAGTACACTTTCCGGATTACTGGAAATTACAATTAAGGGTAGGTTTGGATGTAAATCTTCAGCCAAATCCACAAGCTCAATAATTTCACGTGTTTTACCTGAGTTCGAAATCAGCAGAAGAACATCACTTTTTTGAACAATCCCCAAATCTCCATGTTGCGAATCGCTGGGGTGCAGAAAAACTGCGGGTGTCCCGGTAGAACTGAAAGTTGTTGCAATATTTGCCGCAATTTGTCCGGCTTTTCCCATTCCGCTTGTCACCAGTTTCCCGTTTTTCAAATGAACCCGTTCGAATATAAATTCTATTGCTTTTTGAAAGTTTTCGTTAACCGGAATATTTTTTATGGCTTGTGCTTCGTGCTCAATCACCCGCCTGATTGTTTCTTCCATTTTCTGTTTTCGTTTTGCTGCAAAACTAAGCGAAAAAAATATTAATCATCGTATTCGGCTTTATAAAGTTTGTTAACCTTGAATAACAGATAAAAAGGTATCAGAAACCTTTACGTCAATTGCTAAATGTCAAGAAAAAAACCGACATATTTATGGTTATAGATTTTTAAATATTTGTTACTTTTGCCGAACATTTTTACTTTTCATTCTAAAAAACAATAATGAAGATTCACGAATATCAAGCCCGGAATTTATTCAAGAAATACGGGATTCCGGTACCGGAAGGCGATGTATGCCATTCGGTTGACGAAGTCAAGAAAAAAGTTTCTGACGACGACAAACTAAGAGTTGTAAAAGCACAGGTTCATGTTGGTGGACGAGGGAAAGCCGGTGGAGTTAAACTGGCAAAAACAAAGGCTGAAGCTATTGCCGCAGCAGAGCAAATTCTTGGGATGGACATCAAAGGACTAACTGTGGAGAAAGTGTTGGTAGCTGAAGCTGTTGACATTGAAAAAGAATTTTACATTGGTTTAATAAACGACCGAAACACTAAATCGGTAACATTGATGGCAAGTGCCGAAGGTGGAGTTGAAATTGAAGAAGTTGCAAAAAACTCACCAGAGAAAATCATTAAAATGGCTATTGATCCAACCATGGGATTGATGGATTGGCAGGCACGCAAAATTGCATTGCAATTGTTCAGTGATCCGAGCCAGGTGCGCCAGGCTGCTGGGATTTTCGTAAAACTATATCAACTTTATGTCGATACCGATTCTTCACTGGCAGAAATTAATCCACTGGTGCTTACACCGGATAAAAAGGTAATTGCTATCGATGGTAAAATGAACTTCGATGACAATGCACTATTTCGTCAGCCGGAAGTTTTAAGCATGCGCGAAGTTTCTCCAGATGAAAAGAAAGAGATTGAAGCTTCTGCAAAAGGCCTTTCTTACATTAAACTAGACGGAAATATTGGTTGTATGGTTAACGGTGCCGGTTTGGCTATGGCAACCATGGACATGATAAAATTGTACGGTGGCGATCCGGCAAACTTCCTTGATATTGGTGGTTCATCCAATCCGCAGAAAGTTGTGGAAGCAATGAACATCCTTTTGGGCGATAAAAATGTAAAAGCGGTTATGATTAATATTTTTGGTGGAATTACCCGTTGTGACGATGTTGCACGCGGTTTGGTAATTGCATTGGATGAAATTAAAACCGATATTCCGATTGTTATCCGCTTATCCGGAACAAATGCAAAAGAGGGTCTTGAAATTATCAAAGAATATGGATTGCCGACAGTTTCTACCATGAGTGAAGCTGCTAAAAAAGCGATTGAATTAAGTCAGCAGTAATTCAGATTTGAATGTTCAAAGTTTAAAGTAAAGAAAATGAGTATATTAATAAATAAAGATACCAAAGTAATTGTACAGGGAATCACCGGTCGCGACGGCGCATTTCATACCAGTAAAATGAAAGCATACGGAACCAACATTGTTGGCGGAATTTCTCCTGGTAAAGGTGGAAGCGAAGTGGAAGGCGTTCCTGTTTTTAATACAGTTGAAGATGCTGTAAAAGCAACCGGTGCCAATGCATCAGTAATTTTTGTTCCTGCACCTTTTGCCGGTGATGCTATTTTGGAAGCCAGCTATGCCGGTGTGGATTTAGTAGTGTGTATTACTGAGGGAGTTCCGGTTCAGGATATGATCAAAGTTACTCCTGTTCTGAAACAAAATAATACAAAACTGATTGGTGCCAACTGTCCGGGATTAATTACTACTGACGAATGTTTGATCGGAATCTTACCAGGCGGAATCTTCAAAAAAGGAAACATCGGTTTAATTTCACGTTCCGGCACCTTAACTTACGAAGTTGTAAATATGCTTTCGGAAAGTGGTTTGGGACAAACAACCTGTGTTGGAATTGGTGGCGATGCAGTTTCGGGCTTGTATTTCAAAGATTTACTTGAAATGTACGAAGCCGATCCGGAAACAAAAGGTGTTGTTTTAATCGGGGAAATTGGTGGTGACGCAGAAGAACAGGCAGCTCAGTTCATTAAAGATAATATGACAAAACCGGTAGTTGCGTTTATCGCCGGTCAGTCAGCTCCTCCCGGAAAACGTATGGGGCATGCCGGTGCAATTATTTCAAGCGGTTCAGGAACTGCTGAAGAAAAAATTAAGGCATTTAATGCGGCAGGAGTACCGGTTGCAAAAGAACCCGGTGAAATCCCCGGTTTAATGAAAATGAAATTAGGCCTTTAAGTTGATAAAACCAGAGTAAAAGTAATAAACCGGTTGCTGAAAAGTAGCCGGTTTTTTTCTTTTACTCATTTCCTTCTATAACAATACTTCCATCGTTTTTACCATCTATTTTTATAGTTCGGTTTTCACCCTGAAGAAGATTATTTTTGATGATGATATTTCTTGATTTGTCAGCATCAATATGAACAGCTGCAATTTGGTCGGCTGTGGTGTAAATAATATTATCGGCAATAAGGTAGTCTCTTGTATATGTATTGGAAGGATCGCTTGCCGCGTTTACAGTAATATTGGCATTCCAAATTCGATAATTTGTATTTCCATTGGGTTTTCGGCCATTTTTATCGAAAATATTTCCGGTTACCGTAAGTCCGGCACTGTTAGGAGCCCATAAACCTTGTCGCCCACTGTTTGAAACAACATTTCCAATTAAAGTGCAGTTAAATGAGCCTCGTTCAATGGTAACACCTCGCGAACCATTATTTTTAATAATGTTGTTAGCAGCGGTAACTTCAAGGCACCCTTCCAGAAAATAGCCTCCCATTTGGGCACTGTACACTTTATTATCGGTAAATTGTCCCCGTTTACATTTATAAAAATGTGTTCCGTCCGAACGGGAACGTTCAAACCGACAGCCTCGAACAGTGAAGTCGTTTACATAGTAAAATGCCACTGAGCCTTGGTCTTCTCGCACGCTGCCTGGTTCTGTTCCTGGTTTATCACTTTCATAATCGCCATAAAAATTACAGCAATTGTCAATGTAAGTATCGGTTACCCAAACATCTGAAATGGGAGATTCTTCTTCGCCAAACAGTCCGATTCCATTGCTCGTCAGGTCGTGTATGTACATGTCTTTTATTCTGATATTGTCAGACTGGCCACTTATAAATATTCCTCTGATGTTTACTCCCTCTTTCCATTTGTCGTTTCTGCCAGAAATTTCACCCCCAAAGAGATTTAGGTTCTTAATGTCGTTTCCAATAAAAACCTGACCGTCGGAATCACATTTTTCATCAACAATGAATACAGCACCGTACATGGTTATTGTTAGGTTTGAACCTATTTTTAGTCCTTGTTCATCCACAAGGTATTGCATGGCCGGAAATACAAGAGTTAGTTTCGTTTTTATAGCCGAGTCAATGGCTTTTTGTAGGTATTCCCTGTAGTTTACAGAACCATCTGTTAAATAATTCTCCGGCAGATAATCCGTTACGTAAATATTTTGGATTGGTGTATTGCCTTTGGCAAAAATTGAATGGTTCGTCAGCAGTGTACAAATAATAAGTAAAAGGTAGCTGGTTTGTTTCATCAGGTATATTTTTTATTTTTTAAATTTAAAACAATCCCGGAATATTTATATGAAACTTATTGATTGGTTTTTATGATATATTGAGCAGGAGAACATAAAACTTTTCTTAAGTAAAATGGTATTATTTCCATTGCAATTGGAAAGTGTTAAAAGAGCTGTTTGTTTAATGGCAATATCATTTAAAGTGCTTAAATACTTTAATAAAATTCGAATGTTGGGATTCTTGTTGTTTAATTATTTTTTCAAAAGTTTAAATGCATGGTTCCAGCTATTTTTCACAAAACCGGGAATACACCAAAGGATTGCCAGCGGTTCAATGGCACGGGCAGCTTCAACCGTTCCCATGTCCTCAGTTTCCCAACCAAACTTGTCGAGGATATCGGTTACTTCTTTTTTTGCTTCCGCGTTATTACCACAGATAAACATGGTCGGTTTACTTTCAAAATCAGGATTAACC
>Ga0116152_10004545_pt1 | contig 10963 bp, 7 predicted proteins | sample AD_UKC119_MetaG_FD_89894 | JGI IMG/M metagenome (GOLD analysis project Ga0116152, IMG submission 89894) | Active sludge microbial communities of municipal wastewater-treating anaerobic digesters from Hong Kong - AD_UKC119_MetaG | ecosystem: Engineered > Bioreactor > Anaerobic > Digestate...
GCGACAAGAATCGTGTCACCGGGCGACGCCGCGTTGATCGCGTTCTGAATTGTCGCCTGATCCGCCGGGACGTTGATCGTCGCGGCGAACGCGCTGCTCGCCAGACTCACGCCTGCGAACAGCGCGAGACCATAAATTCGATAAATACCTGTCCGTTTCATTTGCATGTTGGGTTCTCCCATGGCTCCCAAATCCTGATTTTGAGACATCTCCCGTCGCCGCTGCGCGAATCGCCCCTGGTGAAGACGACTGAGCCGATCGCTCGGCCATCGCCCCCTGCGGGCGCTGCTTCCTTCGCACTGAGCGGCCTGACGCGCGTCACTGTCAAATCAACGCGTCAAAACTCCCACGATGGGTTGTAAATCGCTGATTACGGCGGAACCGCCGAAGATAACCGTCTTGAAGGCGACGCAACGCGCCACCCGATCACGCAGATACTCCTACCATCCCCGTTCGTTCTCAAACAGTTTGAACGATGTCGGCCGATACAGCAAGAGTTCAAACGCATGTTGAGCCGCCTCGCTCCTGAATCCACATCGATCGCGCAACGAATGCGCTGAGCCTTCGCCCCTGCACGCCTGACATAGCCATGCAAGCGCCAGGCCAGAGTCGATATGAGGCCCCATAACAACCACAGACACGCCCCGCCGCCGTTGGCGCGACAGGAACTGGGTGGATTGGCCCACCTTCGCGCGAGAGAGGGTAACAATTCCCCACCCATCGCGCGTCACCGGGAATTCCATCCCCACGGCGCAATCCGGGAAGCTAAGCGACACCAATCAGCAATCACTCACGCGTTCAGCGCCGCGCGACCAAATCGCGACGCGATCGGTGTCGAATCCGGATCAGGCCGATCACGAACAACGGCATGAGGGCCGCGCTTCCTGCGCCGCAGCCACAGGTGTCCGGCGTCGGCTGAGGTCCGGGCGCGGCGTTGTCGTTTCCGTTGTCGACGTTGTCGTTCGCGTTGTCCGTGTTGCCGTTGGTGTTGTCCGAGTTGTCGTTCGCATTGCCGGCGTTGTCGTTGACGTTGTCATCGGGCGGCGGCGGAAGCGGACAACCGTCCTCGTCGACCGGCGCCCCCGACGCGGTTTGCGGACACCTGTCCTCGCAATTCGGAACACCGTCGCCGTCGAGATCCGGCGGCGACGACAGTTCGGGCGTCGTGTTGACAAAACCGGCGACCTCCAGCACATCAAACCAGTTGTCGATCGCATCGATCGCGTGCTGGGCGTCGGCATTCTCGCTGATGATGGAGCGGCCGGTCACATCCGACAGATCGTTCCTCCGCATCGTCACGGAGGCTGTCTCGTGGATATCGAAGATCACGACGCCTTCCGCAATATTCCGGAAGCAGTTGTCGTCGATGCTCAGCCGCGTGGACTGACCGAGGGGCTCGAACGTGCGCAGGCCGACGCCGATGATCGGGCCGGGGTAAACGCGGTTCTGACTGACGTCCACGACACTGCCGTCGATATGCTGGTTCAGGCGGACGCCATAGTCGCTGAATCCATCGATGTTGTTGCTCCTGACATTGACGACACAGCCTTCAGTGATCTCACCGCCGAAGAGCAGGCCGTTGGCGGCGCCGTACAGATCGTTGTGCCGGAAGGTCGCGACGCACGCGTCGTCGATATAGTCGGACACGAACACGCACGCCTCACTGAATCCGGAAATCGTATTCAGCGAGAAGTCCAGTTCGCTCCCATATTCGAGGTAGTCGATCATAAAGCCGTACGACGCGCCGTCGGCGTGCCCAGTGATCGTGTTCCTGTAAACGTCAAGGTCCGCCCCCTCGTACAGCTGATTCAGATAGAGCCCCGCCATGGCGCCGCCGTTGTCGCGAACGCCGCTGATCGTGTTGTTGCTGATCGAACTGAAGAACACGCCGTACTCGATCTCGTCCGCGATATACACGCCGTAATCGGCGCCCGCATCGGCGCCCGAAAGGACGTTGTTGTCGCAGACAATATCGCTGTGATAGATCGATCGCGTATGGAGGCCGAATTCCCTGAAACCGGAAATGATGTTCCCGACACACTCGAGATACGACCCGTAAACAACATCACCCGCGAGATAGACGCCGTAGGCGGAAGAGATCGCCGAGGCCGCCCGAAGCGTGTTCTCACTGATGTACAGGGCGCCGCCCTGCTCGACATCGCCGTCGATATAAACGCCGGCGTTTCTGTAGTTTTCGCAGGTGTTCCGGCGGATCTCGGCCGTCGACCCGTTTCCCACGTAGTGGACGTAGATCGCATCTTCGGGACCGTTGTTCGCGTCGATGGAATTATCGCGAACCCACAGGTAACTCCCGGTATCGACATCCCCGACATGGACGCCGTACCCCGATGACGGGCTGGGCCGCGCCGTCATCAGGTTCGCCTCGACAACCGCCGAAGCGCCATCCGCGAGGTCGCTGATCTCCACACCGTATTCGTCGAACCCCTCGATCGTGTTCCCGCCGATCACCAGATCCGCCCCGTATCGAAGCGTATCACTGATATTGATCCCGTGCGGCGACCCCGCCGCGAGATCAGACTGAAACGTGTTGTTGGTGATCAGGCATGTCGCCCCGTATTCGATGTAATCGTCAAAATACAGACCGCTCCGCTGATAACCCGTCACGCTGTTGCCGTCCACGAGCAGTGTCGCGCCATCGTCGAGGAAGTAGAAGTAGAGACCGTCGCGATCGGCGCCGTTCATGTTGATGACGTTCCCCGTAACTTCGCCGGCGCCACCCCCATCCTGGATGTCGCTCCAGTAGAGACCGTAGGCGCTGACGCCGCCCGGGGCCGCCGTCAGAGCATTGTCGCTGACGACGCATCGACCACCCCCTTCGCTCAGGCCCTGCATGTAGATGCCGTAAGTCTCAAAGCCGGAAATCGTGTTGCCTGCAATCTCGACGTTCGGTCCGAAGTGAAAGTAGCCGGCGAAATACATGCCATAGCTGGCGCCGGCGCCCTCAAGCGTGTTCCCGCTGAAACGATAGACGCCGCCATTTTCCAGTTGGTCCTCGACATCGATACCGAAACCGTCGAACCCTGATACGTCATTGAACCGCACATCCAGCATCGCGGCTTCCGAATAGCGGTGGTATATCCCGTGAACAGCGCTGTTTCCGGCGATCGTGTTCTCCTCGACATCCACGATCGAGTAATAGACGTCAAGAACGGCGACGCCGTCGCCACTGAAGTCGCGGATTTCATTGTTGTTGATCAGGACCACGCATCCATCCCGGATGTCATCGAAGCGCACGCCCGTGGCCCCGCCACCCGCGATGACGTTCTCCGTGATCGTCACGATACCGCCGTAGCTCACGTTCTCGACGTACACAGAAGAGACGGCGGCGGCGTTGATCGCGTTCCCGCTGACATCCAGCCTTCCGCCTGAATCGACATAGTTCAGGTGGAATCCGCGTTCGAGATCGTTGACCTGGTTGTTGGTATACGACAGTGTCGACTGTTCCTCGAGATACCTGTCGCATTCGAAACCGAATCCGCTCCCCCCGACGCCATTGAACGTGTTGTTGTCGATCACGACATCGCTGCTGTGAATGTTCTCCACGAACAGCACGGCCTCGTCCGTCATGTCGTTCACGACGTTGCTCTCGATCCGAACCGTCGCCCCGTAGAACGACGCCGCGCCAATCGTCCCGAAGATCGTCGACTCAAAACGCATCGGCGTCGCAAACGAAAATGGTCCGCCACCGCTGGCGAAGACGTTGCCCTGGATGTTCAGGCTCACATCCGCAATGGCGGCGTTGCAGCGGACGCCGGTCGCGGCGCCCTGGGCGACGAATCGATTGCCGGCAATCGTTGTCGGCGCCGCGGCGTCCACAGCGGGGGAACCGATCGACGCGCCCTGGATGACGACGACGCTCGCCGCCCCGGCGTCCTGATGCTCGATTCGGAAGCCCTGGTCAGGTCGCCCGAGTGTCACCCCCGCCGCCCCGATTGTGACGATGGGGCTGCCGGCGCCGGGCGCGGCCACGATGGCCGTCGCATTGCGCCCTCCTGATGAGACGATCTCGAGGTTCGCCTCATCGACGAGGATCGTCTCGTGATAGACGCCGGGCGCCACGAGAATCGTATCTCCCGCCGACGCCGCATTGATGGCGCCCTGAATCGTCCCATGATCGGCCGGAACATGAATGGTCGCCGCCGCGACGAATGACGGCGCGCACAAGACAGATAGCGTCAACGACACAATGAGCCCCTGACGGGATAAGCGTGTCATCGTCTGTTCCTCCCCTGGCGAGGTTGTTGAATCTGAGAATCGAGATCGCGCTGGACTGCGCCGTCCCATCCCGTGCGGGTCACGTGAGCGAGCGATCGTCGAGTCTGCGCCTCCGACGCGTCGCATCATCGCAGGATGGGTTCTGTTGCGCCGGTCGGCGCCGCATTCTGAATCGTATCCGATCGCTGCGCCCGGGCGCCGGATGATGAAAGTGCGCCAATGTTGTCCCAAGCCATACAATGACCGGAGCGCCGCCAGGGTTGGCCGGCGCCCCGACGAACGGAAAGTGGGATCGAAATGCCGGAAACAACATGGAGCGCCGTAGACGACTATCTGATCCAGGCGCTTGCGCCGGAAGCGGCGGACCTCGCCTGGGCGCTGGAGGCCAACGCCATATCGGGGCTGCCCGCGATAGATGTTTCTCCGACGCAGGGAAAACTGCTGCAGTTGATTGCCGCCATGATCGGCGCCAGACGCATCCTGGAGATCGGGACGCTGGGCGGCTACAGCACGCTGTGGATGGCGCGCGCCCTGCCGCCCGAGGGCCGGATCGTCACGCTTGAGCTCGACCCGCGACACGCCTCGATTGCCCGAGACAATTTCCGACGGGCGAACCTGTCGGATCGCATCGACCTGCGCGAAGGCCCGGCCATGGAATCGCTCCACGCCCTGATTGCGGCGAACGCCCCGCAATTTGATTTCGCATTCGTCGACGCGGACAAACCAAACAACCCCCTCTATTTCAACGCCTGTATGAAGCTCGTGCGTCCCGGCGGTGTGATCTTGTTCGACAATGTCGTGCGGGAGGGCGCCGTGATCGACGAATTCAGCGACGACCCGCGTGTCCTCGGCGTGCGACAGCTGTTCGAGATGATCGCCGCCGAACCCCGCGCCAGCGCGACGGCGCTTCAGACAGTCGGAAGCAAGGGCTACGACGGACTTCTGCTGCTGAGGATCCGCAACGACGCCGCCTAGGCGCCTCGCCGTCGGCGGGTCCGCGCGACGAGGTCATTGCCGCGCCGCCAGCCACAGTTCGAGGTATTCGAAGGGGTCCTCCGGCGACGCCGCGGCCTCCTGATAGACGCGCAGCGTTGAACCCCATTGTTGGTTCGTCGCCTCGAACACATCGTCGAACAGTGTCTGCCGTTCGTTGTATCGGCGATAGAGAAGCACGAACGCGTTGTTCGCCGGCATGTTGTGCAGCAGACCGTAGCGTTCCCGGTACTGCAGCGAGGGGGCGATCTGATTCGTGAACGTCGATCTCGCCTCCTCGAACATCGTCGCCTTGTTCGCCAGTTTCTGATCCGCCGAGATGTCCGACGCGTACATCGCATCAAGACGATCCGCAAGATCCTGCATGAACGCCGTCACGATGTCATCGTCGGCGTATCGCGCGGCCGCCTCGATCGCCCTGGCCGAGCCGGCGCCGTCGCGCGACTCGAAATACCATTCCGCCGCGCGTCGGCCAACGTAGGTGGCGACACTCTCGTTGTAGCGGCTGTCGAGGTCCGTGCCATCGTCAGATCGGCCGACGGTCCGATGTGTCAGTTCGTGAAACACAAGCGTCGCCAGATCAATCTCATCCCGATCGAGCATCGGCGACAGTATCGGGTTGGGCAGGACGGCGAGGCTGTAGGCGTCGAGTTCATACATGAAGGCGTCCATGCCCCAGAACTCCAGCTCGCCCACTTTGGATTCCGCCGAGCCGCGATCGAAGTAGTTCAGAAACGGGACCGAGCCGAAAAATGGAAACTCCCACAGGATGGGTTCGAGGGCGTCGCGCCGCGAGGCGGAGACGCTGAACGCGACCGGGGCGCCGCCCGCGTCGTAGAACAGTTCAAATGACGTGTCGACGTTGAGACGGATCTGATCCCGCGCGAACTCGCGTAATTCGACGACGCTCTCCAGACCTTCACGTGTCGTCATCGCCGTGCGACTGTCGGCGATCGCGTCTTCGACCGGGACGGCGCCGAACAGGATGCCGGCCTGTCCGCCGATGGCGTGCAGCGCATAAAACACATCGAGCCCGCAGCCGGCCGCCAGCGCCGGCAGCGCGAGCGCGCAGACCAGCCTGCCCGGCCAACGATGCGCCCGGGACCGCCGTCGCGCGGAGGCCTCAAAACCCACATGGGGCGACGTTTCGCACATACGGCGTATTTGAACCGAATTGCCGCGACGACAGAAGACGGCCGAGCCGCATTGGCGGCAATCGGCTCACGGAACAATGGACAAGCCGGATCCGTGAAAGACGGCGAACCTCTCCGGGCGCGTGACGTTCCGCGGCGCCCCGTTGCAATATGGAGCATCGACGCATGTTTCACCTGGTGAACCTGGACCGACGTACGCGATCCTTCATGCTGCTGGAATTCCGCCGGGACATCCGCGAGGGGTCGCTGTATGTCAGCCCGCGACTCAGCCCCGCAGGGCGTTCCGTCTACCACAACCTGATGCGCGACGCCATCGAGTCAGGCTCCCCGGAATCGCTGGCCCTCGCCCTGGGGAGCCCTCGATACTTCAACGTGATGGAGCTTCGGCGCACGATGACCGGGACGCCTGAGCGGGTACGCGTCCCGTCGACGGCGGCGCTTACGCTCGCGGAAGGTGAATTCAATCGATTCTATATCCGCGGGCTCTGTCGACGCGCCATCGACGACGGCGTGCGGCGCCTCATCATCTATCGCGCAAAGGCGGTACACGATCCGAGAGGCGAATCGCAACAGTACATCGGGGAGGCGATCGATCCCGTCACGCTGCTACAGGACCTGCGCGACAACCTCGACACGCGTTCCGGGGCGCCAATGGGGCCGAATTCGGGACTCAGTGTTCGAATAGATGAAGACGCGCGCCGGCGCCCGGATGGATCACGCGCCGGTCATGGATGAGACGCCGAAGTTCGAGATTACATTCCGAACCGTCTCCAGGAATCGCGGTCGATCGATCGGCTTCGTGACATAGTCATCGCATCCGGCCTGGATGCAGCGTTCCCGATCGCCGCCCATCGCGTTGGCCGTCAATGCAATGATGGGATAGTCATAGTCGGCGTCTCGAAGTTCGCGCGTTGCGCCGTAGCCGTCCAGAACGGGCATCTGCATGTCCATCAGGATTGCGTCGAAGGGCATGGAATCCCGGTCCATCGCCAGGGCCTGGTCGACCGCCTGGCGGCCATCCGCGACGACATGGACCTCGGCGCCCGCTTTTCGCAGGACCAGCGACAGGAGTCGTTGGTTGTCGAGTCCATCTTCCGCCAGGAGGATGCGGGTTCCCAACAGGGGTTCCGTCGCTTCCGTTCGGACAACGGGAGGTCTTGCGACGCTCGTTCCCTGTGGCGCGTAAACGAGCTTTGTTCGGTCGAAGCGGCCCGTGGCGATTCGCACGGTAAAGACGCTTCCCTTGCCAAATTCGCTTCTGACGGCGATTTCGCCGCCCAGCAGCGCCGCCAGCCGCTTGCTGACCGCGAGCCCGAGTCCCGTCCCGCCGAACCGGCGTGTCGTCGAGTCGTCGGCCTGAACGAAGGGGTTGAAGATCTTGCTCAACTGCTCCGACGACATCCCGATGCCGGTATCGACCACATGGAAAACCAACTGCGGCTCAGTGTCGTCCGCCAGGGCGACGTCAATGCGAACCTCGCCCTCCATCGTGAACTTGATGGCGTTGCCGACGAGATTGATGAGGATCTGTCGGAGCCGCGTCGGGTCAGATTCGACGCGATCGGGAATGGGAGTCAGAAATCGAATCGAAAGATCGACGCCCTTCGCGCACGCCCGCTCATGCATCAGCGACTCAATGTCAGCCAGCATTTCCGAAGGCGAGAAGTCGATCCGCTCGACGCTGAGTCGACCCGCTTCGATCTTGGAAAGATCCAGAATATCGTTGATCAACTGAAGCAGATGGCGACCGTTTCGCAGGATCGTATGGATAATGGCGTGCGCATCCCCCGGGGCATCGCAGGGAATTCCGCCGTCCAGCAGCCACTCGGAGTAGCCGAGAATCGCCGTCAGCGGCGTGCGAAGCTCATGGCTCATGTTCGCGAGAAACGCCGATTTCGCGTTGTTCGCCTGTTTCGCCTCGGACGCCATTCGACCGGCATAGTCCGCCTGCTCGCGCAGCTGCGCGTTGGCCCGTCGGATATCCACTTCGAACTGTTTCTGCGCGGAAATGTCAGTCGCAATCCAGAGAAACCCCTTCAGTTCCCCATGCTCGCCACGCATGACACTCGTCTTGAGATTGACGGGAACGCGTCCGCCGTCGCGACGGATGAAGGTCCACTCCCGCTCTTCGACGGCGCCGCGCCGGGCGCCGCCCGCCAGGGCTTCGAATTCCGCCGATCCGGCGGCCCCATCGACCGCCCATTCGTGAGATTCGCGTCGGAGTTCGTCCGGATCGTGCCATTGCGTCGGCTTCACGCGACCGACGACATCCTCGACCGCATAGCCCAGCAGTCGTTCCGCGCCGGTATTGAAGTGCGTGATGAGACCGTCCGTATCCGTCGCGTAGATCGCGACGGTCGTCGCCGCGTCCATAATGCTCTGGAGCCGGGCGGTCGTATCCTTCAGTCGCGACGCGATCGCAACGACGACGGACTCCTGAACCTCCATCGTCTCCTCGATCACATGATCGCGAATACTCGCAAGCCCCGGAACACGCGCGTCATGCACTTCATTCCAGTGCACGCTGTGCGCGGGCGCCCCGGCCTCATCGGCGTCGAACAGCCGCCGAGGTTCCGGATGCTCCCAGAACGCCAGTTTGACGGAGAGCGCGAGGGGCTGAAACAGCTCCGCGACCTGCGCCGAAATCCTGATGCGAAGAAAGAGGATAATGGAGAAGACGGTTCCCGAAGGCAGCGCGCCGCCGAATGCAAGCACGGACACGACGCCGTGCGGAATCACAAACTTCTCCTGCGAGGGCACCCAGCGACTGCCGCGCGCATCCGGTACGTGAAAGACGCCGAACTGCCGCTTGATGAACGCGTCGGGGCGATCCGAGGAATCCTGAAAGTAGAGATCGCCCCTGATGCCGAACTGATCGACCATCCCTTCGATCATCGGCGCCCGTTTCAGCGCCTCGGCGTCCTTCATGGCGATGGCGCGATGCCCCGTTGATCTGCGTCGATCGTCCCATTCCGGCCGGGCGCCGCGAGTCGCGATCAACGAAAGGCACTGCATGTCGTCGAAGGGTGTTTCCCCGGGCCCCATCGTTCCTCGCGCGATTTCCTTCAGTTCGTCGTCCAGGCGCCCGTAGCGATGCGTCTTGAAGACACGCGACAGGACGACGGCGCGTTCGCCATTGTGATCTCGAAAGGTGTCGTAGAAATAGGTCGCCAGGGCTTCGGCGGTCTCGACGAATCCGCGGGTTCGCTTTGAAGCGGTCCGAATGCGACGACCGCACTCGATCATGTCCCAGAGCGAGAACTTCGGCAGTTCGATCGAGTTGTCAGTCGATGAAGGATTCACGGTTCGCCGTCGAGAATCTGGCGCGCGATGACATCGTCACGCCGCTCGTCACTCCCCCCTCTCATCGGGGCGGCCGTTCGCCCGACTTAGAAGTCCCTCCGAAAGAGGTCCGCTTCACCCATTGAGTACGCGGATTCCATAACCCCGCGCCGTACATTCACCCGCGGTTATTGGCCGATGACAAACCATATCGGCGCCGTCTGGTCGCCCATCTCACCGACATAGGTGCGGCGCTTGAACTTGCCTTTGCTGTCACGGATCGGATCGGACTCAACCTGAACGCGCGCCGGAAAGGGCGCGCCAACGGGAAGCCCGGCTTCGGCCAGGTTCAGAACCGCCTCGAACCGTCGATGCCCCTGCTTGACGCTCGACGCCCCGAAGGCGCGCTCATAGATACTCCAGTCACTGATGGCGTATTTCTTCCAGCGCTCGTTGTCGCCGGCGGGCGCGTCGCCGGTCCAGCGAACCTCTGTCTGGCGAATGCCGCCGAGTTTCTCGCTGGATTTTCCGACGTGGATTCGCTCGTTGACGATCAGCGGCGAGATGTTCAGGTGGTAGTAGAACCGGAGCTGATCGAATCCATCCTTCGTCGTGTCGCTCGGCACGTCGCAGGCGAGGTAGAGATTCTCTCGCGTTGCCATCATGTAGAGCGTTGTGTCGGCGCCGTTCACACCAATCGAGAATCGCGCCGCCTTGTCCCACTCGCCTTCACCGAAGCCCCCGTCCAGGACCGGCGTTGCATCCACGACGGGAATGTGAAACAGCTTCGTCCCCGCGGGCGCCTTGACGCCGGCGGCGATCTTCGTGCGAATCTCCTTGATGCGCGTTTCTTCCGCAAAGTCCTGGAAACCACGACCATTCGAATTCGTCTTGTAGTCGGCGTAGTCCGGGTTGGCGAGCTTCGCCTCGTAGGCGTCACGCAGTTGCTCATGCTCGGACGCCGTCAGGTCAATCTGCGCCGGCGCGCCGGATTCGGCGCGGACCCCCTGCGGTCCACTCGACATCTTGTAGACACCGAATGCAACGATCCCTAACGCGAACACGAGTACGAAGCCGAACCACTGAACCTGTCGCATACCTGAATCTCCAGGACCGCCCCCCCGGGGGCCGGCCGATTTGACGTCTGAGCACGACCCACGAACGCGCGGGCGCCGGATCCATCCTGTCGGGTAACTCGACAAGGTCCGAACCCGGCTTGATGTGTCCCGGAGAGGTTTCCCAGGTCCCGAAACACCCTCCTCCGCCGGCGGGTCCCGGGAGACATTCCCGGGGTATCC